>Ga0126342_10003535_pt1 | contig 25879 bp, 21 predicted proteins | sample Cyp1metagenome_FD_92528 | JGI IMG/M metagenome (GOLD analysis project Ga0126342, IMG submission 92528) | Coral microbial communities from Lord Howe Island, Old Settlement Bay, Australia - Cyphastrea 1 metagenome | ecosystem: Host-associated > Invertebrates > Cnidaria > Coral ... | reverse complement strand
TGAAAGAAAGAAAGAAAGAAAGATTTGAAAGAAAGAAAGAAAGAAAGAAAGACAGACAGAAAGAAAGAAAGAAAGAAAGAAAGAAAGAAAGAAATAAAGACAGAAAGACAGAAAGACAGGAAGAGGAAGAAAGAGGAAGAGGAAGAGGAAGAGGAAGAGGAAGAGGAAGAGGAAGAGGAAGAGGAAGAGGAAGAGAGAGAAAAACAACGAAAAAAAAGAGAATAAAAGAAAGAGCACGAGAAAAAAGAAAGAGAAAGAGAAAACAAAGAGAAAGAGAAAGAGAAAACAAAGAGAAAGAGAAAGAGAAGGTTGCTTTTATAAAGGGCTTTTCTTTCTTCTCTTGTCTCCAGGACCACCTCAGGAAAAGTTTGCTGTAATTCCGAACATAGGCACCAAACCTACTAAAGTGAATTGAACCATCTCATGGTCCAGTGCCTTGCAAATTTGTGGAAAATTTGTTTAATGAGCGATCTGATCCTTTTGAGAAAGGAAGACAAGCACGATTTTGTTCAGAACAAATGCCATGTTTTTTGCCACACTAGTGAACAGGAAGATCAAATCAGGGGTGTTGAATAATGTGTCTAATAATAGCCACAATAGCGAACCTAGCTACTAATCAGGATCCAACATTATACCCAAAGCTAGTGGTTTTCACCATTTTGCATCTGAGAACCTACCATGGAACACATTTTTTCCTATGAACATGGCCAAAACTGAGGTTCATCCTGTGTGGGCGATGGCAGCTTGCTTGATCGCCATTGGCCACTTGGTTTCTGTGGGATTTACCGATATCCATGGTGGATATATGCTTTAGAATATCTACGCGTTTATATTAGGCTAAAGCAACTTTTAAAGTTTGAGTTGCATTCCAATCATGTTAACAATTTATCCATTTTGGATATGTCATAATTTCTGGACATTTATGGTGAATATATCTGTAGTCAGGGTTATGAACCAACTTATGACTAGAGGCCTTCCTGTAGGGATAGAAGAAACGCACGTTTCCTGTTTTTTTTTCCATAGTCTTTGTCTGGTTGGTTGTTTTTGATATGTTGATGGCTTAAGTCAAATATCAGGCTATATCAAACAATTTTCTTGATACTGATAATGTCATACAGTCATACCCATATGCTCCTTGTATGGAATATTTACCACCATTTACCCCATAAATGGCTCAAATGTAGGTAAATATACTATACATGGAGCATATGGGATATTCAAACCCATTTTCTGCAGCTTCAAACTGTTAAAGCATCCGTTTGTTTCAGGGCATTCCCCCGTTCCCATCTTCGCTGCATGTGAGGCCTCTATGCCTTTGTGAACTGGAAGGTGGAGGCAAGATTTCTGGAAATGACCAGCCATTGATGGTCAAGAATCTGAAGGAAACCATTGTTTTTTAACTACCAACTATAAGCTGATTGGTGGTTTGGAACATTTGGATTTATTTTTCCATTCAGTTGGGAATTTCATCATCCCAACTGACTTTAACTCCATCATTTTTCAGAGGGGTAGGGCGAAAAACCACCAGCCAGTATAAGTTGTAAGTTATTGAGGGATTTATAGGGGGTTTCCTATGGTTTCTCGATCCAATTTGCCTTGAGTTCAAATCCCAGGATGATTTCATCATCGAGCGGTGTAGTTGGGTTGGGGCGCGCCTGAAATCGATGGCAATTTGAGGGAACAACGATGAAAATATCCCGTGGATTTAGGGGTACCCTATTTTCTGGTTAAACAATGAATGTGAGGTTCTGCAGATATCATTTTGCCAGTTAACTTTATGAAGATCGTTTGGATCCCCAATACGGCATTCAAGAAGGAAATACCGAATCGACATGATGTCTGCGTCAGGCAGACATAAATCAAGCGAACGTAACCCAGAATTATGGCACATATGATCGCGGACCTGCATTTTGTGCACCTGAAATTAGACTTGAGGATATGCTGAAGAGTGACAATCTGCTATCTAACATTCCCCGAACTCGGAATCAGATTGCCCTGAAAATCGGATCGTTTTTCCGCATCATTGGCAATCTTAAGGTGTAGCCTCCTGTAAACTCTAAAAAAAAACCCTGGAAAGCCCACCATTTGTAGATGATTTAGATGATTTTCCACAGGAAAGCCTATGATTTTCCCCTTGGAAGACCCTATGATTTTTGTCAGTTTCATTCCATGATTTTCCCCAGGCCAAGGAATGGGGTAGCGTGCGGATGCCCAGAAGAGACCGGATGGATAGACAGGAGCCGAAAAAGAGCCCGTACAGATACATACGGTGTATTAATTATATATATATATACATTATAGATATGTACACACACATATCCATATACATATATATATAATATAATATATATATATATATATAATATAATATATATATATATATAATATAATATATATATATATAATATATATATATATATATAATATATATATATATATAATATATATATTATATGGTATACAAACAATCAGATACATATATACATGTTACATGCAACACCTTCCGTACCAGGCCATGGATGGCATCACCTTCCGCTTGGCGCTGAGTGCACTGGTCCAGCTGGAGCAGAGCCAGCACCAGCATCCCCGGCCTCCGTTGAAATGCTGGCATTTTCACGGGTGAGTCAAAAATCCAGTCATCCTGAGTCATCCAGTCCTCTGCTCCCATGCCAGGCATGTGAACTGGCGGCCGCAAGTGCTCATTCTCTACCGAATCCAAAAGGATCGACAGGCGCGGTAGCGGGTTTACCACCATGGCCATGAATCAAAAGTCGAGTACCCTTCTGTTCACACCAAAATAAGTGGTATTTATGGATGTTCATCACCCCCAATATGATTGGATACAGGTTCCTGGAGTGATTCAGATGAAAATCCCCCATAGGGTATAGCTGAGCAGCCCAGGGTATAACAGCGCTACGAATTCATCGAACTGGGGATATTCTGCATATAACCAGGGTATAACATGCATCCCATACATCCACTATGAACGGGGGAAGGGATTTAGTATGAACATCTTTCATGGTCAAAGCCATTAAAAACACTATTCATATTCTACGTATATATAAATATGGACCGTATATACATATACATATACATACATATATATATATAGATGAATGTATATATATATATATACGGCAAATGCCTGGGCTTTGCCCTGAACCGCAACGACGACGGGCAACGCATCATCATCATCATCATCATCATCAATTGAATGTAGGTTTTAATATTCCCTAATACCTTTGTTGATCTTCCCCATTGAATGTAGAATTGCAACAACTTTTGATTGGGGATGGGAACCCTCTACGCTGCAACGCTCGGGCAAAGCCCAGGCTTTGCGCGTATATGTATATACATATGTATATGTATACATATACACATATATATATATATATAAGTAAGTATATGATATCTATCTATCTAATCTATCAATTGATCTATCCACCCATCCATTTATCTATCCCACTTACCGGGATCCCAGCCTAGCCGGCGTAGCCGGGATCTCGTAGCCTCACACTACTCCAGGGCATCAGCAGCCATGAGGGCAACCTACGTTTTGCCTCGCAGCAACTTGGCACAACACGGCAGCCCCAGCACAAGTCGGACATGGATTAACGGTTACCTCCTGAAATCTACCATGAAAATGGGCTCTGGGAGATGAATTTAGAGAAATTGCATTTTGAGGTTAAGTCCTTGCAGGTCCTTGCACCTACGTGAAATTGCGCATTCACTTTGCGCACTAAATGATTTGACCCAAGCCAAGATGGACGCTGCGCCCCGTTGTAGAAGCGGGACCTCGCCAGTCCATTGTGCGTTGTGGCGTCACTCCAGAATTGCCTGTTGACCGATCATTGTCAAACTGCCATCTTTTGTTGCTTCTGTTGGTAGAACACCCGCCCGTTTTCACATTTCCATATTCACACTTTTTGCCAGCTCAATCTCCTTTTCAACTGGCAAACATCCTTATTCTGCTTGGGTACAGTAGTTCGCTCAAAAATCAGCCAAACATGTTGCTTCAGGCCTGCAAAGGCGTTCTTTTGGTTTGACATATTTCTTTTTATTTTTATTTTAAAACGATTAATTATTCATTTTATATCCTCAGTATATCCACAGCAAAACTCCCAATCAATCCGGAGGCTCCGCAAAGGAAGGGGCTTTTGCATGGCCTGGACCTTAGAGCTGTGGTGATGGTAATGGACAGACATATTTTTTAAGGATGATAAGGATGTAATATCTATACAATATTTGTATATTGATTTAATTCAAACGATAACTATATATATGTATATATATATATATATACTGTATACATATATATACATATATATATATAAATACATATTATATACATGTCTGGCATGTGTGTGAGTACATTTTGGATGTTTATGGATGTTTTGGGACATGGCCTCAGCCATTCCGTGGCCCAGGTCGCTTGCGTTCTGGAATCTCAGGAGCGTGACGAGCAGGTGCTGGTGCTGGATGGCAGGAATTACCCGGCCTGGTAAACGTTTACAAAAAACTATGGAACATCACCATTTTTAATGGGAAAATCCACTATAAATGGCGATTTTCAATAGTTATGTAAAATTACCAAAGGGTATTTCATGAGTTGCAAAAATGTGGCATTGAATTACGAGGCTAAAATGCACCCATCTGCACCCAACATTTCGCCGAAAGAATGACGCACCCCGGGTGAACCGGACCAGGCTCAACTCCAAGCTGCACGGGAAAAGCAAGTGATCAAGGTGCGAAACCAGTGCTGAACTGTGCCTGAATCATTTGCAGAATAACCTGAAAATAGGCTACATCCACAATACTATCAATTACTCATACTCATGATAGTTGTGATTTGCTAACTATTGGGGTTAAAATCACTATCTAATGGTTTTACTGTAATTCAATTAATGGGGCTAAATCACTATCTAGTGGTGTCCAATGGTGTACAGCCAACTATTACACTAACCAATGAATGGTTTAGTAGTGATATAGTGGGGTTTGATGAGGATTTAATGGGATGTAACTTTGAAATCACTAACCAACTTGATATGATATTTGGGTTGGGTGTGTCTTGAATCGGGAAAAGGGTGCTATGCGTACACTATTTTCAGACAAACCCAATAGCCATTACAAAAGAAGAATAAATAGGTGGTTTAACCATCGAACATTGGGATTTCCAAGCAATAATTTGCAATGGGAATATCATGCTTTATAAATGGGACCATAGAAAAGACCAGCCAACCATGATGTGCGTCCGAAATAATAGTTTTATGGTCCAATCAAATCAACAATACCCATATACAGTTTACCTCATGACAATATGTATACCCATTTGCTGAGTATGGAATTATGGATTTCTCCATTTTCATGGTATAATCAATCAAACACATCCATGGATGTGCGATGGTCAAAACGTGGGTGAATTGTCCATAGAAGGGATGGTCACAAATCAATCAAAATATTGATAGGGATCTACATGCCTACTATAGCGAATCCCCAATGATGGTGGGATGATCATAAACCCTATACATTCCTATACCATGTCCTGATCATGATCAACCCCATAGCATGGTCATTATGATGATCATAAACATCATAGCATATTTCGATAATTATCGTTACATTGATATTTTTGATATTCATTATTATCATGGTCATCAGCCATGTCTTTATCATATTTAACCCCCATAAACCCTTTTCGCAGTGAGGACATCATGGTCAACGAGGCGGCGCGGCATTTTTTCCTTGGGAACCTCATCTATGAATGTATCTTGAAATGATCTATAAACGGACACAATTGATTTGTATGAATATCATATATAATTAATTAGTTATATTATAATTATGAATGCATCTAGGATATCAATTCAAAAATTATAGGTCTGAAATCCTATCTCCATGATGGTCGATCAAAGAGCGCTGACGACATGTGCATGCCAGCTTGCGAGCAGACGAAAAAAACGCATTCCTAGAAGGGTCATGCAATAGTGATATTATATATACATATATATATATATACATATATATACATATATATATATACATATATATATATATATATATGACACAGCTTTTATACAGTGTTATGATATGTATATATGTACAATATATATATATATATATATATATCGATATAGTTGTATTTGTTAATTCACAAGAGCCCTTGTGTCAAATTTTGCAGAACTCCTTATTCATCACCTTAAGAGATAGCAAACTACGGTAGGAACATGATAAACCATATTAGATACCTGGAAATAATCCATATTCATTTATCATTCGATTATCTGCCAGGTTTCCATAACTTATTGGTTAATATGGATTTCCAACCTTTTTTTTCTCCGACAATTCATTCGGTAAACTGATGAAGCCGCTGATGAACCTGAACCACAAAGACTAGAACCGGTGGTTCTATTCATGTTATCCCGATGATATCCCAGGATATTTCGGACGAAATTCTGCACCCCCCCAAAAGAAAAACATGACATTTACAGTGTACAGTGTTTCATTGCCAACAGTTCCCAGCTGCCGGATTGCTTCCATGTTCCACCCACCCAAAAGTCCCAACGGCTCCCAACGGAACTCCGACTCCCAGGGCATTGAAGGTTTTGCAGAGGTTGTCATTGCGCCCAGCATGGCCGAAGGTAGGGGGTATCATGGGGATATCATTTTCGGATTTACCCTCTAGTAATTTGTTACATAGCTATTGAAAATGGCCATTTATAGTGGATTTACCCATTAAAAATGGTGATTTTCCATAGTTATGTTAGTTTACCAGAGGGTATGGAATATGATATGATGGTATATGCAAAACCACCAAAATGATATTTGATGATATTTGAGTGTGTCGGAAAATCGGGGACTCTCGTTTTAAGATGGAAATGATTATTCACTATTTGGGGGTATAGTATTTCCAGAGAAACCCATACAACCTAGTGAAAGAAGTTGGACTTGAATCAAACTGGTGATACTAACCATTTTTTGAATAATAGGGTAACCCACTGGTGAACGGTTGATCTTTATGTTTTTCTCTTCATTTTTGGAGAAATATGGACTGTTTTGATGACTGCTGCATCTGTGGTGTACCCTTCAGTTTCATCAAAAATTGCAAGCTGGTAAATCCCATCAAAAAATAGACATGGCATATTTCAATGGGACAACGTTTCTGGCAAACCATGTTTGATTGCCGGAGAGTGTCTATCACACGTGCCACTCTTGGCGACATGGCATCTTCGCGGTCAAGAGGGACTTTTGCAAGGCATGTTGGTTTAATCCCAATTTCTGGTATGGCACTTCCCAACTCTCCCAGCAAGTAGTATGGGATTTGCACATTTGACTTTACAGACATCTAAATTTCTCAGTTTGTTCACAACTTAGGGCTCAGAACTCTCAGAACTCCCTCTTTTTGCACTTCACTTCCCACTTTCCAACCTTTTTGGATTGTGCCCAAAACCGCAGCTGCCATCCTGCATCATCCTGCCTTGCCGGTGGCCCAAACCGCAGGTGCCAACTACATCATTCAACTCACTGGCATCGGCGGCTTGGTTCCCAACACAGTCCTAGTGGATTGGCCAGAGGCCGCGCTTGGGGAAACGCAACGGGGCCTCTTGGGGCCCAGTGGCCAATAGAACATCTGAAAATATGGTTGTATAATGTTGCATACATTAGTATACTATATTATTACTGTATAATTATTACTGTATATTGCAGCTAATATGTTGGCACATTTGAATTTTACATTACCAAAAGGTTGGTGCAGACAGTACCAACAAGATCCAACAAGATCCTTTTCACCAGTCGTCTCCTTCAACCCGCAAGAAGCATTAGATTGTTTGATTCATGCTTCAACGAAACCAGAGAAATGTGACATGTTGTTGGAAAAAAAACCTTGCGAATGGCACGGCACTGAGCAACTTCCCATCGACCGTCCCATTGAACCAACCACTGCCGCGCAGGAGTCAGAAGATGACATGTTCCTCGATTTCGTCCCTCGGCTGGGAAGAACTTGTGCCGTTGGAGATGTTGGATGCGCCATGGAATCCCAAGAAAAAATCCAAAATGGTCATCTTGGTGGAATCCATATCCTGATCTCATTTCAACATGATCAACACTGGTTGGTGGTGACTGGAACATGAATGGATTATGTTTCCATATATGGGGAATAATACTCCCAACTGAAGAACTCATATTTTTCAAAAGGGGTAGGTATACCACCAACCAGAACATGTTTCAAGGACTTCCAGTACAAGCCATAACACATCCCGCATCTTGACAGGCTGAGGACTGGATTGTTTCTTCCTGGCTGTGGGAACTAGTCATAAAATGCACCTGTCCAAAGCAAACATTTCCAAATGATCAATGGATATTTCTGTATATTGAATCTCATTGAACGTGTTTTTAAGATTGTCCCAAGCAAACACGTCTGTCAATGTCAAGATATTGCCTGATATTGCCCCTATTTTGCGATGTGCTTGAGATTTCGATCCAAACATCTGATGACGGCTGGTGGTTTCAAACATGACTCCCTGACTTATCTTTGTAGATTCACCGCCATGTCTTGGTCAGATATCTTTTTTTTTTGGGTTGAGTACCCGTAGTTTTTGTTTGTTGAACCCCTTCATCATATTCAAGATATTCCTGTTCTTTAAAGTCCAATTGTTCTTGAAACCCATTTTTTTTTGTTGCTTGCTAATTATCTTCCCAGAGTTTGACTCTGCGAAACTTTACAGGAAAGTAGCAGAACGTCCCTAGATTGTGGCTCGCAACTCCGAGGTTTCCTGTACATGTTCCCTGAAACAGAATAGTTTTCCATATTTTCTTCTCAATATACCAACAGACTCTGACCCAGTACATTATATGTTGACGAATCATTGCCTCAAAGCAATATTTTTTGTACTGTATCCATGATTTACATCCAAGATGTATCATTACATAATATGGCTACGGGATGCTACGGGTGAAATCCCCCGCGCAGCCTTTAGTTCACCTCAAAATATTTGGGATTCTGGATATTCGCCATGCTCATCCCCCCCCAAAAATATGGTGTAGATAGCTAGGTGAAGATTTTGGGCTTCGCCAGTACCGCTGAGAAGGCGCGTGAGTCGAAAAAAAAATAGTTAGCCCCACGAGTTGAATGGAAAGGATGGCGGATTTTTGATGATTTTTGGTTGATGTTTTTTGTTTTTTGCTACGGAGAAATGTCGGGTTCCGATGGATCCAGGATGATTCATTGTGCTGCTGGATCTTCTTGATTTCCTGTCATATGTCCAGATATTTTTTGGATCTGGATTTGTATAGTTGGTGATGGTAGTTTTATAACCACTCCCCAATCATTGGATAAAACCAACCCTTCGAGAACTCTGGCAGACTCTGGCGAACTTTGTTCGTAAAAGGGGCGACAAAAAGGGGAATGGTCAGGGTGCCCGTGAGTTTTGAAGCCAGGCAGTTCTTGCCGTGAAGGGCCTGAAGGATATGTCGCTGGAAGATGTGAAAGGTCGGCGGCCGGCAAAGGCTGTTGTTTGAATGGGGGAATGATGAGCTAACAATAGTCACTGGATTGGTTTAAGGGAAAATCTACAGGAAACCATGGTTTTTACCATCAAATATAGGGCTTTCCTGTAAATTTTCCCATAATCCAATTCTATGAAATAGACTTCGGGAATCTATATACTCAATTGTCATTGATCGTCAATGCTTATTACTCTTCTATTTTTTGTTGCACAATTTCTTACGTCAATGTTCCCCTTAAATTATGGTTCAACCTCCATGTTTACCTTCTGCAGCTGCTTGACCAGCCGCTAGTAATGGCTCCCCTAAGGTTCTTTAAGAATGTGGTAAACCCAACAATAAGCCATCCCCAAAATCACAAAATTTTTATGGATGGGTGAACCATTCCCAAATGGTAGGTTTATGGCATTGGGTTCCCCTAAATTCGTGCTTTGACCGTGTGCATTTCCCAGTGTTCCCAGTGCACAGGCGAGCAGAGCACCATTGACGTGTGGTGGATGTGCCTTGCTCAGCATCCCCAGGGATCAGGTAACCTGAACCCCCCCAAAAAGATCGAGTCATTGAATATAACTATCCATATATATATATATGTATATATTCTACTTGGATACACTTGGATGTTTAAAAAAACACATAAATCAAGTACAGAAGATGGAGACTTCATCATTCTATCTCTAGTTTTTGTTATGATATCTCTATGTTTACTGGTCATACCCCTGTGTGATCGTCTTCTACCTGTAAGAAATCCATCTATTCCACAGGATGGGGCCCTCCAATTGTAAGTTGCTTCAAGACCCCATCCAGATATGGGAAAAAAGCGTATCATACACTATGGTTATTACAGTTATGTTCACCAACTTCACTGGGGCCCCCCATTTTTTTGGTGGCTTTTTCCCCAAGTGCCAAGGATTCACGATGGTGGTTTCCTAATCCTCCTCTCCTGGCTTTTAACGCAGCATCTCGGCCGGGCAAAATCCGATCCACGCGACCCTTGGGATGAAAAATTGACGCGGATTGACATTTTTGATGGCGAAGAAACCATTCGCAACCTACGTTTTTTTCATATTTTTTGGGATTGAAATGGGGGTATGAGAGGTTGGTTTGTGGATGTTTAGACTGTTTAGACCATGGGTTTCACCAAACCTTTCGTGTAGACCAACATATTTGAAGCCTTAGGATATGATTTGTTAACCAGGTTTTGATATGTTTTAACCATTAATATCATTAATGGAGTATGATAAATCTGATAAATATTTGATGTATTTGAATCACCAGGGTTCACCTTAGGATATTGATTTCAAGCATCTTCATCTTTATGACGTTGGACAATATTTGTGTTTCATTACCCTGGGTATCTGATTTTGATCACGCAATGTCTGATAGGAGAAATTTACCTTCCCAACTCAGCCACCTGATCTGTTTTTTTTGCAGCAGTTGACTGTACTGCATATTTAAGGGTGATCGCCTATGTTTTCTCAGAGATTCCGTCAAAGTGTATATCTTCAATGGAACATGCAGTACATATGTTTCAGAAAGTGTCTTTATATATCTAAATGATTACACCAAAGACACCAAACAATTTGTCACTGTTTGGGCATTCCCACCTGTTCATGAACAAAACACAACTGTTGATGAAATAAAATGTTCATGAAAAGAACACCGCTGTTTATGATATGACATTTCTATACATTTCCATCATTTCCATTTCCTGTTTTTTCTACCATCTTTCTCCGCTTAAAAGCGCTGGATTTCTATATGTTTCCCACTGGGAGGTCACGCCCTTAGGCACCGCAACTGGCGCCAGAGTCAGATCCGCGTCTTCACCTTAGCGGAGAACGTGTCCGAGGACAAGCCAATCATCATTAACCATTGATGATTGGCTAGTTTAGTTACCATATATATTATGGTTTTGGTTTTAGCCATCAACAATATATATATACAGTTTTAATATATGTTTATACGTTAACCATTAATTATTGGTTGAGGTGTTGGATCCATAAAATTTGTTGACCCAATAATTGCTCAAACATGTTTGGTGAATAAACCATGGGTAAACTGGGTAAAGCCCAATCATTATCAATAATTCATGAATCATGTTCCCATGTTTACATTGATGTTTACCATAAATGTTTACCATCCCCATAGGATCCATGGTGCTGCTATATATGGTAACATGGATCCCATCAATATACCCCCTTTATGTTAGCACATATACCAGCACCATGGATCCTATGGGTATATCAATGTTGATCATTCATAGGGTTATTTCAATATTGATTGAATATAAGTAATATAACATCATGAATATAGTTGGCTAATGTTGTTTGGTTATAGTTATTGTTTACCGGGCCCCTACGTCAGCGTCAATGTTTGATGCCCCTTACGGCAGGACCGTGCCAAGGCGGCTGGGGAAGTGCTCTCCAGGAGCTGAATCGTCAAAAATCATCGTCTGGTGAAAGCCTGTGGCATCCGGCAGGTGAATGAATGGTTATTCCAAGATGGTAATCATAGGTGTTGACCCATCCATAAATTTTGGTGGGACCCATCAACTTTCGGATCTGTCCGAAACAGGGATCAGAAGAATTTGAGATATTTTGGCCATGAAATTTTCAGAGAATATGAGGATTCCACCATCAAAACAATGATGTGTGTCGGTTGGTCTCACTTTCAGACCTACATAACCACTTTGCCTTTGCGTTTTGTTGATCAGTAAACATTCATCTTTGCGGGCAAGGCTTTGGCCCTCCAAATCACCATCGTCAGGGTGTGTAGTGGGAATAGTATCAACAATGATTGGTGAAACACCTGGAATCACCTGGATATCAGCAACAAAATGGGTATGATAGAAGTTCCAAGATCTGGCATAGCATCAAGCCCTGTTGCGAAGCCCTGTTGGGAATTGGCCTAAAGGCGGTACCAAGATTCAGAAGCTCCGCAGAGCGCCATTTTTCCTTCAACCAATGGGTTCTGGTGGGCTCAACCACCAGAATCTCAAACTTCCCAAGACAGGGGTGTGTAAAAACATGTACAACCCAAAAAAATATCCCACACATTTTCAAGCTTGATGTGTTCTTACAACTGAAATCACCTCACAAAGTGATACAAAGGGTGTGTATTCTTCAAATAGTTCAAATGGGGTATACTCTACATATCTATATACTGCATAAAATTGCCATATGGGTATGGATCAATACCTATTAATACCATTTTTAGGGGGATGAACATCCATTTACCAGCTATTTTGATGTTCACCAGGGGTACAAGGTTTTGACACACCCGGAACCTGGTTTTCTCAGCCTCTCTGCAGAGGACCCTTCGCGAGAGACGACTCTTTGACGTGGACGTCGAAGTGATCCTAGCAGATGATGCCATGATTGAGTCCCGAGCTGAGCTTGGCATGTGCCGAGATAGAGGCCTAGTTGGAATGATGATCCCATATATTCAAAATATTATATATATATTATGATGCTTATTATTATTATTGTTATTATTATTATTATTATTGTTATTATTATGTATATATAATTTTATAATATATATAATTATATATTATATATAATTATATATACTATTATATATACATAATAAATATATATATATATATATATATATATATTATAACATATATTATATACATAGATAATTCTAGCTAGTTTATTTTGGATATATGATATATCAGATGCAATGTTTAACTGACAACGTACTCCGTTTTCTGATACTTTCTGCCACTTGTCTTGCCGCGAAATTGGCAGTGTACCCAGCTGTAGCCACCAATTTCGAGGCCCTACACCTATGACTGGACCTTGAGAGTGGAGGCTCCATTTGGAGCTATGAACGCCATGGGCACATTGGGCACTGGTTCTTGGATGGAACCATCTTTGAAGATCTTTGAAGGATGTTCATCATCATCATCATCATCATCATTTCATGATCAGTATGGACATCAGGATCATTTCATATGCTTGGGATGATCCTCAACACCCAATATTATCAATATTAGTGTTTCCGGGGAAGTAAGACCAAGCAGCAGAAATTCACCCTATGCTTGGAGGGTCAGTACCAGCTGGTTGATTTTTCATCACTACTCCCAAATTTGGAATGCCAAACGGTTGACAAAGCCTAGCTACAGCAACAGGTCAGCAACAGAATTGCAGAAATTGCAGAAATCACAGATTCTAGAGCCTTGACTTGATATGAAGAGCTATATATTTTTTTTGAAAACTGTGGCTATTGATTGGGCCCCATTTGGGAAGTTGAAGTATCAAATGGAGAATCCGAATCAAAACATTTGGATTCCTGTGTTCCATTTGGATTCATTTGGGATTGTCTTATTTTCTCCAAAGAATTTCTGAGCCGTTCCAATTCCTGTTTCGCAGGGCCGGCATCATTTCCTCTCCTCGCGTGGGCAGAAGACGGTGCCTCGAACATACAAAAATTGTGGACACCACGTATTTTATTGGGATGTTCTGGAGAAATACTGGGATATATTCGGATATGGAGGTTTCCGAAATTAGGGGTACCCCAAATGGATGATTTATAGTGGAAAATCCTACTAAAATGGATGATTTGGGGGTACCCCTATTTAAGGAAACCTCCATATACTCCGATATACCCTGGGGCAAACATACGGAACGAAATGGACAACCCATGCTTCTTCGCAAAATAGTGGATTTTCCACGTCTATGTTGATTTACAGGAGGGTCATTCTGGCAACTGGCAACTTGTTTGTTTTTTGTGCTGTTATCCCCTAGAATTTGGGTAACCATACATAACCAAACCAGGAAACAGAGACAGCTATGGAAAAAATGGACCATTTAATCTTCGATGAGTTACCTATTAACATTGTGATTTCATGTGATTTCGATAGCCATGTGAATTTACCATAAAATTGTATGTGTATATATATATATATTTACCCCATGATATCTCATATCATATCACCATTCCTGACCCAATGGATCTTAGCATTACCTCCTCAACTTACAATTTTTTCCCCACACCTTCACATCTTTTTCCATCTCCCATATCTCAAGACCTATATTCCCACTGTTGGATGATATGTAAATCAATGTAGATCTGATCTTAATCTCCCATGATTTCCCAAGTCCATAGCTTTGAAAACCCCGGTTTTCACCATGTTTTCCCAGGTTTTCCCATGGTTTTCCCATGGGAAAACGGGAAAACCCCATGGTGCGACACCGAGGCTGAGGCGATCCCCTGGGAGATCGACGACCTCTTCGTGGTCGACGAGTTGACGGCCACCACCGAGGCGCGCCCCCCGCAGAACTCCACCAGGAGCATCTGCAGCGTGGGCTCCGGCGCCTTGGCGGCAGGCAGTGATTGGATTTGAGGATTATGTCGACATCATGATGGACACAATTATCTTATATCATCTATGGATATAATTGATATATAATATGAATATATACATATATATATACCCTCTGGATCTCTGGTAAACTGTTACATAACGAACTGGAAAATCACCATGCTATCAATGGGTATATATCCACTATTTCTGTGGGCATTTTCCATAGCAAACTGTTAGTTTACCGGAGGGTATGTCGACATCATGATGGACATATAATTCTCTTAATTAAGTATAATTCTATTGGAGATTGGATATAATTTTTAATAGATTATGTCGACTATGTCGACATCATGATGGAAATAATTATCTTATATCATCTATGGATATTATTGAGATAATATAATATTATCCAATAAATATACAAAATATACTGACGATCGAAGTTGGAAATGGAAAATCACTGATCTCCAATCAGGTGCAGCAGCCGAGCCTCCTGGTGGCCTAGTCTTGGTCAGCGACTGCCGCGAGGACGCCACGAAAAAATGACGGCTTTTACGGACGAACATCCACCAGAAAACATGGGGAGAATCCGTGGAAATCCCACGAAAAGTGGAGGTTTGTAATGGTTTATAGCTGGGGAACCTATCTAATCAATGGCCATTTCAGGATCCTAAATTGGAGGTACTGTACCATATAAGGCCATATTTGGTGGGGATATTCCCTTACATAGGCCTTACAACATAGGCCTTATATACATAGGCCTTACAACATAGGCCTTATATATGGTAGGTACCTCCAATTTAGGATCCTGAAATTCCCATTGATCTACTGTAATTTATATCGATTATCATCACATACGAATTGGGGATATCAGACGAGTTTTTCTCATCGGGTATATGGGGGTATAATGTCTCGTATCATGATCTAGTTGATTCAGATGATCTAAATTAATCTAACCATGCAATTGAAACATTTTTTAATATACTAAATATAATATTATCTGAATGGTTAGATTATCTGAATATGGTATCTGATGGTTATATACCATCTAGTATATGTTATACCCTCTGGTAATTTAACATAGCTATTGAAAATGGCCATAGACATAGTGGATTTTCCCATATAAAATGGTGATTTTCCATAGCTATGTTAAATTACCAGAGGCTACATGATGATTTGGTTGATGTTTTAATGTGTAATGGGATAATGACCCCAACTAATATGTTTCAGGGGGTTGAAACATACCATCGAATTGAACGATCATGCACTTTGGGTCCAACTTTTTACCGCACCTTCGAGCGAGACGATCAAAACAGAGGGCCCGCTGAAGGCTGCTGAGATGCGAACTGGAAAATGACCCAGTCGAAATAGTGGATTTACCCATTGATAGCATGGTGATTTTCCAGTTCGTTATGTAACAGTTTACCAGAGATCCAGAGGGTATATATATATTCATATTATATATCAATTATATCCATATTATTGGATGATATATTGATGATATATTATATCCATATAATATATATATATATATATGTATTAATGATGCATCATATAATCCAATCTCTTGATGGCTGTAAAGCGGAGCACTCACTAGGATCATAGCTCGGCATATGCCCGAATCAGGCTCAAGAATCCTTGAACTTTCTCAAATACAGTCTGCTTGAAGTTAGCTGTTTCGAAATCCTGTCTTTGGACGGTGGGTTATCAATACTAGCTTGCACGCATAGGTAGAACGAGTCATTTTCTTTCAGTGACATGTGTGCTTGTTTCTTTTCGGGGGTTATATAAATGTTTGTGAAGGAAATCCGGGGTTTAGTGTTCCCAAGTTGATAAGTTCTGAAGAATTCCTGAACTTCCAAGGTTTGATCATGTTTCATTGTTCTAAACTTCCATCCATGTTAGTAAAACAATGGTAAACCATCTCCAAAGTTGCCATTTTTTTGAATCATAAAAATGTATGGATGGTTTGTGACATTGCTTTACCAACATTATGGTTACACCACATTAAATCTCACAAATTGTTGATACTCCATTATAAACAATCAATGATGCTATTTTTATTTATTGGTTGATGATTCTTATATCATTTTGGTCTCAAGAGATTTTTCACAAGATCACTAAAACCAATAAAAATTGGTGATATCCCATGATAGTTATCATTTCTATTATATATCCATTAACCACCATTAACCACCATTAACCACCATTAACCACCATTAACCACCATTAACCACTATTGGTTATGATTGGTTGATATCACATGTTTGGCCACTGCAACTCCTAAGGACGGTCCCCCGATAGCACCGTCCTTTTTTTTCGGTGCTCCTGCAGGAACCCTTCGACGAATGCCGCCGGGGCCACGTGATGCGCAAACCCAACGAGTCCTTGCCGTCCTTAGGCGAGATCCTGGGGCTGGAGAAAATAGCTGGTAAATGGATGTTCATCCCACTAAAAATGGTATTAATAGGTATTGATCCATACCCAAGAAAGCACTTGGGAGGTAGATTTTTGGGATGGGACATAGGCATTTCAACAAGGATTTGGTTTAGGAGAAACACCAGTGAGGAGTGGGCTTCTTCGCACTCCTCCCATGGGGTGAAGCACTACAAGCTGGTGCCAACTTATAGATATATCAGATATATCTATGATTATCTATGGATATATAGATAGATATATCACTGGATATATCTATCAAATATATCACTGATATATCTGCCATATATGGCATAAACTTCACCTGACATCAAAACCACCGCCTTTCCTCCCCGGAGTTCCCCCCGACCTGCCCAGCCCCAGTTGCTGCCGGCGAGGCCAACGTTTGCCGATGCCAAGCCATGACTTCACCAACTTGGAGTCGTGCACCCGATTGAACCAGGCGGTTTGTTCAAAACATCGAAGCAGCGGGACTTGGAATGCTGTCATATGCTATATAAAAATGGTGAATCTATGGTGAATAATGGTTAATAATGGTGAATAATGGTGAATCTATGGATAATATATGATATATCTGGGTAAATTTCATCACGACCTCACTACGACCGAGCCCTGGAATCATGGTTAGTAAGGGAAATCATCCCCAAATGGCCTTAATTCAGGTTAGTGAATTCTTATAATTTACCCACATAATATAGTATAATATATATATTATATATATAACCTGATATATTAACTATCATATACTAATATCTAAAATGGCGATGACTTCTTCTCTCGCAAAAACATATATATGGAATCGCTATGAAAAATGGTACACCAGGTTCTGTTTTCGTCCAAGGTTTCTGCGGTTTTCGTCAAAAACCTGACAGGTGGTGTTGTCTCGGTCCAGTGAAGCCGAGTTGGTGGTGTTGATTCCTGGTCGGAATATGTCGGAATTCTGGGGATATCTTGGGCCTGTGTCATCGGGGAATGAGAGCTAGGATAAAAATGGGAAGATGTGGGCTATGTAGATAGAGCTGCTAAGCTTCTATGGCTTGAACATGTTTACAATCGACTTGGCTTATCGATTTCTTCTCACCAGGGCCCCAGTTATGTTTGTTGCTTCATAAACCCATGAATACCACAGTTATATCATGTTATATCCCCCAAGTCAATCCAAACGTTAATCAAGTTCTGTGCGTTAACTTAGCTATCATAAACCAGCTATTTTCTCTACATTCAATCCCCAATTTGTCTTGATGAAATCGCCAGGTTCGTTAGGGAAAACCCATGGTTTTCCTGTGGTTGTCGCTATGGGTTTTCCCATATTTTCCCATGTTGAGGAACTTGCCACAGCAGTGGGGCACCGAAGCACCGCAAGCGCGAGCCTTCATGGCGTACTGCAATGCCCTCACTGCAGGTGGTTTTTCGAAACGATGAGTTGAAGGATATAGGTGACATAATATGGTGGGTCCATTTTTTGTGAATGGAAAATCATGGAAAATCCATTGATCATATTGGGGGTTTCTCCATAGTCATGGGGATACTCCAATAGCTGGATGATCTGTAATTGTTATATGATGTTATATATATATAATGTTTTCCATGGTGGATGGTCTATAAAGAGTTGAGGGAAGTTTCCATAGTCATGGGCCATGGGGATACCCCAAAATGAGGAATTTAATAAATATGAATGGACAATCATGGAACATCCATTCATAAATGGATGATTTGGGGATAGCTTATTTCAGGAAACTCCCACATGAACAATTCGTTATTGTAACTAGTTCAGCAAGTTCATATGATCTATATTTTTTTGCTATGAGTTGATATCATCACATATCATTTTTAATCATAATGTAGTGATATTTGATGTAATCATTAAGATATATTTTAAAAAAACTAGTAGTACATATCATTACATATCATATCGTACGTGGTATGAAACGATATTAAGCATTTATTTTTTATGGTGAAGTAACGGGTACAGTTTTATTGTCATGGTTACAGACTATATAGATATCTTAGTGGATCATGGATAAGTGCCTCTAAATCCAGCTGTTACGAGGGTATCATTTTCCCATGGCTATTCTTTTTGGGGATTAAGGTGGCTAAGAAAAAACCTTTTTTCAGATATGTTAAGATTATATATATATAAATATATATAATATTTATATTCTCCATATATATATATATGATATTCATATCATCAAATAACATCATTAGTTTTTTTTGGAAGAAATCCTCCATTTTTCTGACACATGATGGTGAGTTGATGAGTTGATGGAATGATCCAACATCGCTTACAGCTTCCAGCTATTAAACATACCCCTTGTTGCTGGGGTTTAGATAACTTATACTGCTAATGATGGGATAGCGGTATTTTTTCATGTGTCAAGTGAAAAGGGATATTGCAGCTTCAACTAACTACAGTCAACTAGTCTTTGCTTTCAAAATCTTTCAAATCAGCTGGAGAATGCTTGCGAGTGAAAAAAACATATCCCCCTCTCTCCAGTAGTGGAACTGCCCATGAATTCTTTGGGACGAATATTTCCCTGGCAGGTTTGAAGCGCGTGGTCTTTGTGCATTCCAGCGCCTTGTCCGGTGGAGGGAGCCACTGCTTGATCAATAGAGGCGTGCCCCCATGAATGCCCAACTAATAGGTAATTCTAGATGATAATAAGATATAGTATATATATGATAAGTATCCTACATCAAACCGGCCCCTCGATTTTTCGGAAAAGGACAATATTGATTCGTATAATGTATATATATATATACATAATTATATATACTCGTACTGTGTATATATATATATATTTGTATACTGTCATATATTTCGTTTTTTGAACATGTGGAGCCAAGGTCAATCAGGGTTTCCAACATTGTTTTTTTCCCTCAAAATGAGGATGAATGGGGATGCGGTCGCAGAATTTGGCGAACGAGTCTGTACCATACTGCACCATTCTGGCGCATTGGTTCATGAGGCTATGAACACTGATGAACACCACTTGAGCAGTGGCTGCTAAACCCCTGTTGGTTGATGATTCTAGGGGATTATACTACCCTCTGGTAATTTGTTACATAGCTATTGAACATTGCCATAGAAATAGTTGATTTACCCATTTTCATAGCATGGTGGATCTTTCCCATCAGTTTTTTGTAAACGTTTACCAGGCCGGGTACCCAACAACAATTGCCCAGATGCTCCATGTATGGTATATTTACCTACATTTGGGTCATTTATGGGGTAAATGTTGGTAAATATTCCATACATGGAGCATATGGGTTGGGGATTACAATAATCCAATGGGGGAATCCCGTTCTTAACCAGGATTTCATGGAATGACCGAATGACCCGGTGGGATTTGGAGCTTCCCATCTGACATCTTTGGCATCTCAGAATCTAAAAGCCAAAAATCCCTATGTATCAAAAAGAAATCATCGAAATTGCCGTGACTTTGGAATACTTTGGATAAATCCTGTCCAGACATCCTGCCAAGCCCGCAACGATGTCCCCAGGCGGCCACGAGGTTTTTGATCTCTCCAATTAGATCAGCGACAGCGACCACAGCGATCAGCCCAATGCGAAAGATGTGACCTTTTTTGGCCCAGGAAGTTCTAATATAATGTCATATACCCTCTGGTTATGACTAACAGTTCGCCATGGTATAGATGGCCCATTTATAGAAATAGATGGTTTACCGAACTTAAAAATGGGTGGATCTTTCCATGGCGCACTGTTAGTTATAACCAGATGGTACATGGATCTATAAATGGGCCATCTATAGCATGGCGAACTGTTAGTTATGACCACATTGGCTTGGCGATCCATCGATCCATATGAGATGGCCCAAGCCTGCGGAGAATCAGCCCTAAAATCAATGACTTTTTCTGAGGAAATCTTTATGATTTGCTCACAGATGTGCTTGAAGGATATTGAAGGATTGCATTTTGTTTTCTTTTCTCCCATCTCCAATTCATTCATCAGATGAAACATACCTCGACATACCTTGACAGCATCCTGATAGCCCATGTGTAAACTTGTTGTTCGGGCTCATCCTGGAACATCATCATATAGAATATGGTTGGGAGGCAAATCCACATTGCCCGACGCTACATCTAGGAAAGAATAGAGTGAATATAGAGGTGAACCAGGGAAACCGCACCCCAAATAACACTCATCATGCTGCGCGGGTTGTCTCATCATCACTGTTGTTGGACCTTTTTCTTGACGTGAATCGCGCCAACTGGTCGGTGGTAGCTGCAAAGTTGCACTGAAACTTGCCAGGGACTCCCACAGTGAGCTGAAGCCTAAATTACTTGCGGCAAACTCGGATGTCGCAAGTGGGGCCCTTGGAATGGGTGCTGAATTTGTTAGATCAGCGCATCGCAACTCGATTTCGCCATGACCACGGGGCCATGACGATTTCGCGCACAGAAGTTGCGCGTTTCCATGCGTTTCCGTAGCCGTCGCTTCTGAATATTCGTTGCCCCGTGTGTTGCCAACCATGGGTTGAAATCAGATGATCGTCCCAGCAATTGCACATGGTTGCCATAGTGGTGTGATATGATGAAATCAGATAAATCAGAAACTAACCCAGAAAAACACCATCTCAGGTACCCTATATATGTTTTTCTCGCTGTTTTCTCCATTGTTTTTTATCTCCCAAAAGGAGGACCTATTTTCAAAGAAGTTTTGCTGAGAGATCAACGCACTGCGGAGAAAAAAATCACAGAAGATGCCAATGGGCGGACTTCCCAACGGTGGTTTTCTCTATACCTTTGTTAAATGATATGTTAAATGTGCCATTCAATCCATTTTTTTGTTGACTAATATCCAATTTCATCATGATTTCATATATGAATAGCATTGAATATAGCCATGAAATATACTATAATATACTCATAGCTTACCATCAATTAACAGCCATAGTCCATCCATCTTCCAAGGATTCCCATGGATCGTACTCGATGAATCCCATGGCGTTAGCTTCGCACAGAAAAGCGAAGAAAGGAGAGCCGTCCCGAGCAGCCCATTCCTGGACCTTGGTGGCCCTTGGTGGCCCTTGGTGGCCCTTGGTGGCCCTATGTTTTCTATGCCGCTTAAGCACGGGCCACAAAAGGCAAGACATGCCATTGGCGATGATGATAAAGGTTGTTTGCCCCGATGGGTAGTTGAGTACTCGTATTTGTTTTGTGGTTCGATTGGACAAACATGCAGTGTTCATTTGGTGAACTTCCATTTTCCCAAATTAGGGAAACCGAGAACATTTGATTTCAAGAAATGGCTGGACAATCTTTCATTACACACTCATTGGTCTTTTGCGGGGTTGGATCTTTCTTTATCTTCAAGAAATGGGATACCACTCGTGCGGACGGCCATTTGAGCAGCGATCGGCTGCAAGCTAACCTGCGCCCTTTTGTCGTCTCCGATTGAGAGTGCTGCGAATTCGCTACCAGCGCGATGACGGTTCCACTGTGCTCCATGCCGGGTGAATGTAATGACAACTGCCGATGGAAGGAAAGGATCCCCATCCATACCCACTTGTTCGTTTTACCCTCCAATCGAACATCAATCGAACATGGTTTGCTGGAAAATCTCCCATCCATTTGCAGCGGATTTCCCAGCCATGTTTGATGACACCGGATCAACCTTTGGAGCAATTTCAGGGGATTGTGAATGGGAAAAGCTTCACCTGAACAGTGCCCTCCGGTCTGTGCCGTCCTTGGCACATACTAATGAAGTAAGCTTTCCAGATTTACAAAAAGAAACGTCATTCCGTTGACAGGTTTTCCCAACACCCCCATACACATATGAATTGAATATAATTAATTATATAATATTTCATATTTTATGGTATTAATGGTGTTTGTATACTTTCTGACGATTTACCCCACCACTGACCAAAAAACAAGTAGCCAAACACAATATACACATGGGGCAAAGAAGTCAGACATAAATTGATATAACTGGGCTTGAATTGTGTTGCTTTCTGATTGATGGGGAACCAGATTGCAGATGGGAACCAGATATGTACTGACTATTGTTTCCTATAGTACTAAACCCCCTAGATGGTACCAAAACAAGGTTTCGATTGGGGGCTATATTTTCATATTAGGGAGAAGATACGGCTAATTGCCAACAAAACAGGCTTACCCTTCAGTAGACTAACATAGTTATGACACATAGCCCATTTATAGCTGATTTTCCCATTAACCCCCCTATTTATTGTAGGGTATTTTCCACAACTATCATGATAACTATGGCAAAAATTACCATAAATGACCAGAATCCGAGCGTTTCACACCCGGATGGAGCATCAGCCCTGCGCGCAAAGAGAAATCTCTCGGCCTGATCTTAGACCGACAGCAGTCAGGTCGGGCGGATCCGATCAGGTCCAATCCCGAGTCTGGTGAAAGTTCCGATAGCTGAAACCTTGGTGAAACCTGGTAAAAGCGAACATTTGGAGAATTTCTGGTGGTTAAGTGGAAAGATACTGAGATATACTGAGCAGTGTTCACCATATTTTTATGGAATATCCCAGTAAGAGGCTCCACAGCTTCTTTCTTTAGTCCAGATTCGATCATGTGGAACAGTAAGCTCACGGGTCAGTTTCGCAGCCCCCAAAAGCTGCTTTAACCTTGGTGACTTTCACAGGATATATAATATATAATATATATATATACATATGCAAAAAAGCGCAGGAAGTGACAATTGAATACAGTTGATATATCGTGTAGTCTTCTAAAGTGATAATTTTTCTATATATATAGTATATATACACATATATATAGTATATATACACATGCACATATATACACAACATATAAGCGAATTACATCCATACTGTGTGTCCGTAGCTGGGACTCAAAGAAAAAAGTCCAAGGGATTCACCAGCCGTTGGGCACAGAGCTATCCTTGATATTTCATGATATGGCTATGGGTCAATACCTATTTTCATAGCATTTTTAGTGGGTTATTCACATCCATAAATCCCAGCTATGACTTGGGGTTCACGGCACGGTACCAGGGTTTTGACCCATCCCCATATATGTGATCATGATATGTTTGATGATATATTTGATGATATGTTTCATGATCTGTTTCATGATGTTTGGGGCCATTTCACCAGAGAATACTCCGATATACCTGACAGATCCAACCAGAAAAGTCCGGGACTTGCGCGATTTGCCGACAGGATACGGCCATGGCCTCACGCCACAAACCTAACAGCAAAGCCATTTCCTTTCAGCTTCAAAACGCCTACAGATGGTCAGCTAGGGATATAACTACCAAATCAATTTTAGTTATAAAACTACCAATGGTTAGGGATACTGTAGTTAGGGTCTATTGGTTTTTGTTTATAACCTGAAAAACGAACCAGTAGGGTCCCTGAAAAAGGCCCCAAACAGTTGGTTGGAACTGACAATAGGACTATCCCCCAACCCAGCCAGTCCAGTAATTGTTTGGGATGGGATTGAATCATCCCCAAATTTCCTGGTTTGAAATGGGTGGGTTTACCACAATGATTTTTCATGGCTCACATATCTGGGATAACGGCTTTACCATATCCCCATTGTTCGGTATTTACAATCCCATCTTTGTTCTTTACAAGCAGTCTACATTTCAACACAGTTAAATTCCCATGTTTATTCATACTTATTAAAGGTGGGCCCCCGTTTACCATGGCTAAGTTGGTGAACATAACCTGGTTAAAAAGGGTTTATAGAGTGTATATATAATATAATATATATGTAACAGGTCTCCAACAGATACAGTACTTCAAGTCTTTAAAATCCACCCCAAACAGGACACATATATATATTTAGATCCTTGAGAATGACATTTACCACTCCGTCCTTGTATCACTATAGTTAACAAGGTTTCCCTCAGCATTCCATCTCCAACACCAGGCGGACGAATGGTTTCAACGCGTCCAACACGCGGCGCTGCATCCTGAGTTGTCATCCCTCAGGCATCACAGGGAACGAAGCCACTGAAGCCACGATTGGATGGGGCTTCACCAAAATGGGGAGATTTAACATGATTTAAGTATTTAACCGGTGGAAAGCAATGTGTTTTTTGTTGGGACTTGAACATCAAAATATGGGGGTTGAACTAGGAGTATATAGTCCATAGAAAAGGTGGGTTGTTTGTTCGTAAAGCAGGATCTAGCTGAGTATGGCCCAGGCTACTGAGCCATGTTTAGTGCTGCCGACCATCCGTGATGCGTGGGACCATCCCAAACTCTTGGTTCATGAAAACGTTTAGATTTGGAATAGTTTAGCATTGTAACTAGCATCTTTTATCCGAAATCCAAGATGCACTGCAATGGTTATAGGTACAACAGTTATAGAATTTTTCTGCTCAATCCTGCTCAGCGTTTTGCTGTGTTTGACCTCGACAGAAGCATGATTTGTCGATTTGTGATGGCTACTGTTTTTTTTTTTTTTTACCTTGAACAACAAGAGGATTGTAGAGGATTATATGATATTATATGATATTATATGACATTATATGATATTATATGATATTATATGATATTATATGATATTATATGATATTATATGATATTATATGATAATATATGATATTATATGATATTATATGATATTATATGATATTATATGATATTATATGATATT
>Ga0126342_10003534_pt1 | contig 25881 bp, 22 predicted proteins | sample Cyp1metagenome_FD_92528 | JGI IMG/M metagenome (GOLD analysis project Ga0126342, IMG submission 92528) | Coral microbial communities from Lord Howe Island, Old Settlement Bay, Australia - Cyphastrea 1 metagenome | ecosystem: Host-associated > Invertebrates > Cnidaria > Coral ... | reverse complement strand
CTAAGTCTCCGTTCGTGACTCTCGGCTCTCAATTTCCGGGAAAGGAGCACCCACCTCCCCCAGTACTAAACTAGTACTAAAGTACATAGAACTCAGGTAGCCTAGGCTACCTTTCGTGATCTACCAACCACCCCCCACCCCAGCATCCTTGTTGAAGGCGCTCTGGGACGGATCGGCCGGCGGCAAGGCCGTCCCCTCTAGGGGTCCCAGGGGTGAGCCATCACCCAGTTGCTTCATGATACTTGTGGCCGAGGCAATCATGGAGGAGGCATCGCCGGCGTTGGCCGGGACGATAATGGTGTTGGACTTGCGAGCCATCTCCTGATCGAAAAGCTGATCGAAATATTGAAGATATCATAAGATATCCCATTGATATCCTATTTATAGATGAGTTTTACCATGGTTTTACCTAGAAATATGGTGATTTTCTATGTTCCTATGTTAAAAGACTAGAGACAGAAGAGGGGGTAAAAAAATGAAAACATGGCGGATGGGATGATGGATATGATGGATCAATATGGATCATGGGTCTTGGAGTTAACTTCTTGTCTTGGATGATGGATGATGGAGGTTGTTGGATTGTTTTTTCCTACATGGATTTCTTTCCGGATGGTTTAGTTGGAGGTGGATTCTCGTCTTGCTTGGAGACAGAAGTTCAGGCTTGCACATTGTGTCAATCTGTATCTATCGGGGTTCATCCTATTTGGAATTGGGTAAACAAGCGACATACCAACCCAGACAAAGCAAATGGGATCATCGCAAAACAATAGTTGAACGACTGAAGACCGTTACCTATTTTTCTTTCCAGCAGAAACAACTTCTGAAAAGATGTTCCAAATGGTCATTGGGAATGGATATGGCATTTTGTTCAACCTCACACCAACTAAGCCAACTGTAGTGTCAAACCAGGGTAAGTAAATCATGATTTATTAGAGAGTTCCCCATTCTTTCTGATTTTATCCGGTGTTTCTTCATCCGCAAGACTTTCTCCGTAGAATCAGTTGGTATCCTAAGAGTCATTGGGATATAGTGATTGTCAGAATTATCCCAATGATCATCCTACTTCAGGTCCCAGAATTCTCATCCTAAGATATGTTTTGGGGAACCCCCCCAAAAAAAAAAAAACAACTTTGATGAACTTCACCAAACTGACCAATGAACTATCTATATCCCAAGAGCTATACAGCTCTACCTCCCCATTTTATTTTTGCCCATGGGAATTTCCCACAGACTCAGAACCCCTCCCACCGCCCCGAACGCGCCCGGGCCACGCGCTCTCCTTCCATGCGGCCACCCATTGCTCCGCCACCCGCAGGGTAGCGGCTTGGTGGCCTCCAGCATTGGAGGCGATGGCCGCGCTGATGAGCTCGATACCTGACACAAAAAAACATGGAAAAAACATGGAAAAACCCATGGAAATTCAAGGGTGAATCATGATGATCAATGGTTATGGATGCTTGGTATACTTCACCATATTGGTGATTTTCATGGAACTTTCCACGGGATACCCTTTGGGATTTGACTTGACCGACCAAAGGGGTAATGTATAGTTCGGTATTTTTTTCAAAAAAATGACCACTCACTTTGGCATGTACCCTCAGGTAATCTCTACATGTTGCTGTGGTATAGATGGTCCATAGGCTATGTGTGTGGAACATAAGAATTGAAGGAACACTTGAAGCCCGTGAAAGAGTTTGACAGAGATCTTGATTGACAGAGATCTTGATCCTTAAGTCCTTAAATCAGAAAACTTCATCTTGGAAACTCAAAATGTGGAGGTGCCGCGAATGTATGCCAATGCCACCATTCAAGGACTTCATCCTATCTGATCTCCTGAAAAAATCATCCCAGCCTTCAGCGGTCGCCTTGGCTCGTTCCCGGATCACTGCCGCGTCACCTTTGGCTTGGTGGATGGCTGCTTGCATCTTGCCTGTCGCAGATGTGGGGGGTTTGGCTATAGAAAGTTGGAGTTTTACCGCTTTACCATCAAAAAGCACTGGTTTAACTATGGGAAAATGAGTTTTTACCATGAAAATAATTATTTGTCAGAAAATTGGAGGTGAAACCCCACCTTTCATCCCAGAAAATGGCCGATGCTACGACCATCATTTAACAATCATATACCTCAGTTTTGGTGGTTGAAACCCATATGAAAAATTGGTGGTTGAAGCCCCCTTGTTGATCTCCAACCAGCCCCAACTAGTTAGCCAACAAGGTATAGATCATATCCGCATTTCTGCTGGTTCAACAGCTCTTGTCTGATTGTTCAAGCAACAATACCCCATACCATACCCACTGCTTAAGTTTAAGATTCAAAATATATACATCTGATTTCCAGTGGTTAAAACCTATACTTGGCAGTTCAAATCCTCAACCACCACAACGAACATAATTTGAGTCCATTGTTATACATGCCTTTTATTTCATCGTTTGCCAAGATGATTTCTCAAATTATCTCCATATAAGTTCAACTAAGTTATGAGATTTGCAACCACCCCTGCGTCCACCATCAAAAAATAACCAGTGTCTTAACAATGATATTCACATGATCCCGTTATATCACCATGTTTGTTGCCTGAATTCCCATGCACTCCCATCGGGGATCCATAAATCACCATTCATCACCACTAAATCACCAGCATCAACCAAAAAGTTACAAACACCATGAACATCCATATTAAGTATAGACTGTAGCTATCTACCATTATTAACCATCATTAACCATAACCAATCATTATTTTTTCCACATCACCCGGAGCGATCTACCATCATCAATAATCATTAACCACTACTAATCACTATATAACCAGTACTAAAGTATTAACCATCATTAACCATTACCATTGATTTCCCATAAAACCTTGGTTCAAAAATCATCTAAAAATCATCTGGCAGTGTGTCAAAACCAATAGTACCCCTTCTGTTCACATCAAGTCATAGCTGGGATTTATGGATGTGAATAACCCCCTAAAAATGGTATTTTCCATAGGTATTGATCCATAGCCATCTAAAAATCGCCCAGGTTTTTCCGGGCCTTGTGCCAAGTTCACCTCGCTCTGCCGATCTCCTTCGCTCTGCAAGACCTCCGCGCGACGCCGGCGCTCTGCCTCCGCCTCCATCTCCATGGCCTCCATCGAGGAATGGGGATTGGATCTCATGGGATTTACCCTCTGGTTATGTCAAAATAGCTATTGAAAATGGCCATTTATAGTTGATTTTCCCATGAAAAATGGGTGGATTTTCCATAGTTATGTTAGTTTACCAGAGGGTATAGCTGATTTAATGATAGCTAACATGGGTCATTAAATGTCCCCATTGAACATCACCCCAACCATGAATGGTATATGGTCAATGCCATGGCTACTATAAGGTGATGTCCAATATTCCCAAAATGGGACAGGTAGAAATTATGGGTCATGTTTTTGCATGAGCCACATTATAACTTGAGTAAAATTTTCACATCCTGGTCATAACCCCAAGAAGCTCACAAATGTGCTTGCAAATGGATTGGTTTCATTAAAATGGTTCAAACCAAAACCTACAAGCCCCCAAAAAGTTGGTTTCCCCTTTTTTCGTCTCCAAATAGATTCTGGGAACTTGGTATTTCTTCGCTGGAATCAAACGTGGCAGCCGGGACAATCTCCATAGCTATGGAATTTTCCGTCTACAAATCCGACCGAGGCTTTCACCCACGAATTTCATCCAAAAGAATATAATACATGGATATATATATATATATATATATGTGCATATATGTATATAATGATATATATATATATATATATTGATATATCTTGTATACATACATATTCTGATATAGAATAATCACAATAATTGATAATAACACATTTAAGATAATGACATAACAATAATAACAACAATAATAACAGTACTTATATTCTAGCTGTGTATGGCCTTCAGCATTTTTGAGAAACCAAATAAGTCAACAAAGTCTCCATGGATTCCATGATGGCACCTGCTTGATGGAGGCAGGTGGTATGATATCCTCAGGCGCCGATGAAGCCACAGAGCCCGTTGTGTTTTTTCGCCGGTGGAAAGCCACTTGAAAGTGGTTTTGTGTGGTTTTGATTCAACGGGTGCCAAAGAAAACACCAAACAACGGCCAAAAAATGTAGTGGTCACATGCACCAAATATGTTCCAGTCTGAAAAAATTGGAGCAGCCTAAAACGGTGCCATTTTTCTCGTGAAAGAGCGTGGGTTCTGGCAAGGCACCCGGATCTCATATCGCAGGACTTCGATGCCCCAGGCATGTGCTGCCACGTTCACAGCATGCACGATGGCCTGGCTCGGAGATGGTCCAGTGAGGTCTCCATTGAGGCTGGCGATTCCTGCAACCAAAAATCTGGAAATATCATGAAATATCTAGAAGTGATCATCCATCATCCAACTGGAGTTTCACTTACCCTCTGGTAAACTAACATAACTATGGAAAATCACCATTTTTAATGGGAAAACTCACTATACATGGCCATTTTCAATAGCTACGTTAAATTACCAGAGGGTAGTTTTAATGATTCATCTGTGATGGGGATGGCCCCTTCATCCACCCGGACTGCGCCTGGTTCATGGCATCTCTCTCTTCGAAAGTCCTGTGGCCAGGGAAAGGCATCCCATCGCCCCCATGTCGACAGTCACACTTCACTGGTTTAAGTCCACAGGTGAATCGGTCAGAGAGGAACCATTCATATATCAACCATCATTAACCATCATTAACCATTATAAACCATTGATTTTCCATTTTTTTAAAAAAAGAACATAGTAACCATCATTCACCATTGATTTTCCATCAAATTCATCCATTAAACATTGGGTCAACAATCACCAAATATCCAGCGTCGCCGTCCTATCCAGCGTCATCTTGCCGATCTCCGAGCGCATGGAGGTCTGCGCCAGCTGCGTCACGGCGAAGAAGGGGTCGTGGACGCCGTAGGAGGCCTATGGTTCTCTGGCAACGAGACGTGGCAACGAAACGTGGGGAGGCTGGATGGGGTTTGGATGTGTTGATTTAGTGAAAATCAGGTTTTGATTACGAACGAATCTAAGATTAAGCTAACCTATATATTATATATATATATAGTATCCAGGTATCCACTAGTATTACGATATCTTGTGATTTGGTATTGTGCCATCTAGTGATCTAATCATATCATGTTTTTTACATGAGGTCTGATGTTATTCAGAGATTATTTAGTCAGTTTAGGGTTTTTATATTTGATGTGTGTGTGTGTGTGATGATTTAGTGATTTACATGTGTCCCATGATATTTAGTGTGATAGATATCTGGCATCTATGCATATGTATGTATATATATATATATGCGTGTGTGGTATATAACTGATGTAATGGATATATTTAACTTGATTTAGTCATTTACACCATCACTATGAATATGTTTAACTAGCAATTTAGTGATTAATATCACAAATATGATGTGTGTTTGATTGTGTTTGATTATTTCTTGGTCACTTAAAAAGCATGTTGTTAAATTATAAAGCACGTTTATTTTGTAGTTAAATGATTTCGTGATTTACTGAGAAAAAAAAACTGAAAATGAATACGCAACTGGTGATTTAGTGATCTTCAGTGAATTGTAATATGAATATGATACCACTGAAAATCATGCTACATATGATACACATATATCGAATATCTTGGCATCATTTTCATCAGGATCAGTAGATGTGTTTTCATGGGACGATCCAGGGATCGTCAAACCTGAAGGCCAAGCCATAGCATCATCCAATTTCCTTGGAGGAGTTGTGTGGTTTATCATCTAATTTATCTAACTAAGAAAAGTTTGAATAAAAGATAGTTTTTGAATCTAACCCAAACCAGAGCAACTTGAAAAAGTTAAACTAAATTCACTAAGCTATGATTCCCAAGGTTTTTGGGATAAGTGTGTTTTTGTTCAGTTAACGTAAGGCGATGACGAAAAGGCCATGGAAAGAGGGGATGCTTCCCCTCAACCACCACGGCCTGATAGGCATCCACCACTTTCAAATAGAGGACACCATCGATACTGATGGTCACCTCAGATTCACATCCCCAAAAGTAGCATCTGCGTTGAGAAAAAGCTGTGAGATTTTTTTTTGTGGAATAGTTGGGAATCTCTAAGTGGGATATATGATATATTGGCTTCCCATTTTTTCAGCAAATCCCTGGAGTTTTCTGAAAGTAAAGTAGCTCCATGTAGCTCCCCCCAAGCCAAACCCGGCCATGGCACATTGTCCTTGGTGATGGCCTGTTGGTTGGGGATGGCAATGGCCTCCTCCTTCAAGGAATGCGCATAGGCGACCCGGTCCACCTGGAATCCCCCCGAGCTTCATGGAGGTTGCTGGAACGACATCCATGAAGGATACATTGCCAGTTCTGATGGCGAAGATCGGAAGTATATTGGGATGCACTTAAGTTAAATGAGATGGTTGATGCTAAATGATGCTAAATGATGGTGGAGATCTATGGAGGGATTTGGAATTCTTTGCCATCCTTGCAATGGGTTTCTTGACCAAAGGGTTTGGGAAGTTGATGAACTGCCTAGAATGGACCTATCACAAGAGGTGGGAATTACCCAATTGAATCATGAGGTTCAGGAGCACCTTCGGATTTGGCAGGGTCATGCCATTTCACATATATGTCCGTGAGTGCCTATATCATCCTAGATAAAAGTGTACAGTATATCATACCATATATTATGGATATATACATGTGTAGGCTCATCGCAATGCCCTACCGGCCCTACCGACTTCGCGAAGGACAACTCATCTTCTACCCTAGGGCCCTAGGGGCTTCCCGATCAACTTACCCAACTTGACCAGCACGGTCGCTACATTTGCCGTAGGACGATTTATGATGCGGCGATGCGTGGCTATCCGTCTGTCTGTCTACCTACCTATCCATGAATCTACCTATTTGCCTGTTTCTGTCAACAGGCTAACTGCGGCGCAATGTCTCTACAAATCTCACCATTCCATACAATTCCATCAATTCGCCCTCTCTCACTCTCTCACTCGACCTGAAATTCAGGTCAAGATGCCATGGGCACCAAGAAGTGAATTCCTGGATCTAGGACCTTCTGAAATTTGCCCAGCCGTTCGATGACCCATGCGATTTGCTGTGGCACCACCACCACTCCCACGTGGAAACGCGGGGCAGAGACTCCTACGAGACAGGCACACCGGGCAACGAAATGAGAACAACAGCACAATCATGACATGTCACATAGGGTATTGAAATCAGTGGAAGGTTGCCTCACTATACAGCCTGAAAGCAGGGAGTCTGGAAGAACTTTGAGTCTGCAAACTGGAGTCTTCATGGGCTAGAATACTTTTTGCCAATCTCAAAAAGGTAAAACCATCATGTCATAAAAACCATGAAAGCTCATTGGTTCGATTCTACAGCCAGCACGGCCCGCCGTAGCACTTGCACCGCACCAAAATCAACCGATGCCCATCAAACAGCATGTACTCACGTCCCAGGCTATCCCCCTAATTGACTCTAAGTAGTATCAAACACCCCCATTGTCTGGTCACCGTCATGTGGTTCCCTCCAGCATTTCTGGCGTCCTCCCCTCTTCTCCATGGGTGTGGATCCCGTCAGTGCCGCAATGGACAAGCTACGGTACGACCCGCAGCGCAGCGGGTCATGCCGCGGCAGGAGCCGCGGCAGGAGCCGCCGGCCCAGGGGGAGGGCCATGGCAAAACCGGTTGGAAAAGGTGGTTGAAACACCAAGGCTCCAACCCAATCAAAAATGTGGAAAAATGAATCCAGCTCAACCAGTTTCATCACGGGTTTTAACCCTGGAGGATGGAGGGGGTGCTCCCAGTAAAATCAGAGATAGCAAGATATGGCAAGAAAGCATGTCTCGGGTGAAGCCTCTTCGATATCGCGCCATATTATTGTTTGATGTCGTGGCATCTTTTTTTGGTCATCAGCATTTAAACCGCAGTTGAGAGAATCCACCATGATCAATCATGGCTCAGGTTCCTTGCTCTATAAAGAAGGGCGCCACGCGACTAAAAACAACACCGCAGGGCACCGAAAATCTGATCTCTTGATCCTGTTTCTGCCAGTGGTGACGGAGAGTTTCAATGCACTGAACCGACAGGACAAAAATGCGAACTCCAAACAGGAGTCCCAAGACCCAAAAGTACCCAAAGTAAAAGGATGTCTTTCCCGATCCTCTTCCAACTTAGTCTACTCATCTCTGCATGCTTCGGGGATCCGCGTGGAAATTTTGGAACCACCATCCACATAGCAATGTGCGGGCAATATCTAGGATATTATGCAGTGTCCACATCTGCACCGACGTGGGTCATTCTTGGTGCTCCCATGCCAAACATAGATAGGGTTATAGCATATTATAGCATCTTGTAGTTGTAACCCTTGTAGTTGCCTATGAGTTGCAGTCTCTGGATAGACACCATGTCCTGTTGTTTACTCGTGTGGAGTTATATCACGCTATATCTCATCAGCAGACTTTGCATTGTCCCCATGACTGTCCTCATGATTGTGGGACAACGATGTGTGGCACTGTTGGGCACCAAACCAGCCACATAAAGTTGTGGGGCCCTCAAGTAGGAGCTTGAGAAACATCCATCTGGACAAGACAGCAAGTCAATCTCAATTGGGCCATCAAACTATATCAAACTGATAGCTTCCCTAATCTTCAAAACATAATGCTTCATATGTGGGGCACACCTGGCCATGAAGCCGCTACCGTCCAGTACCCCATATCTTAACATGCAAAATTCCAATCTTTTAGCTGGCTAGTGGCCGATTTATGGCTGTGCCTTTCCTGCATTCCCCCCACCAAGCTGCTTGCTAAAACTGATGCCCAGAAGCCCCAGGCCCAAACCATCTCTGGGACTCCCAGACGTTCCTCCTCTTTCCGCTTCTGTTCTTTGACCGTCTGCGGTGGAAATAGGGGACATTATGGGACCCTTTTTGACCCCAAATGATCAATTTAGCAACCTCCAATTCCAATCAATCGATATCAATCGTCCCATCCTATCAGAACCTTCCCACCCTCGTAGGTTTTTCTGCAAAAATGCAATCACATGGAATGAAAATGGAATAGGAAAAACTGAAACAACCCTGGCACGAATGGGGGAAAAAACATAAACCCCATACAGTAGATATGCAAAAAATCAGGAACAAGAGCTCCAATGAGCTTGTCTGAAATAAGTTGCCAAGAAAAAAACAGATGATTTGTCTGTCGTTGTCCTGCTAGCCATAGCCATTTGATACCCATTTCAGAGGTATCCCCCCCTTATGTCTTTATCCAATCACTGTGTATTCCCACAATCCAATTGGGGGTTCTTAAAATATGGCTAACCCCAAACCTGGGAAAAATCATGACCACTTTTACTTAGATGATTTTGGTGGCCCCATTTTAGGAACCCCCCAATTGATATGGTGTTCGATCTCCATTGGTCATTAGGCATGGTGGATCCTATTGCTTTACCAACAGTATATCAGTTCTTGATGGTCAAATCCCATTAAATGCCATTAAACTCACCATTGTTGATACGGTACCGTAGTTCAACTCCCCATTGTTGATGGTTAAACTCCTATTGTTGATGGTTATCATCCTAATCTCCCAGAACCAGGAGCACCAGGAGCACCAGGACCTCAATTCGCTTCAGGGTGATCTCTACCGCCTGAGCGCACTCGGTTTGCACCTGCCGTTGGGGCGAAGAAGGTTTCAAAAAAAATGCAATGTTTGGAGGGTTAAACTCCAATGTTGGGGATACTCTTTGGGCTTATTTCTATTATCTATATATATATATCTCTCTCTCTCTCTCTATCGCCATCTCGGGAGATCAGCAGTCAAGCTGAAGGCGAGCTAAAAAGGCGACTTGGCAGGTCAGTATAGAAAAATGTGGTTAAACCAATTTTTGACCGTTAAAATCCAACATTCTATGGTAAAACATTATTGGGCGCTTAAACTCCAGCGTTCCATAGTTGAACCACCATTTTTTGGACGGTTGAACCCAAATTTTCTATAGTTAAACCCCCATGTTTGACGCTTAAACCCCAATTTTTATATTGTTAAACCAGGTTGATGGTAAAACCCAAGTTGTCTATAGTTAAACCATCATGTTTATTAGTTATTAGTTGTTGATGGTTAAACTCCAATTTTCTATAGTGAAACCGCAATTTTTGTTTGTTAAAACTCCAATCTTCTATAGTTACAACTCTATTTTTACTGGTTTAACTGTTTTTTGTGTTTGACGATTCAACTGAATAGTTTCTATAGTTAAGACATGTTAAGACCCCGTATTTTGACGCTTCATAGTTAAACCATTGGAAAACCTCCAAAGTTCTACATGCCCCCCAAATCATCCTATACCTCGCCCCCCATGTTTGATGGTGAAATCACCACCTTCTCTGCGCTGCTGCCGCACTTGGGCAGCTCCTGCTGCATGAGCTCGGCCAACTCCTGGAACTGGTGGATCCAGCCAGCTAAAAATCACGAAAAAACATGGTGAAAAATCAGAAAATCATCTATAAATGGATGTTAATTCATAGAGAAATCCTCTATAAATGCTGGCTTTTCCATCGATTTCGATGGATCCCCCATCACTTTCCGGGAAATGAGTTTTAAATTATCATCCCGGAATGATATCTACAGGATGGTTAGAACCACCGTATGTCATGGACCTGGGCTGATGGCCATGGTCCTATTGGACACTTCCCCAGTGTCGGTGTGTGTGCGATCGCCTAAAAGCCAACCATTCTTATACCATTCTTTTTGGTATGGATGGTATGGTTTTGAATCAGTCTTGAAAGTGTAAAATTGGGGACATGGATGGAAATGGTGGCCGGTTTCTGTCACATTACTTCCTGGCATTTTTCTGTCACGAAACCATATGGAATCAACGGACATGTTTCTTCGGGAACACCTGCAGGAAACCATACTGTTCACAGCATCTCCCCGCCTGCTGAGCTACGGCCAGCTCGGATTCTTCTTTGGCGACCCGGATCTGAGTTTTGGTGCGACGCAACACGCGAGGCCCTAAATTGGGCCTTCCAAGATCCAATTGAAAGTGACTGGAAACCAATGGTTATAATAGTGGAAACCAATGGTTATAATATACCAATGGAGTTATACCAACTCAATCTGGGGGGTTCATGTAAATTTTCCGGAAACAACAAAAACCAGTGAAAGTTGGGTTGTTGCTGACCAGTGACTCAGAAATGGGCAGTGAGCACGTATGAGAGTATGTCCCAAGGTGTTTTTCCCCCAATCTATTCTGCAATGACTTCCAAGTCTCATGTTCAACCAAAAAAAAGAAAACACATGATCCTCTGGTGTCATCAAACATGCCTTGCCGGAAAATTCCCCCCACTCATCATCGATGATGTTCCCATCGCCATTGACCCATTGACGCTGGTACTTCCCAGCTGAAACGCTCCACCTTCTGAGCCAAGAAATGGCGCAAAGTCATCGCAGCCTTCTGCTCCTACGGCCACGACGGGGCTGCCGCGGCCACGGCCGGAAAGGTTTCGGGGCGTGACTCTCCCCGCATTGGGGGGTAAAAACCTCTAAATGTGCACTTTAACAGGGACTGTCATGACAAAGAAGGCAACAATGATAGATTGGGGATGATATGATATATCTGCATATGATTGCATATGCTCATATGATGAGCTGGTTGGAGAGTTAAACCCAAGAAAACTTGAAAGTCAAGTGTTGATCATCGAGTCTCAAGTACTTCCGGGTGTGTCCAAAAACAGGTGGTACCAAATCAGGATGTGACCTACTTCGGGAATCAAACCCCAAGGGATTCCTGGCACAGGATGTTGTATATGTTGGCAACTCATAAGACGAAAATGCCATCACAAGTCCCAAGAATGTGTGTAAAGATAGATGTCCCCAACAGGACAACATGCGATATTATATACAATATAATATATGTATATACAAATTATACATACATAGTGAAATGCTATATATAATATGGTGATGGATAAAAACCCTGGTACCCTGGCTTGTCACAGCAAAATAGCTGGAATGTATGGATGGCGCCGCTGCCTCGAACTGCCTCTTTCGCTCCTCAGCCAACCTGCCAGTTGCCCGGCAAGATCGGGAGGCGGTGAGGGCTGGGTGTTCTCTGTGGGTCCTGGGTTTTACTCAAAGTGATTCAGAGTGAACAAGTGAACAGCCTGTACCAGCTAGGTCATGAATATTCATGACAAATCCAAGTTGATTCCAAACTATATAATCATGAATATTCATGACCTAGCTGTATAATCATGATTTCCAGCTATATAATCTATAACATTCTATAACATGTTTTAACTATATAATTCCAAACAGGAAAAAGATGTGGGGTGCTTCCCCAAGGCTTGTAGCGAAGGATGCTGACGAAAAACTCCAAAATCGCCAGGCATCCCCCACATCTGTATACCAACCCCCCAACAAAGATAGAAAAGCCAACCATCATCAAAATAGCAATGTCCTTTTGGTAAAGATAGAGGTAAATAGGTTTGGCATACCATATATCATCATTTACCTTTAACTTGATACACAAACCCCTCTTTTCATCAACCAACCAATGGGAAAAGGTCATCCATGCAAAATAGTATAGTAAGGGACTACGTTTCAGAATCCTTTTCGGGGACAACAACTGACAACTAACCAGTAACTAGTCTAATCAATGAATACATATATTGCACATACACATTTACAAACATAATATCTGAATTCAAAGATCACGAGCCAGGCGACCACCGGAAAATCCATTGTTTTTTACATCACCAAATAACCAATTTTTGGAATCCTGCACCAACTTACTTGGAAGTGCAATTCCAGTTAGCAAATCAATGTAGTGAGGTTATATCCCAACTTCTGGGGTTTTCATAATCATGGTTGTAGCATGTTGTAGCCATTTAAGTAACATCAAGAGTAACATCAAGTGCGCGGCACCAAGTAGGGCCTCTTCTGTTCCTCCATATTCTTTCTGGTTTGTTCTTCCATCTTCTGCCGCTGCTCGGCTGCACGCCGCTTCATCTCTTCCTGCTGCCTACGCAAGCGCGGATGGAAAACCCGCGGAACCGGAAGTTATTGCTGTCATTGTCATTATCATCATAAATGACATTTAAGTACCATCACCATGATCTCTTTAATCGGGAAGGGATTTTTCAGAAGAGAGTGAAATTCACTCTAGGGGCCTCATTTTTCCACATAACTTAGCTGTTGTCTGTAGTTTATATTTGCCAAATTCGCAAGCCATTGGCCATTGCTGTGAAAATATTCGCCGCCTCAGTCGGTTTTCCTCTTGCTGCCTTCTCTGCTCTTCCTGGCCATGGGTGAAAGTTGAGCTGCAAAAACACTGTCTCCTATGGGAAATGAACCAATAAAACAGTCCGTTTTGTTGGGAAAATCTGCGGATATCTGTAGGAAACCATGATTTTCATATCCATATGGGCCATATGTATAGTGTAGAACCTCCATGTTGTTCCCTTAATCGACTTCCGAAACTGGTTAGGTCGGCCAGCCATCCGACTTTTCGGAAAATCCTCATGGATAGCCATCCGGAGAAAGCTGGTTTCTCTCCTATGATGCGGTCGTCAGGGTGGGGCCCCCCCAGTTATGTTTGGTGGTTTATAAACCCCATTGCTATAGATTAATCGACCATAAACCATAGTTGCCATGGTCATTGGAGTTATAAACCAACTTAATTAGCTATGTAGGCGGCACCATATTCTCCCGGACGAAAATTGCCATTGTCCAAGGGTTTGTTTGCACCATTTTCAGGCAGACTCCCCTGGATCCCACGTTCCAGCCTGTTTCTTCTTCAGTTCTCCCAGGGCCACGGCCTTCTGCTGTTGCGCAATCATCCTTGGACGGGAGGCGATAGGTACAGGCCCCCCAAGGATGTTGTATCATGGCCAGCCCTGCTGAACTTACTTAGCAAGGACACTTTTCTTGAAATCAATGTTTGCTTTGATGGTTTACCTCTTGAACAGGGAAAAGTATGCTGGTTTAAGGGAAAACCAGCAGGAAATCTCAAACATGTATGGCAAAATCATGCAAAGTCCATGAGTTTCTGTAGGTTAAGTCACAACAAACCATCAAGCTCCCACCCTTGCCACTGTCAAAGCGGCTGCTGCGCCATAATTTCCTGCTGCTTCTGTTTGATGGATTGCTCCTGGCATCCAGGAAAACACCCATGCGTCCGAAAAAGTCCATGCTATCTAGCGGGTAGCTTCAGTCCCAAAGCCACGCTAGGGCACAGTCCCAAAGTCCGGCTGATAGAAATCCACCATGGGACCCGGCCTGCGAATATTGTTGGCTGTACTGATAGGAGCCGTACCTCGAGGGAGCTTGGAAGCGAGTGGCTATGAGGTGTGCTTGGTATATCTTCACGTAGTCCCTGATTCGGGATATGATACACGGATAGCCAACTAACCGATAGGAATATGAGCAACTACGTAACCATATTTTTGACAGAGACCTCCACATGGATATGTGTACATACATATCTACATACACATGCATATTCATCTCCTCATGTGCTCATCTATTTACACTCACTCGGATGAAAAGCACACCACGAGCCACTATCCTCTGTCAATCAAACATGGCAATGGAAAATCTGTGGAAATCAACTGTAGGTGATACGACGTGATATTACGTGGGGGTGCATGGCGGTTGGCGGGACAGTGCCCCATAATATTGCTGTGGCGTATCCTATATACCCTCCGGTAATCAAAACTAATTGTGGGTTTTAGTGGGAAAGCATCGAACTTATTGGGTTTTTTTCCAGCTGGCCATGTTTGAATACTAGAGGATAATCACAAATTAATCGCCATTGGTCACCATAATTAACCACTATTAACCATAATTGACAACTACTAACCACTATTACTCACTATTTACCATAATTGACCACTATTCACCATAATTCAACTATTAACAACTATTAATGGTCAGTACTAACCCATTTTTATGAAGGGATTCCCAAGGATCCCCCCCGACGCCCTGTTCAGGCCCAGCCACTGCTCCGCGGCAGTTGCCGGGGCTGGCAGCGCTGGCACCGCCGGGGCGGCGCAGGCGCTGATCAGGAAACTGTTGTCCACCGGCCCGTCGTAGGGCACCTGCGAAGGAAGTTCCTTCGAGGGGTCACTTCCGGGGCTTTTTTTGTATGAAGGAGATGCAGTCCCCAGAAACAAAAGGCATCAATTCAATATATTTAAGGCTCAGACCATTGACTCATTGACTGTCAAATGATCCATATCTATAATTGTATATTTAACTATGGATATTTGTTAGCATGCATGTTAGGTAGGCAGGTAGATATGTAAGCCTTCACATGTGTATATTCATATTTAAATCCCATCATCCCATGCCCATCCCCGCCTTCCACCCGGTCTTGGGCGGCGTGGTGGCGGTGTTGCTGGGATGGTAGGCCCAGACCTGGTCCCCACCCACCTTGGGACCGAACCACCAGCCGCAAAAACTGGCTCCGTCACGGTCGTCCCAGTAGTAGAGCTGCACATCCAAGCCGTTTCTGGGCCGGGATGGGGGTTGAGATGGGTTGATGGGGGCTGCTTAAAGGCACGAACCAAGATAGCTCATGGTTATGTAAGAAAGAGCCAGAACAGAAAATTGAAAAAAAATACCTCTCAACTCATATCAATTCCATCCTCCTTTTTATCGTTTTTTTCCGCGGGTGTTCCATTTTGTCCCCATCCGTCCCGCTCTCCGCTCTGCATCCGCTAGGCAGTACAATTTTCTATCCAAGGTTCACTTGCGTGTCCTTCTTGTAGGTGGGTCTGCCATGATTCTGCCCATTGGCCGTAAAGTTGCCCCGCACGATGCCGCCCACCGTGCTGTGGGTGCAGCCCGTCACGCTGATGTGCGCCACGCTGCCAACCACCTCCTAGGGAGCCCATGGGGAGCCCGTGGTGCCCCCAATCCGGCTGGCTCAGTTGGTTGAGTTCAGTGGGCTAATGCTTGGATTTGTATGGACTTGTGGTTCCAAACATGTTACAAATGTAGGTGTTTGACTAGAGTTGGGGTATAAGATCAAAAATCCCAAATGGTCATTGGTATGATCTCGTCCCATTCTCGTCCTCTCTGGGCTGCACTGCGGCTTGCGCTTGCTGCGCTTGTGCCGCAGCAGCTGCTGCTGCTGCTGCCTGCGCCGCATAGGCGGCATACGCCTGGCCGCCATGGAAAAATGGGAAGAAACAGCTGCAGAAGTTAAGGCCCAGGTATGTTGGTAAGCCCCATTCATTATCGTGCTATATATTCCGAAATTCCCCATCAACATGCATAAAGCCTCTGGGGCGACCCCTGGTTTGACATGCCATTCTTCCAAACTTTCCCCACAAAATGGATGGTCAACCCGTAAACTGCCACTTTGGGGATGGTTCATGCAAGCCATTTCTGGCAAACTTGGAGCTCGGCGTGGGATATCTTGGGATGATTCCCATCGTTTGCAGTCAGGTAGCAGTCAGGTAGCTTAAATTTACCTCACTACACTTTGGGTGGTGAACATTTACTGCAACCATCTTGAATTGTCAGAACCAAGACCTCGTTGCCGGGGGAACCTTTGACGGCTAGTTTGGTACTTTACAAAAAGTGCAATCTCTTTCTACAGTTCCAAAATGGGAACAAAATGGAACTTATATACTAAGCAATATTGGAAAAAAAAAGATTGTAAGCAAGTAAAACTATAAGCAAGTAGCAATCATTTTGTGGTGCCAGATTGGCCATGAAATTACCTCAGACTACACCAGTCCGCAGCACCTGCTGCTGCGCAGTGCTGCCCGCAGTCGCGGCTTGCGCAGCTTGCGCAGCTTGCGCGGCTGCCGCGGCTGCGGCGGCTCCTATGTGGGGAAATTATGGGGTCATCCATCCCATAGCAGGAATCCTAAAATTGGTAATTCTATGTAATTCTATGACCTCCATTAACTAATCATTCACTCCCAGGGAAATAATGTGTATATATATATATATAGAGAGAGAGAGATCCCTAAGGCCCTATGATAGATGATCATCCATCAATCTGGGACCATGCCCCATATGAGATTGTCTGAAACCAGGTAACCCGCAAGTTGATGGTTGATCAACTAGGTTTGGTATACCATATGTATCCATTTGCGATCCTTCACCCAGGATGGTTGTTCAACTGGGGGTTGCCCTATCTGTTAATCAACCAACAAGTGAGAAAAGGACATCTATGCTGAGAACTGTCGGGAAACATCTTGCCACCATGTATTTGGAATGTAAACACCATACATGATATACCGTGTCAAACCACCAGCTAAATAGATTACTGAGATTTACTGAGTAAGTCAGTTTCCAGACTATTCACATTCAGTAGCCACATTGGCCACAGCAAAGTCCAGTCAATCAACCTGTGGCCGCCTTCCACATTCCCCATATCCCCCATGGTCTCAGTGGTGAAGTTGATAGGAATTGGGACCCCCATCGTTGGGGACTCGTTGACCCTCCAAAGTCTCACCATAGCAAAATGCCCGATGATTGTTGGCTAGAAGCTAGATTAAGCAATTTCATGCTATTTTTCATATTATATCATAGTTTTTTTTGTTGCTGATTTATAACCCATGATTCTTGAGGGCGAAATCCCCGATTTTTCTGCTTGAATTCCGATGTTTGGCAGTTGAGTTTCCATTGCTTAACCGTGCTTAACCAGTGAAACACAATTTTCTCTGGTTCATTCCCCACATATTCTCTGGTTGAGTTCCCTTCAGGTCTTTCCTTTCAATCCTTTCATCTTCTTCACGTCTGGCGGCTCAATCCCCGTTTTTTTTTTTTGAAATCCATGAGTGGTGCTTCAATCACCACTTTTTCCCATTAAAATGCGCATGAGTTGTGCCGGAATGCTATAAGTCGATAAGAAGAAATTGGGCCAAATTGGGATGAACTGGGACAAACCAGTTAGTGGCCATCCCCCATTGTTCCCATAAAATCCATAAATCATGAAGAGCTAGATCTTACTAAATACATCTACCCCATGAAATATCGAGATCTTATGGGGCATTTCATATGATTTAGCTACTAAAATATGGGCGGTGCAGAAAAAATCCGTCAATATCTCCGGGGCACCGTCGCGCGACTCCGTCCGTGCGGCACCGGGATAGGCCGCCTGAGCCGCCTGCCAGGAGGGTCAAGGACCAGCAGCGATATAGCGAATCTTAGGAAATCCCGGAACTCAATGGGCATTGAGGTGGGATAATCACCTATAAATGGAGGTTTTAATGGGAAAATCATCCAATGGGTGCTTTTGCATGTTTGATTGCCAGAGGGTAAGTTGGGGGTTTGACCATCAAACATAGTATTCAAACACCAAATCATAGGATAATTGAAGAAAGTACGGGTTCAGTCTGCGACACACCTGAATGAAATTTCGGCTCGTTGGTCAAATTTATGTGTATAGCATCGAGAATTGGATTCTTGTTAGCTATCAAGCTCCCAAACAACGACCTAGAAGCTGCCAGAAAGATATGGTTCAATGCCCAAAAAATACGGTGCTAAAGCTAAAAGTTACCACTGGATGGTTTTCCATGGTTTTCCAACTTTTCCATGGACCTGGGATCCCAGTATGATCACCGATACCTGAGCAGCAGCATAGAGCTGTGGGAAGGAGGGCTGTGTTGCGTAGTAGCTCATGTCTCCGTCCTGGTCGAGCTGCTTGGCATGGTTTTGGAAGGGATCAACCCCCGAGAGAAACGTCTTGAAACATGGTTTTTTCATGTTTTTTCACCCTTCTCTCTCTCTCTCTCTCTCTCCCGCCTTCGGTTTTTCACCCTTGTATCACCAGGAGATTTAGGAGACACGTCCAAACTTGCTGAGATCTCCATTTTCATCCATTTTCTAGCCACAAAAAGCAATTTCTGCTGGGTCAAACGTTAGTCAACCTGGGTTGCTCCCTGGGTTTCCCCATTCCCCACCTCGGGCGAAGCACGCCACCCGGCCACCCCGGCCGTGACGCGTTGAGCCGGTCAACTGCCTAAACAGATCATGGCTGTTCAAATATTGACAGCTTGGAAGTCATAAGCAATACCCTTGACTTACTGGTGCTTAGGGAATGGAGGAATTGGATGATGATTTATATGACTGGGATCATTCCCCCATTCCCTACGTTTAGCACCAGTAAGTTGAAACCCATCAACCACACTATTGAGATTTAATGAGTTTGGGGTGTCTGGCACATACCAAGCTGGTGCAGCTGTGCCTTGCAACTACTATGTTTTTTCTTTTGTGGAATGGACCGCCGCAAAAAAAAATAGGGCCCTACTACTTGATGGCGCATCCCACTTACTAAGTAGGTTATATCCCTGGTTATAAGTAGGAGTGGGCTTAATCCACTCATACCTCGGCGTTATAACCTACTAAGTCACTAAGTGGGATGAGCCACCAAGCACTAAATGAAAAAGACTTGCCTTTTAGATGATTGATTGGCGTCAACCCCCTAGAATTTGTATGAGTTATGAGTCCTCATTATCCCAAATAGCGGGGGAGAATGAAAAACATTAGTCACGTTTAATCTTCAAAGCATTTTGAAGCCACCAAATGATGATCACGATGGACCGGTTTCATGGAAGGCCCTTCAACTTCTGGGTGTCCCCAAGGGCGCCCAAGGCTCACAATCCCCTGCCGGTGCCCTGTTTGTCACCGTTGGCATCAAATGTCCGGACGTTGCAAGCCTCAGCCAGGGTCTGCATCCGGTGATGGTGGGAAATACTCGAAAGATACATCACGCCACCAATTAGTGCTTGGTGTTATGCAATTATATACCTATAAGTATACACACATATGTATATATGTATGTGTATGTGTATATGTATATATATATGTGTGTGTGTGTACCCATCATGCTCCACTTTTCACTGTAAAATCCCAATGTTGGTTGGCCAAATCGCCGAGCGGCGCTCCTTTGCGAAGAAAAGGGCCGAGTTGACACACTGCCGGCCCTGCTCCGCCCGCGACCGACGACTTCCCGCAGAGATGGCGGTTTCGCTTCTTTTCACATTACGAACTGCGGTTCGGAACCTCTCTGAGATGGGTAAAAAAATGTGACATGCTTTGGTGTCCACTTAATTCCATGTATAAATATGAGTTCATCTATTGGGATCATCCCAAGTTCTTGGAGGAAAAACAACAAATATGTTAAAACCCAGCCAGTTTTGCGAAGCGCTCCCTAATGTTTTTGGGAGTAACTCAGCTCAATATAGCTGCCCATAGAATGGGTGCTGAAGCTCTTTGCTCCTCTACCGATGGCCAGTTTAGCGAGTATTGGGTCAAACATTATGCACCCCAACAGAAAGAAAGTTATTGGGAAGAAAACGCGATGTGGAAACGAACTGGATCTAGCCCCTCGGTCTGGCTTGAATTTCAGGCAGCAAATCACGGTTTGTTACGATATTGATTATATCAATCATGTTCTTTGGCGGCAATTCTCCCAACAAAACCAACGCACCAATTCATCAATTCCCATGATATGATGAAACTAAGATATGGTTTTAATCAAATGTTTAGTAAAATATAGGGTAAAACAGATTGACAGTGAAAAAGTGATGACATCTTATTTTATGGATTTCCGTGACAAAATGATGGCTACAAGTATGTTTGAAATCGCCCTTTTCCCGCGGTCTTCGGCTGCAGATTATACGCAACGCAGGGCCTCCCTTGCAGCACAGCCCTTAGTGTCAACGTGTCAACATTTGGGGTGCAACCCTCAAATGATTGTCCCTGAAAAGTGCCTGCCAATCCATAGGCATATCATATCCAATGCCGTTTCTCCACCAAAGCTGTGTATAGTACACCGAGAAAGCGGGGGGAAGAGGATAGGAAGTTCAAATAAAGCCATAGAGCTGGATTTTGTATGTGCGTGGTTTGTCCGTTGAAAGTGCTACCAACGGACCAAAAGCCCAAAGTAAACAAAAGCCCTCTGGATTCCGATTTTTAATCTATGGCTTTGCCCCTTGTTCACACCCTTGAATCCCTTCGCCCCATTTCACCCCGGCTTTCTAGAATCTTAGCCTTTTCCTTTTCTGGGAACGGGTTTTCTTGAGGAATCATTTGCTGGAAACCATGGGTCCAATCTGCTGGCGATCGAACATGAGGGGATCGAGGTTTCCCCCATTTATATATATATATAAGACTTATATATATATATGTATGCATATGTATACAGAATTATACACACATTTATTAATGAATTTGTTTATTTATTGATGAATCTTTATTTATTCATGAATGAATCTATTTGTTTATCTACTTGTTTATTTACTCAAGGACATGAAAATCGGGAGATCTTTTGTTTTTTGGTCTCTCCCTTCCCGATCCAAGGGCCGGTTGCTTCTGGACGAGTCTCGTCTCCTGTTCGGGGTCCAACCCCTTTCGGTGCTGGAAATATCCACCGACTCTATCTTGCCGGATCGCAAACTTTGCACTGTTTCTTAGGTTTTTATACTGATTATTGATTACACATGATTATACATGATTATGCTTATATCTTATTATAATGTTTCTTAGAGGTTTTATTTTAACTTTATGGCTTGCGGACCATGGCGGATCAATGCGGATCATATCACGGCAACTCATCTGAAAATCGCGTGGATGTCAATGATTCTGAAGCCCAATGAAACCTTATTGGGATAACCCAATAGGAGGACATGCTGAACAGAAACTCTTGCCCGAACATCTGGGAAACTTCAACGATTTATACGCGAACGCCTTCAAACCGCAGTGCCGTAAGACCATTATAGACCATTGGGATTGGGCCCTTACAAGCGTAGTACCGTACTGCGCATCAATGCATATGTACATTAGCATTTGTTCAGAAACCTGTTTACAGGCACTGTAAGGGCATGTTGTTGCGTTTTTGTTTGTGCCAGTGCAATTACGGTGTGCAACAGCCATCAACAACCCACAGGAGAATCTGGGGCCTAAAATACGGACGTTCATAGCATAAAAAATTAAACTCCACAAGATCGCGTGGGTTCGAAATTTGGGGCCTTATCCGTCTTTATTTGCACCTGGAAAAAACTCCCAATTCATCCACCCACCAAAACCACAACCGCAGCGCGAGTCCACAACATAATGCTCAGCCTGAGATATCGAACTGGATCCAACAATACAGGATACGGATAAGGGAAATATCCTCCGGAAAACTGACGTAGAAGTGGCTTACACACCCCGGTTTCCAGAGAAAAATCCATCTAAGACGGGGTGATTCATCAATACTCATAATATTCATACAGATTTATAAATGGATGTCTTTTTTGTAATTGTTTGTTGCCTGGCCACTCATCCCTTTCTGAAACCCTGGCTCGCGTGCTTCACCCAAAAACAGGCGCTCGTGGCCAGAAAATCAATTTGGGTGTGTCTGAAAACGGGTACCCCATTCCATCCACTGGTTAAGCATCATTGTCCCCAAAATAAATCCACAGGTTAAGTATCATTGTCCCAATTAAAACTGGCACTGAGGGATATACACCCTATGTTCAGACACACCCATTTAGATGTTTGAGTCAAAAACCAAGCTGTTCCTCTAGCCCTCCAAAGGGATGTTTTTTTCATGAAACTCTCATGGGATCCACCCAACATGACCGACATGTTTTCCCAACACGGTTTTCAAAAGCGCACCACTGGGGTGTCATCCAAATTGATGTTTGTTGACTTAAAACAATATATGAGAGTAAACAGATTGAATCTCAAACGTGTTTGTTATCAATCCAATCCTATTATTTGATGGACAAAATTCATGGGAAAAAATAAAACGTATGGGTCATATATACTTTTATTACATCCTTCCCAAGCCGGAATTGTCAAGTTACGCTCCAAAAACCATGATCTCCTGGCTGCATGGCTGCGACCATACTTGTGTAATATTGTGTATGGGACAGTGCGTGCGAATATGTTTTTCATCTTCAAGTGTATACATACCTACATAGCACAACATAACAGAACACTTCATTCCATAACATTACAGATTACATTACATTACATGACATTACATTACATTACATTAAATACTTACAAAATCAAACATATATACATATATATTATTGTTATATTGTGCATATTTGTATGTGTGCGTTTTGGGTGTGCATGTGCGCATGCATAGGAAGTAAAATACAGTATATAACGCATGGTTATTTATGCATTACACTTTGTAATTGCCTAGAATTCTGCATACTATGGTAAAAATATATAAAGCGAGGTTGCACAGTTGTGGTGCAAATGCAGGCGTGCGGGCATGCAAGCGATTGAGATGCACACACACACACCACATATTATATTGTAATGTGCATTTTAGAACATCTATATATGAATACAGTACCTTTTTTTGATGCAAACATCAAAATGCAATAATGTCAACCCGGGATCAATAAACCCTGGTTGATCAATCATAGGATACCCCCAAAAGTATAGGTTCAACCTGCGGTTGTCGAATCGTACTGCTTTATGAAACAGCCCTTTTCTGGTGATCAGTCTGGGGAAATATGCCCTGCCACCTGTGAGCCGGTTCCTGCCGGCCGGAAATGGGTCTGAAAAGATGGTACCCGCCCGATTTGGGCGGTGGAAGTTGATACAGTATATAATTCATACCTTGGGGGTTTTCTAGGGGCACTTGCAAGAAAGAACAGTCATAAATTTTCAGATCGTTTAAGCTCCTTTTGAAAAAAAATGCGTGACTATTTTGAGAATTGCCAAGCATTATAACAAATGGAGGTTCCTAAAATGGGGATACCCAAGTCACTATGGGTGTCAATACTAAGTCATGGTCATCAATTGCTTGGATGGGTACCCCTATTTTAGGAAACCCCCAAATCGAAGCTCTTGGAAACCCAACCCAACCAAAAAAGAACTGGCACAAAATCAGCCCACCTGACATCTTGGCCGATTTATTCGCGGGATTCCTTCATGGCAGGGGAGGGACCCCCATGTGTAGAGCTTGTTTAAACCAACCTCCTAGGTTGGGAGAGTGAGCACAAGGCATTAAAACATATGCATATATATATATAATTAATTATGTACAGTATATATACTTTTTTGTTTGAAGCTAAGCTTAATTAAGTACTGCAATCGTCTTTTGGGCGTGCTTGGGGAAGGACAAAAAAACACCAACATCTCGTTACGCACACCGCGCATGTAAAAACTTGCAGCACTGATTACTGTCATGCCCTCCCTGCCCTGGTGCCATTAATGAGTGATCATGTGGTATCAAACTGCTCCATGTGTCAAATGTGTATGTACATTTTTATGCATATATATATACATATATACATATGCATACACCTACACATACACATACACATACACATACACATACACATATACATACACATATACATTTACATATATATATATGTGTGTGTGTGCGTGTAATACGTGTTTATCTATGTATGCATTTATCTGCATATATTATTATATGATTATATCTTTATCAATTTTGCGCATTCACATATTACATTTGTCAATCTAAGCATTGTTTCATGTATGTGTTCATACATCAACATAGAATATACGTGATGCTCAAGGAGGCACACCATCTTTTCATGGGTGCCAGACTTCTTGAATACGTTCCTCTGACCTACAAGTCAAAGCATATACTCACTTTATGCATGTACACAATTGAACAATATCCCCATCAGGGGATGGACTAGACATAATAGCCATGATCTGATTGTCTCTTGTTCTCCTATATGGGTTATAGATGTTATAACTGTTATAGTAGTAGGCATCACAGCCCCCAGCTGAAAAACCATGACCTGCGGCTGGATGAACCACCATCCCTCGGTTGGCAAACTGAGTTCGGGTGCCGTTCAAAACCAGGACAAAAGTAGCAAAACAACAAAAAAAGCGTACGCAGGATATTAATATTCCAAGGCAATGTACAGCATGTTAATGTTCATATAATTGTATGTAAATGTGTATATATATATATACATATATATGTGTGTGCGGGTGATATATATATATATATATATGCCAATATGTATATACGTATCTCTATCTCTCTCTCTCTCTCTTTGTTCTTTAGATTAATTCATTTACAGGTGACATCATGTGCATATATGTGCATATATGTGCATATAAATGAAAGGGCATGTAAAACATGATGAACACGTATTTTTTGAGGGTGCACCTTTGAGGGACTTTCTCTTACGGTGCTTGAACCAACCTCTTTAAGCGATTATTCAATCCTGAGTCTGTACTGCACTAAGGAAAATGTAGAAAGGATACAGCTTACTTAGCTATCATCAAGTTCCACAATACCTTTTGGAACATTGTAGAACAACATTTTGCCAAGAAGAACGGTTTTAGACACGTGAAAATTGAAGCAAGTTTCCGTCATTCTGATAGTGATAAACCATCCCATTTTGGGGTGACGACATGACCCACCCACATAAGCTGGATGGAATTGGTGTATTCCGCCGGCTGCAAGGAACGAACAGATTGGATGGGTGCGAACAATATCAATATCAAGATCCTGTATCCGTATCCATGATGTCTTCTCGGGTCTAGGGCATTCAAGCTGCAACTACCTCCGAAGCTTACGCTTCAGATCTACATCCAGAGATATCCAGAGAAACTAAAAGCCCCATCCGGAGAAAACAAACAACAGATTGAATGCCCTGGATGCATTCTTTTTCCAAAGATTTAAGGGCTATCAGAAACTGAGCCCTGCCACGATCAGATTTGCTGCGTTGGAAGGCCAAAGGATCATCGAAAACCGCCCGCCGAATCTGGGCTGCGCAACTCAGCAGGAAGCGGAAGACAACCTTTTCTGCTATGCCCAGGGTGGCACATGGGGTCTTCAAGGCATTGCTACAAATCATTACTATTATTAGGTCTTCCGCAAATGTTT
>Ga0126342_10003533_pt1 | contig 25885 bp, 36 predicted proteins | sample Cyp1metagenome_FD_92528 | JGI IMG/M metagenome (GOLD analysis project Ga0126342, IMG submission 92528) | Coral microbial communities from Lord Howe Island, Old Settlement Bay, Australia - Cyphastrea 1 metagenome | ecosystem: Host-associated > Invertebrates > Cnidaria > Coral ... | reverse complement strand
GCATATCTAGCTATCTAGCTATCTAGCTATCTAGCTATCTAGCTATCTAGCTATCTAGCTATCTAGCTATCTAGCTATCTAGCTATCTAGCTATCTAGCTATCTATCTATCTATCTATCTATCGATCTATCTATCTATCTATCTAGCTAGCTAGCTATCTAGCTATCTAGCTATCTAGCTATCTAGCTATCTAGCTATCTAGCTATCTAGCTATCTAGCTATCTAGCTATCTAGCTATCTAGCTATCTAGCTATCTATCTAGCTATCTATCTAGCTATCTATCTAGCTATCTATCTATCTATCGATCTATCTATCTATCTATCTATCTATCTATCTATCTATCTATTTCCCATAACAAAAAAATGATTCCTAACCTGTACGTTTATATCTCCATATGTTACGCTAGTTACACTGATATTCTTACACTTACGAGTATATTATATATAATATGGATATAAAAGAAGATATATACACATATACACAAAGTGTATATGTGTACACATATTACACATATATTATATAGAATTAATATCAGTACATATACCCCACAGATCATCCAGATACTTTCGGACGTCGTTGGGTTATTTTTGTTTAATCCAGAGGGACGGTCCGTTGGTGAAAAAAAAACCGTTGGGTTCCAGTAGAAATCACCAAAAAAACGCGAAAAAAAAAACTAAATTATATCAACCATTTCCAACTTTCAACAGCAACCCAATCATCATTATCATCATTTTTGAGTTCCTAAATCCGAACCATTTCAACAGCAATCGAAACGCCCGCATAGAAAAGTCTTTCCCGCCTCGTAGTCCACCAGGCCGGGGCGCTCGGCGCCCGCCAGACGCAAGGCCTTGGTCCAACTGACTTGGTCCAAGTGCTGCAAATTTGGGACCTAAATACGAAAAAAACCGGTGATATATAGGTGATATATCTACAAAAACTATATGGTTTATATAGGTGATATATCCACAGTCTATATACCATCTGGTTATGACTGACAGTTTGCCATGGAAAATCCACCCATTTTTAAGAACGGTAAACCATCTATTTCTATGGGCCATCTATACCATGGCTATGTTAAATAACCAGAAACATTATACATCTATAGAGTTTTTAAAATCTGGTCTATATATATATACCATGATACATCTATAGAGTTGGACAAAAAATCTAACCACCAAAACCTGCCAAAACCATTGTGCCCAAAAAAACACATGTCGTTTTTTTCTTGGTCTTGCAACGTTCTCTCCCCCCAACATCTTCTCCCACTTTTTTTTTCCCGAAAACGGCCGAAAATCCGCCGCTGTTTTTCTCCACCTTTTTTCACAACTGGAGATCTCTGGTGGCGAGACCCTCTGGTAAACATTTACATAACTATGGAACATCACCATGCTATTCATGGGACAACTCACTATTTCGACTGGGCCATGGCTTCTATGTCGCAAAGTGTCACAAATTACCAGTGGCGATGGAGTAATCGCCCGTCACGTCCACGCTGCTGGGATGCAGCTCCCCAGTGATTTCGTCGGCCCAGGTGACGAAGAGCCCCGTGCCGCTGTCGTCGGGGAAGCGGAAGGGACGGCCGCAGCCCAGCACTTCGCCGGGCCTCGGGGGGTCGGGGTGGGGGGGAAAGGAAAGGAAGGGTGAAGATCAAGTTTTTTTGCAGCAGAAATGGGGGATATCATGGTGTTTTCATGGTGATTTAATGGAATTTCATGGTGATTTAGTGGAAATGAATGGTGGTTTAATGGAATTTGATGGTGATTGAGTGGAATTTAATGGTGGTTTAATGGAATTTGATGGTGATTGAGTGGAATTTAATGGTGGTTGAATGTTGATTTAAAGGAATTATATAAGTTAAGCGGTGATTTTATGATGGGTTTTAATGGCGTTCAGTGAAATAGCTAGGTTGCGATAACTATCTTAACTGTTGGATTTATGATGGATGTATCTATGCATTGATTTTAACTTCTTTGCCCAACAACAGTTTGGAAAGATGATGTTGTTCTGCAGAAAATATGATAATCACCAATGCGGGAACTGCCAGGCAGTTCAAAGAGACTTTTTTGACTTCATCCCAGTGTACTGTTTACTTTCCCCCAAATGATCACCAAACGAACTGAGAGGCACCGACCCGCAAAACATCACCCTCAACACTTGTTTTAGCAAACTGAGCAGAAAAACAAAATCAAAAATAAAAAATAAAAATAAAATAAGTAGAGATCTTCCAAGATGATTCCAAGGTTCCAATCGTCCCATCCCCAGCTTTCCTGTAGCCAGTTTCTCACCTGTTCTCGGGTGCCATGCTTCGGCAGCTGATACTCCCGGCCCCGGCACAGCGCGGCACCGCAGCGCACGATGCGGCAGCGGAAGTCGCGGCGCCGCACGCGGTACGTGCGGCTGCAGTCGAGGTAGGGACACTGCACCAAGACATCTGAGCCAATGGCAACCTGCCATTGGGGGCTGCATTTCCAGTTAGATGTTAGAAGTAGATGTAGCAACCACTATGAACTCATGAAATCCCATGAAATCCCATGAAATCCCATTAAATCAGTTCTATGATGCTAGAAATAGATGTAAAACTCTAGTCGTTCTAGGGCTTTTATTTTGGAACCAGCTGGTGAATCACCAGGGCATCCCGGCGATCCCATCCTCCAACTCTGGCACATTGTGGCAGTAATCCGCAGCGCTTTTGCCCCAGCAATCTTTGGCCGTGGCATCCTTGGCACTGGCGCACCGCAAGCCGCCACGCGGCTTGCGGCTGAGTTAGAATCAGCAAAGACAACTTGTTTATGATATAAGGATTAAATGAACACAAAGATTCTATCCCTAAGTTACTAAGCTTTTATATAATGATGTAAGAATTAAATGATTTAACAACAAAGATTCTATCCCTAAGCCTGTAAATCATCCAACAATCCAACCTGAAACCAAATTAAATCATCATAAACACAACGTGTACCTATATCATCTATATCATATATTATATGTCTTATTATGTCTTTCTCGACTGGGTTCCATGATGCTAACCGCAACCCACCAGGTTTCAGTTTCAAATGCCTGAGTTGATCCCCTAGTCAAAAATAGTCAAAGAACATCTGAACTCAAATTTCATGCTTAATCAGCTTAATCATCATTCTCCACATCAAAGATGCTATTGTTCAGCAAAATCCTGTAATTTATCAACAACATATTATGTATACATATGTATATATATAATTATATATATATACATAATTATATATATAATTATATATATATACACATAATTATATATACACATGTGAATATCCTATTATATCACCATTCTTGTAGGTTGAGTTCACCATTGCCGTTGCTTAAATCCAATGAAATCGTCATGTTTGTTGCTTCAATCATGGTTAAATCCCATGAAACCACCATTTGTGCTGGTTAACCACCATTATCAGTGAAATTCCCAGCTAAGTCCTCTGGTTTCAGATGGTTTCAGCCCATTTCCTCCATTCAATCCCATGAAAACTCATCCTTCTTGTCGCTTAAATCAAGTGAAATCCCCATGGAAAATCCGGAGAAATCACCATTTTTCATGGTGAACTTCCCATGGAAAATCACCATGAAACCAAGTAACCGCCCCAAGCTCCCTCAGCACCGCCACCACCGTGGCACAGGCATCCCTTCTCGGCTCGTCGACGCTGCCCACGTAGGCCGCCTGCAGCAGCGCCGTGGTGCCGTCGCTGACCACGGCGTTGACGTCGGCGCCCGCGTGCGCCAGGTGCCGGACGATGTCGGCGTAGCCGCGCATGGCGGCCTGGAAGGATTGGAACATTTCACCACAGTTATGATGATTTTTCATGAAATCTACTGGGGATATACTGGGGATATACAGATCATATAGAAAGTAGATCAAAACAACATGGTTCCGATCGGAAAATCGCAACTGGTTAGTGTTGGAAAGTGGATGCAAAGGTGGTGCCCCAGTTTGGAGTCGCCTATGGGTGGTGAACATTTGTGGTGAATTCTATGGCGGTAGATATATCAAAGTAGTTCATGGGCTTTTTAACAAACATCACTGGGGGGGCACAAAATATAGGGTAAGTGGGTTGTAACCAACTTGAAATATGCCAGCGATACAAGGTGATGCACCAGTTTGTTAACCAAGTTTATTATAGATGTATTAAATGGTTGGGTTTATGGTAAACAAAATCATAGATATCCCTAGTCAACTAATAGGCTGACTTATTCAGCTAGAACCATTTGTCAAGTTTATAATTCCATTCCATTCTGTTTCCATTCTGTCCCATCACTTGCCATGCCCAAATATATCCGAAATATTGTTGGTCATCCAAGGGCCGAGGATGGGTTCGACATTTTTTCCCAACCCAAATGAGCTGCTTGATTGAATAACCAAAGGATTGATCCGTAGAAAGGAGATGTCTTATTCTAAATATCAGATGACTCTCCAAGTACTCTGCGAAAAATAGGTCATATATGTATATATATATATACCAGTTTTATACCAACTTTGCACGTGGAGGGTCTAAGTATCTGCAGATGTTCATGTGATAATGTTGTCACGGATAAAGAGCTGGAAGCACCTAGAATTGCCCTCCATAAATTGATATTGAACCAATCACAATGGAGGATATGTTTACTACGCCCGTGTTTCATGAGTCTAATTTGCTAACTAAAATGTTGAGAACAAATGGGGATGGGTCAAAACCCTGGTACCTAGTGAACCCCAAAATAGCTGGTAAATGGATGTTCATCCCACTAAAAATGTATCTATAGGTATTGACCCATACCCATATCCCCATTCATCAAGCCAACAGTCAACCAAGTTATAAGCCAACAGTTTGGATGTTTTTAGCAAGTTATAAGTCAGTGAACAGATCCCGATAGATTCCCCATTTCGAGTGGATCTCGGAAAAGAATCCACTTAGCAATCTATGAATCGGCTCTAAATCCCATGAAATCACCATGTTTTCTGGGTTAAAGTAACATGTTCCTATGGATTTCCCATGGTTTTCACCATTTTCCCATGGATTGTCCCATGATTTTCCTAGGGTTTCCCATGGTTTTCCATGGATTTCAGATGGATTTCCCATGGCGATCTTGCCAGGTCCCAGGTCGCCTGGTAGAGCGCCGTGACCCCCAAGCAGTCCGCCGCATTGGGTTCTGCCCCCGACATCAGCAGCACCTGCACCATTTCCTCCTCTCCACGTATCGCGGCCAAGGACAGCTCCTTGAAGCAATGGAAAAATGATGGGAAATTTATGGAAAACCCCATTTTATCATATGTTTTTTCTGAAGTTGGTATAGATACACCAGTTTTCTTTTAAAAAGGGCCCCATTTGGCAGTGTGTCAAAACCAATAGTACCCCTGTAGTTCACATCAAAATAGCTGGGATTTATGGATGTGAATAACCCACTAAAAATGGTATTAATAGGTATTGATCCATACCCATTTTGAATGGAGGATAAATTCATGATGTGCCATGGTCAAAGATTGGATTTGAGATTGGATTGAAAATGGGATTTCATCTCATGATATATCCAAAAAATGCCCATACTATCCCGTACTATAGATTTATACAGATTACTTTCCCATTCAAACCGCCATTTATAGCAAATGTCCCCTTGCTACGTTTGATTACCAGAAGGTAATCACAACAAGTTCTAAAACACCAAAAAGGTTCTGTAAGCAGGTTAAATCTCATGAAATCACCCAATTTTGCGACCCAAAAAAAGGCAGAAAACCTCTATGTATGGATGATTTTCCCATTAAAACCCACGTTTTTTTGGGGGATTTTCCATTACCAACCAAACAACGGCATAAAAAGTTCTCTCAGTTGGTTGAAATCATCTTAAATCCCATTGAATCCCATAAAGCCTCCATTTATAGAGGATTTCCCAAGTTCTCTAAGTAAACGCATGTTGCAGCCGGACACGGACCTATTTATAGATGATTTTCCCAGCGAACTAAACCTCCATTTAGTCCGGGCATTCTGCATATCCAAAAAAACATCGAAAAAGTGCTCCATCATTTATACAGGAACTCTCTAAGTACACATTGAAGCCTCTCTAAGTTCACATTGAAACCTCCAGTTCTAAGGGGATTTGTTCATTACCAGAGGATACCAGAGGTTAATCACCAAAAAAACACATCAAAAGTTCTCTAAGCAGTTCCAAGTTGTCGCTCCCCCCGAGGCTCAAATACTGCGCCAGGGCCTCCTCGGACACAACCTCTGCCTCCAGCTGTCGCACCAAAGCGTGGAAGATGAGCTTCTGACGCACCACGGTAGCATCCATGGCCGTTGAAACAGACGCAGATGTTGTGAAGAGGTAGCCTCTAGTTATGTCAACATAGCTATTGAAAATGGCCATGAATAGTTGATTTACCCATTAAAAATGGTGATTTTCCATAGCTATGTTAGTTTACCAGAGGGCAGTGATTTTGGCCAAAGTTGTGATGATTTTCATTGGTTTTGCCTGAAGGAATTCATCTAATTATGAAGGATAATGATGATTAACATGGGTTAATTAAATGGGGTATAACGGTATACGTACAAACCCTAGACCAAAACAACATTGTAGCTTACCACGAAAATGTATATGTTGCCCATTAGAATTGTATTTCAACCTTTGGTTTCACTACTTGTGCGGACTTTTTGTTTGCAAACTTAGTGTCTTGGTAGAGATCTTGCACTGACGCACTGCTACCATATAGTGCTCCTCCCAAAGTTGCAAGGGAATTCGGAAAAGATTTCGAACAAAGCCCCAGGGGCCCCTTCTCAGAAGTACGAAAGATCTTGGTGATGAACTAACCTATTGATGATAGTCATGGGGCTTAGGGACATATTGGGAATCAGTGGGATCTGATCCTGTCCAGTAATCCTAACGCAAAGGCTGCGACCATGCTGCGACCATGGAATCCCATTCCCCCAGCTGAAAAATCCTCCAATTCATTCGGATACTACCATCAAAGATGAGAAAAACAAATAGAAAGATTGGGAAAATCTGTCTATCCCCCTGCAATTTTTAGGGACCCCATTGAGGTTTGCCAACCTCAATGGATGGAAAAACGGAAAAACTATAACAAATAATGGGCAAAAAATGGGCGAACATGGTTCCGCAACTCTTCATCCTCCCATTTAGTTGGATGATTTACCTATCAACAATTGTGGTTTTCCAAGTCATGTAAACAATACCAGGGGAATCGCTGATTCATCTCCATCTTTCTTGGTTTTGGAACGCCCTATTTGCAGACGAAGCCATTTCATCCATTTGTGAAAAAGGGGGCCCCCTGAAAGCCAACCGACTTGCCAGCGCCTGGTGTAAGGGCTAAAACAACGAGACAATTTTTTTTTTTATGGCTGGTTCCCATCCCCAAGTTTGCTTTATGACCTTGGCCAACGACTGGTAGCGGATCGCCAAATCCAACCATCCAGTAGAACAGCCACGTTTAACTATGAGAAATCACCGTTTGTTGAAGAGCCAAATCATCATAAATCATCATAAATCATCATAAATCATCATCTGGTTGGTGGTGCAATAACCATCTTGAAAAATGATTGAGTTCGTCAATGGGAAGGATGACATCCCATATATGAAATGGAAAATAAGCCAAATGTTCCAAACCACCAACCAGTCACAAATCATAAACTACTAGATGGTTGGGAAACTCAGATCGTAGCTCCAACTGGCTCCCCATTTTTTTTGGAAATATGAATACCCCATGAATACCCCTAGCTCCTTAGCTCCCTCCTAACCACTGGATTTTCTAATCATCTATGAATTGACTATGTTCCATCGTTTTTTTGATGTTTACCGGAGGGTGTGGTTTGCGACGAGGGCTTTGACTTTCAGCTCTCTCCAAACGTCCAAGGCGTCCGGCAAACTCTCCAGAAGTGATCGCAGTCTTCATACCCTGCAGAAGCCATGTGCAATGTGGTGCCCCCTGGTTATAAATTGGTTTACAAACCCCATTAACTATAGTTATAAGTACCATAAACCATAGTTATTAGAGTTATAAACCAACTGAACGCTATCTTGGGGGCACCACCTTGTATTAACTGTAGTCATTTGCGTATAAACTATAGTGACATTGGAGTTATGTTCAACCAACTGAACGCTATCGTAAACGGGGGCCCCGCAGTGTGGGAGTGATTATGACATTAACTGATAAATACTAGATGGTTCAATATATGCCATATAGACCACAATACCATTTATTGAACCATATGGCATGTGGGGGTGATTATGGCATATTACATCATATTACCACTAATACTTCCCACATATGACCCTAAATGTTTTTTTTCATGGTTCAATAATGGTCATATGTGGGAAATATGTGGTCATATCCTAAGATCCCAACGAATACTTTCTGTCTATATGTGGTACCCCCTGGTAATGGCTGTGACGGTTTGCGACATAGAAAATGACCATAGAAATAGTGGATATTCCCATTAAACATGGTGATTTTCCACAGTGATGTTAGTTTACCAGAGGGTAATTTGCTGTTATCCATCTAAGTAATATGGTAAAGAAACGTAAAGAATAGTTGATTAGTTTGCATGTCTATCAACTGGGGGCGTACTATGATGGATATTGATGGATATTGGGTTTCACATGTTTACCACTTGGTCATATTTTCCACCCCCACTACCAATCGGTAAATGTGTGGTACCCTCTGGTAAACCAACATCACTATGGAAAATCGCCATTTTGAATGAGTAATTCAACTATAAATGACAATTTTAAATAGCTATTTTGACATAACCAGAGGGTAATTTGGCCAATTTCATGTAACCAAACATGGCGAAAATCCAGCAATGCTTCGATTTTCCGTTCCCGCTGAAACCTTCATAACATCGGTGAAGTGAAAACCTACAACCATCAAAAGTGGCTCATAGAACCCCAAAAAGATGTAGAAAAGATGGTGTTGATGATGACTTCTCCATAATTTACAGTTTTCGAAGTGTTTTATTTGTTGGGGGGTGCTACACCTTCTGGCAATCTAACATAGCCATGGGAAACCACTCTGTTTTTTTTTGGTAAATCATCTACACATGGGCAATTTTCTACAGCCAGTTCCTGACTTGGTGGCTCATCCCACTTCCTAACTAGGTTACATCCCTGGCTATAAATGAGAGTCGGCTTAATCCACTGACAACTGGCTTGAACCAAAACCTCTATGCAATTCATGGGACGCAGCACCACCTGCTGGATTCGTTTCTTCCCCGTGTCACCCTACGAAAACTTGGATGTACTTTTTTGGAACCCCGAAAAAGATGTCAAAGGGGAAAAACCTCACGTCATCAGTCATAAGTTGGTTTAGTTTCAGCAATGAAGACTGGCGTTCGTGAAATATCCCCATTCATCAAGCCAACAGTTAACCAAGTTATAAGCCAACAGTTTGGATGTTTTTAGCTAATTTATAAGTCAGTGAAAAAAAAACGATATTCCCCATTTCGAGTGGATCTCGGAAAAGAATCAGCTTGGCTATCTATTTTCATCAGCTCTAAATCCCATGAAATCACCATGTTTTCTGGGTTAAAGTAACATGTTCCTATGGTTTTCCCATGGTTTTCCATGGATTTTCCTAGGATTTCCCATGGTTTTCACCATTTTCCCATGGATTTCCCATGGTTTCGTTTGGGCCACCCGTTTGGCCACAGGTCCTCAGCGCCTTCAGAAAGACCATGTCCTTCAGCCGCTTCACCGAGGCGCTCTCGGCGGGAAGACGATCGCGGAGATGGTGATCTTCGGCGTCCTGGACGTGCTGGACGTGTTTCGATAGCTGACAGATAGAGATAGATGGATGGATAGATATATAAGATATATGGTGTATATATATATATATATCATATATATATATAGATATTGGGATGTTTTTTTGTAATGCATGATCTGATGTGAAAAACCGCCAATGCAAAATGTTGCAGATCGGTCGTGTCCTCTGACCTTGGTGCCGCTTCCTTCCTGGCAGGTGCGCGCTCGGAGCGCGCTCCGTTGGAACCGAAGGGAACGGAACGGGTTGGTGGTTTCAACCTACCATTGTGGTTAATATACTGTTAATAATAGTTAATATATGGTCATTATATGGTTAATGATGTTTAATATATATATATATATATCGGGTTGGTGGTATACTAGCCATAGTAATGGTTAGTAATGGTTAATTAGCCATAGTAATGGTTAGTAGTGGTTAATTAGCCATAGTAATGGTTAGTAATGGTTATATAATTAGCCATAGTAATGGTTCGTAATGGTTTATTCTAATAATACTCTGGTTGATGGTTGAGCCCTACCCCTCTGAAAAATATATAAAAATCAGTTATTATCCCCAAACCACCCACCAGACTATAGAGAAAGGTAAGATCCGATTATAAGAGTGGTATCAATGGGAATTCCAGGATCCTAAAATGGAGGTACTGAACCATATAAGGCCATATTTTCTGGGGATATCCCCTTACATAGCCCTTATATATGCCTTATATATGGTAGGTACCTCCAATCAATCGGATCCTGAAATGGCCATTGATGGTAAATGATGTGTCGCTTTTTTTGGGCTACAAATTCACCTGTGTTATCCTATCGACCCAGTGACCATCCTTTTGGTGATTTCTTCGAATGGCAGATTCTCTGATCTGGAAGTGTAACCAGTAAGGTGGGAAACCAGCTAGGTGGAAACCATCTATACTTGGATCTGCATTTCTGCTAGTAAGTGTTTTATAAATGTTTATAACCTACATTTGTTTGTGGGAACATTAGTAAAAACTACAGTGGGCCTTGGGTAGGGTGAATTTATCCACTTACTAAGTGGGATACACCCCTAAGTAGGAACTCATCTACAAGGCAACCTTTTGGTCACTTCAAGCAATTTAAGTCCCACTTTTCAGATGCCATGAATCCACATGAATTATATTTAAAAAAAGTTGCCTTATACAAACCCACATAACCAGTTGCCCCATGTTTTTAAACATTTTTCCCCGAATCCAAGGGTTTATAATCCGATTGGTTTCCTGCCTATTCATTGCCATATCAATTTATGCCATATGTTAAAACAGAGGTTACTCCATATAAAATGCCATGTTAACAGAGGTTACCTGCCATTTTCAGACACACAAAAATATCAGATCATAACACATCATGTGGTTGGGAAACTATGGATAGCCCGAGTTCCGCTCCGAAGCGCTCCGACTCCGAAGCACTGGATGGTGATATTCCATGGTCTATGCACATATGACATCATGTCATATCATACCATATTGGATTCTACATGATTATACTTAGTAATGGATTTGTTTAGTTGATAAATATAATATATAGACAGATTAATATATTAAATATATTTATGAACTGGATATCATACCATGATATATTATCAAAATGGTATAATCCAATCGTTGATATAGATAGATTATATATATATATATAACTATATATATATAACTATATATATATCATATTCCCTGATCCCCAATCCGGAAAACACAGCTCAAAGTCCCGGACCCAACGGACCCGGCTGACCCGGCTCCCGCGGCGTTTCTACGGGCACTTCTGCGGCCTCGGACGGATGGCTGGGACTTTTGTTCAACACGGCTACGGCGGGCTGGGTGAGTCGGAGAAGTCCAGAGAAGTCCAGTGAAGTCCAGTGAATCTGTGGGGGTTCAAGATGTGAATCCAGAAAAAGAATGAAAAAGACATATTTCGGGGTTTCCAGGTCGTGGGTACCCAAAATCGCTGGATGGTGACTATTTCCATGGGAAAATGCCAATAGCTGGATGATTTTTTGGGGTACCCCCATGGATTGGAAACCTCCAGATTGTTGAAATAAGGTAATACATCCCAATGACTTGTAATCTTAGCTGTATCATATCTGGTTGGTGGTTTCAACCCCTCTGAAAAATATTAGTCAGTTGGGATCATTGTTCCCAATATATGGAAAAAAAAAATGTTCCAAACCACCAACCAGATTTCCACTGAACATCACCAAACTCCCTGTTCTTCTTTTTCCGCATCCCATTTTGACTCTCACCAGAAAGGACAGGACCCGGACGACCACGAACGATTCGAGCCTCGGCCCAGTACATGTTCACGGGTATTTAATGGTTCCTTGATGATTCTTGTGATGGTTTTAGATGGTCTTATAGTTGTTTTATGGCTATTTTATTGTGTGTTATGGCGTTTGATGGTTGTTTCAATGGTGTTTTATGGTTGTTTGATGGCATTCGACGGTAGTTTTTGCCCAAAGAAATGGAAGTGCAACCAACTGCAAGGCGGATACGAAACAGCAGCGACGTTCCATATGTTCCATGACCGCAGCTACTCTCATTCGCTTCATATCCCTTTTAAGCTTAAGGGCATCATGTTCAGGAATTCACGCAGGTTTAACATGCTTTTACCATCAACCATGGGGAGTTCAGGACTTTTCTGCTTCTTCATTGGGATGATCTGTCGAAAAATCTGCAAATCTGCAAAGCATGATTCTACCTTGAAAAAGAAAACATAGGATACTCAAAATAGGCCCTACCAAACCATGATATCTGAAGTTTCCATATTAGTTTCTCTACTCTATATTAATCTTTTTATAGGCTTTACCACCTTTTAAAGGACCCTAAACCCAAAAATCCTGTTTCGCTCCAGCGACTTTTTTTTTGGGGAACCATTGGATCCATGGTATAGATGGCCCATAGGAGTAGATGGTTTACCTATTACTTAAAAATGGCTGGATTTTCCATGGCAAACTGTTTGTTAAATAACCAGATGGTAGCCATGAAAAAAACCGGATCCCAGTTGATGGCTTTGGTTTTTGCCATTCGCGAAATTCGCTGATCAATAAAACGATCAATAAAACCACCGTGAGCCAGACAACTAGTCGAGCTTTGATCTGGCAGAACCTACCAGGTCTCTCCCACCGCCAGATTTGGGAAAATCTTTGGCATCGTCCTGCTGCAACCGCTCTAAAAAGTATGCGTGTCGTTGGTTTTCCAGTTCAAAAATGATACGTCGTGGATGGGCCAGCGAAATCCGAATCACCAGTTGAAAACGTGGGGATAATTATCCCATATTATTTATAGGCGTTCAACCATCCTTTTGGTGGTGCAGGATTTCGCTGGCCCATCCACCACGTATGTTTCATTTCGAAGGATGGACATAATTGCAAAACGATTGCAAAACCATTAAACCACTTACAAATGCCAAAACAGTACAGTATACCTTATAATGACAATCACTGCCTGATATTTTTGGGTTTTCTAAGCTACCTCCATGTTTCTTCATGTTTATATGTGTCTAAATTCGAATCTACCCTCTGGTTATGTCAAAATAGCTATGGAAAATGGCCCAGTCGAAATAGTGAGTTTTCCCATGAAAAATGGTGGATCTTTCCATAGTTTTTTGTATGTTTACCAGGCCGGGTCAACCACCAAATATTCGTTGAATGCCACCGGTGGTCCCTCGGGTCCCATCACAGAACCCCCTCCACCGGATCCCGGACCGAGCCATGTCTCGATCCAGTCCTTCGTACCGTCCTTCGCCTGCCAGAAATGGTGGATTTACCCATAAAAATATGGGATTTCCATGGTTAATAATAGTTAATCATGGTTAATGATGGTTAATAATATCTGGTTGGTGGTTTTAACATGTGAAATAACTAATGGCATGGTGAAATGGGGATTTAACTAACCATGATACAGAAATATGTTTCATCTAACTGGTGTTTTATATAACTACTATAGTTTCTGGCTTGGTGGTGAAATTTCACCATCTTGAAAAATGATGGAGTGAAAGTCAATGGGGTTGGGATGACATCCCATATATGACATGGAAAAAAAATGTTTGAAACCTAAACCACCAACCAGTTATGTAAACGTTTACCAGAGGGTGGTGTCAAAAACTCAAGTGGTAAATCAATGTAAATTATATCGTTCGAAAAATGTGAAAAACTGGGGGGGTGCGAATGGTTCCGATCTTCCCCAGCCTAAATTTTTGGTTAAGAAATTTGGGGGTTGCTTGGGATAGTTCGCTCTGTGCCATCGAACCTTGCAAAAAAATATCAAAAAATGCTGCTGAAGCACTCTGACCAGCTACAGTTCGATCAATTTTCCCAGAAATCTCCCTGGCGACTTAGAAAAGTTCCCGGTTGATGATTGTGGGTAGTTTGCTTCGAGGGTTTCAACGAAGCTTTGCATCAATCAATATCAATCAATAATGTAAATCCCTGAATAAACCATGGTTTATGAAAATTAGGCGGGTACTCCCCAAATAGTGATAATCTGATACTTAGTTGGAACCCCCCAATGAATTATATGTTAATCCAGGGTTGACACTATCAATCAATATCATACATGGTGGATTAATTATCACTTTAATCATTATAAATAATCTAATATGATCCCATACACAGTTGATACCATTTGAGTGGTTGACATGAATTATTAATCCCTTCCCCCTAATTAAACACTCCAAACACTCCGAAACGAAACCATGATGGATGTATAAGTGATGACCGTCTGAAAAGGTCAGCTCACTCATACCGCGATACCCGAAACGCTGATGCGTTGTGGCTTTGTAGACCCAGAAAAAATATAAAGAGACCAGAAAAGTGTTGCGGATATCTACCATAAACATCCATCAACATCCATCAACCTTCATAAATCCAACAGCCGAAGCTGTTGTTTTCTTAACCAATTTAGCTACGTCAGCTCAGTACCATGGGGCACCACTGCCTGAGACCCGCAGGTGTCTACGCGTTTCATGGTGGATTTCCATGGTGTTTTGATGGTGATTTTGTCGAAGTCGAAGGGTGATTTGATGGGATTTCATGGGAACTAACTCAGTTGCTTGAACTATAGGAGACAGGAGATCTGGTTGGTGATTAATGGCTAATTTAACAGTGTTTTTCATGGTGATTAATGGTGGTGATTAATGGCTAATAGTGAATTAATGGTTAATAATGGTTAATATATAATGGTTATCTGGTTGGTGGCATACCTACCCCTCTGAAAAATGATGGACTGAAAGTCAGTTGGGATGATTATTCCATTCCCAATATGATGGGAAAATAATCCATTCATGTTCCAAACCACCAATCAGTTTTTCATATATACCATATATTGGGAATAATCATTGGGATTGTTACACTATATTGGAATATATACCAATCAGATGTATATAACTAATCCAACTAGCTGCTTGGCAGGGGATCGTCATACCATAGATCCGTTTGAAAAAAAAGACGGTTGAAGCCACCAACATCCACCAGCCAGATGCCATCGCCGAAGAAAATCGAACAAACATGGATTATCCATCCAAAAAATCAGAGAAATTGCCCATTTATTGTAGGAAATGATATGAAACGATGTTCTCAACCACAAATCCGCTTGAGACATCTAGAGACTGGGTCTTGGGTCCTCGTTGAGTACCGGCGCACGTTCAAGGCCGCTGTTTCCGCAACCCAGGTGAGAATCTATAGCTTCTGGAACTGGTTTTGAACAGCGGAGCAGTCACCACCACGCTCTGGGAGACCCCAGGTAACTACTGACCCATCCGCCAACACGGCAACAAATGCCTCATGGGTGGCATGCACTTGGCACACGTTCCTGAGCTGACCTTGAACGGCAGAACAGTCACCACCCCAGTCTGGATGGCCCCAGGCAACCACTGATCCATTGTCCAAGATCGCGGCAAAGGCGTAATGTGTGGCCTGGATTTGCTGCACATTCTGCAGTCGCTGCTGAACGGCCGAACAGTCACCACCGAAGCGGGGATTGCCCCAGGCAACCACGCAGCCATCGGCCGAAATGGCGGCAAATGCAACATTCGTCCTCTGAACCTGCTGCATGTTTCTGAGCTGACCTTGAACTGCCAAGCAGTTGCCACCTCTAGGTGGATCGCCCCAGGCAACCACTGACCCATCGGCCAAGATTGCGGCAAATGCCCCACAAGTGGCCTGAATCTGTTTCACGTTGCGGAGCTGAATTTGAACTGCAGAGCAGTCACCACCACAGTAAGGATCGCCCCAGGTGACGACCGAACCGTCGGACAAGATGGCGGCAAATGCTCTGTCTGCGGCCTGAATTGCCTGCACATTCTTCAGCTGATCTTGAACTGCAGAGCAGTCACCACCCCAGTCTCGATCACCCCAAGCAAATACCGATCCGTTGGTCACTATCACAGCAAATGCTTGACCTGTGGCCTGAATTTTCTGCACGTTCATGAGCTTATCTTGAATTGCGGAGCAGTCACCACCATTGCCTCGTTCACCCCAGGAAACGACAGATCCATCTGCCAAGATCGCAGCAAATGCATACCCTGTGGCCTGAACCTGCTGAATGTTCTTGAGCTGATTTTGAACGGCAGAACAGTCACCACCAAAGCCTGGATTGCCCCAGGTAACCACGGATCCATCGGCTAAGATCGCGGCAAATGCCCCACAAGTGTTCTGAATTTGCCGCACATTTTTGAGCTGCTCTTGAACTGCGGAACAGTCGCCACCAAGGTTTGGGTCGCCCCAGGAAACCACTGATCCATCAGCCAATATGGCAGCAAATGCGCCATCTGTGGCCTGCATTGCCTGCACATTCTTGAGCTGATCTTGAACTGTTGAGCAGTCACCACCATGGTCTGGATCGCCCCAGGAAACCGCACGGTCAGCTCCGAAACACCACAAAACAAACGCGCGGCGAGACGCAGCGACTTGCACTTCTTGTGCCACGGCCGTTAGGTGCTCTCCATCTTGCACCCCTGCAGCTTGCAAGGAGTTCGTAAGGTTGGTCAGGACACGTCCATCCGCACTGACGAGTTTCAAAAAGCCCTGTCCGAAGGTTTGTTGCGCAAGAAGTTTCAAGTCCCCCACTTTGGAGTGTTCGGGGAGCAACAGAGTTTCTCCAGAACCACTCGGGAACGAGACATTTACTCGAAGCATTCGTTCAGAAAAACGACATGGAGACTCCACTCAAGACGATTGTTCTTTGGTGATTTAAACCCATCCAAAAAAAAAGTTTTCGTCATTTCAACCAAGCATCCCTTTGGTACGGTTGAAAAACCTTACCCTCTGGTTATTTAACTAAAGTTTGCCATGGAAAATCACCATGTGTAATTGTAATAGGTAAACCATCTACTCCTATGGGCCATCTATACCATGGCTATGTTAAATAACCAGAGGGTAAATATGTGAAACATTGTGAAAAGGATTCCCTGGGTCGAAAATCTCGAGCCAAGCCATTCCGATTGACGAGGCAGTACGAGGCACCCAATATCACCAAAAAACAGAGCAATGGTAAAGGATAGTAAAACATCGAAAATGAGTTCATCAATTGCTGAATCTTCGTGATTCCAATTCCTGCCTTTTTTTGGAGATAGTAAACCAAAGCAATTTTTCAGTTTCATTTCCCAATTTTATTGAAACATCTCCGGGAACCCAACAAGCCATATCCATTGCCCCACCACATGTTGCTCACCTTCAACCGGCCTCCCAAAAAATTCTGAAACACTGCGACATTTTTGGGATCATTCTTTGTCACTCACCGTCAAATAATTGCTCGATCTGTAGGAGAGAATCTATCTATCTATCTATCTACCTACCTACCTACCTACCTATCTATCTATCTATCTATCTATATATATATACATACTGGTTGGTGGTTTCAACTTTCAACCCCTCTGAAAAATATGAGTCAGTTGGGATTATTATTCTCAATATATGGAAAAGTAATCCAAATGTTCCAAACCACCAACCAGCACATGTCATATACATATATATATACATATATACACACTAATTGTGGGATATCAACCAGTTACTGAGTGAATTCAGGTTTTGCTTCACATCCACCTATTCTCTCCCAATGGACGAAAGGCATCAATGGACGAGACTCTCTTTTTTGGTTTGGCGAAGTAGAAAAAAAAACCGGCCTGGTAAACCTTTACCAAAAAACGATGGAAAGATCCACCATTTTTCATGGGAAAACTCACTATAACTATGGAAAATCAGCATTTTTAATTAATGGGAAAGCTCACTACAGCTTGTCATCGTTAAACTCCCAAGTTTAAACCACCATGAAAACCACCAAGCAGTGATTTTCTTGCTGAGAAATCCCATCAAAAATCGCCATGGAAAATCTTTCTGGTTCAAATCACCATGGTTCACCATTGAATGGTTGCTTAAATCACCAGTAGATCACCAGATCCTATGAAAACTTATGTAGAATGACAGAATCTCTCCATGATAAAGTCACCGGTAACTGATGGTTACCCTCTGGTAAACGTTTACATAACTGGAAAATCACCATGACTTCCTTACAAAGTGGTCCCCCGTTCGATAGCGTTCAGTTGGTGAACATAACTCCAATTTCACTATGGTTTATGATACTTATGACTATAGTTACTGGTGTTTATAAACCAACGTTCACATCACTGGGGGGGGCCCACATTGTACCCTCTGGTGATGTCAAAATAGCTATTGAAAATGGCCCAGTCGAAATAGTTAAAATACCTATGAAACATGGTGATTTTCCATAGCTATGTTCACCAAATGACCTTACCGGATAAGTCCCGTTCAAATCACATCGCCACCCAGGTCTCCACCAGGTCTCCAGCTGCACCTCGGAGCGAGTCCCGCGACAAAGCAAGCGACCTGGGAACGTCGTTTAGGAATCCAAAGGGCGACCTGCCCAGCTACGCCAGCGAAAACTGGCCTATTTCATGATAATAGTGTATATATATATACCTAACTATATATATATAAGTAACTAACTTATATATATATACATAACTAACTAACTAACTAACTACCTAGCTAACTAACCAACTAACCAACTCAGACTTAATTTCATCCCATTTAAAAATGTTGAGGGCCATAAGTGCATGGAAGTTGGAAAATATCGTGAAATTTCATGAAATGATTGGTGAAATCAACATTAAAAGCCGTTATCTAGCTGAAAATCATCATCATTCACCCTGAAAATAGCTGACTTCGGCCAGCCAAGGATGATTTCCCAACAACAAACTCACCATGATTTCAGTTTCGGAAAACGAGGTGAGATCGCCAAACTTCATCTTTAGATTGGTTCTGTAACTTCACCGTGAGACGCTACATGCAGGTGGAACTATGGTTAATGGGCTTAAGTTGGTTAATAACTCCAATAGCTATGGTTTATGGTACTTATAACTATAGTTAATGGGGTTTATATATATATATAAACCAACTTATAACTGGGGGGGCCCACATTGTATGTATCTATTATACATTGGGTGAAAGTGTCATACTTCTCTTGTGATAGTTCACCCGGATAACCACGGATAACCATCATTCCAGCGACGCAGTGATATATGTTATAGAGAGAGAGAGAGAACCAAATCATCTAGGATATATGATATATTGTGTGTTTATATGGTTTATATATATATAGTGTTATAGTGTTTGTTATACTATAATCTATGTTATAGTGTTTGTTTATATGGTTTATGTATATATATAATATAGAGAACCTAAATGATAGGAGAAATCCCATATAAAAACACTCGTGTTTTGGGCTAAGCGGGCCATCGCTCATCGGATGTGATTTGCACCATCCCCCAGGAAAATCACCATGAATTTATGGGTGGTATGTTTACCATTCCCAGTCATGGGTGGTTTATGACATTGTTTTACCCACATTAATCTGATTAACTAGGCTTTATGCAGGATCTAACCAAAGTGGATGGGGTTTATATTTATAAATCTGCTTAAAACTGGGGGAACCTCACCTTGTAGGAATGTCAAGGAAAAACTCTCCTTCCAGCTGCTCAAGCCTTCAAAACGGCCATCGTTAAACCCACCAACACTCCCCAACAAAAACATATTCAACTGATCTAAAACAGAATAATTGCACATTACTGCTGGTGATATATTCCATTTAATATATATAATTTCATATCCGATTGGTTTTGACACATATGATTTATCCTGCCATAATTACCTCATGTGTTCCACCACTCCATTGTATCCCCATCCAATCCCCATAGAAATTGCTAGTTTCCAGTGGAAATCCCATCAAAAAAAACAAAAAAAAAAACCTCAAACTCCCGAACTCCCCACCATTTCTCCACCATTTCTCCATCATCCTCCGCCCCGCCTCCGCCCTCCGCACCGTCTCGAGGCGTCCCGCGCGAAGCCGCCCCGGCGCCGCCCAAAAACGCGGCCGGTCTCTTTGGACCGTGGTTTTAAGCGGCGGCGCGAAAATGGCGCAGCTGAGCGTCCGCCTGGTGTCGAAGCATGGGATCTTCAAAGCATGGGAAATCATGAGTTGGTTATGGGTCAAAAATCCCATGAGTTGGTGTTTTTCCCAACATGTTCAATGGGTTTAAATCTTCAATCGAAGGAGTTCACATGAGTTGGGTATGGGTCAAAATTCTAGACCTAAGGAAAACCACAGACATAGCAAATTCTTGGTAGAAAAACCATCCAATTATTGGGGTACCCAATGACTTGACCCATATCCCAGTTCATTGTGGGAAAAATTGAGGAATCCCCAACATTTGGTGTCAGAAATCCCAGCTTCATGCAGGTTTATAGCCTGGATTTCGTGATTTGTGATGCCTGAACAAATGAGATGTAAACCTGGGAAGATTGGGACATTAAACAATCAAAATGTATTTAAGATTATTTAAGTATGGTAAAGGGTGAATCAAGTGATTGAAGTGTGGAAAAATTGATATTTAACAGTCTGTATGCGTGAAGATAGGAATGCATCCCTGACAAATCCTGAAAGAAAAGATTAGGATGTGAAGTGCATGAACAGGCAGAGGGATTCTAGCCCAGAGGCAGGTTCAAGGAATGAGGTGGCGGACATTTCCGGTACCTGAATAGTCTAACTTAGAGGTGGCTACCTTGCTTTTTTTTGCCTACGTGAGGTGTAGGGAACTATCCCCAAAAACGGCCGTGATGTTGATCCAAAAAATGGGTGGTTCCATCTAAGTCGGGAACCCCCTAAAATCATCCCTTAAATTCTACTATTTAGTACTGACACCCATGAGTTTACGGTACCCCAATATTTGAGAAACGCATTGGGTGTTAGTAAAGCAATGGTAAACCAGTCCCGAATCACCATTCTTATGGGTGGTATAAACCAGTCCAACCATCATCCAAATACGCTTGGTTTATGACATTGCTTTACGACATTGCTTTATTGGTAGTATAACTTGTAGGATCATCCCGCTTAGTAAGTGGTTCATAACCCCGGTTATCATTCCTCCCCATTCAGTGGGTTATCCCGTTTACAAATGGGTTAGAAGGTGTTCAAGTTCAAATCCCAGTTACTAAGCACCTAGGTGCGCTGATCCTCCAAAAAATACGGCAACCAGTTCGTTGATTCCAAATCTTCTCACTCCTATTCTTTTTACTATTACCCGTATATCCGATCCTATTATTGTTGTTACTATTATCACAATTATTAGGACGATTAAAATCCATATGTCCATAAATGTCCACTAGCGATGGTAATGATATAGTGATATAGTCCTACTAATAAATCAATATCTCTTGATTAACTATGGAAGATATTAATGTTAGTATGTTGTTGCACTTCTTCTAACATTAATACGAATGTATCTGAAAATAGGGACACCCAAAAATGACCATTTAGAAAGAAAGGAAAAGGGTGATAAACCTCCCATAAATCCACCACTAAGAAGCCTCAGAAACTCCTCTCCCGGCATCGGAAACATCCCCAGTAGTGGTGAAATCCTCAATTCTGTTGGTCAAGTCCCAATATGTGCTGAATTCCAAGTTTTCATGCTGAAATCCGATAAATTGTTGTTGGTTGAATTCCAAATTTTGTTGCTGAAACCCTGAAATGTGATCAATTTGTGTTGGTTAAACCAATCATTTGATTGCTGGATTCCCTTGAAACACGAAAAAACCGACCCTTTCGTTTGTGCAGCCACGAGCCACGCGAAGAGCATTTCTCACACATCGCTACCTGCAACTCGAAAAGGCTCAGAGTGAGGCTACAGCAGTTGGTAACTATCTGGCACAAGGTGGTGCCCCCGTTCGATAGCTAAGTTGGTGCACATAACTCCAATAACTATGGTTTATGGTACTTATAACATCTTATAACTATAGTTAATGGGATTATAAACCAACTTATAACTTGGGGGGCACCACCTTGCAACTATTGGAAACGCTTAAACACTGTCATGGTTTGTTTGTATGGGATAGACCATCTTCATCCCACTGGTGCACAATTTCTATACATTTCTTCCATCCACAGTATTATTGTGGGGTTACTAACGGGGTTACTAAGGTTATCCTGACATGGTTGGATAATATATAAGGAAGTAGCCCAGAGGGCTATTGTGGGGATTTCTGGGTACGATTATGGGATTCTTAGACAATGGAATGATGACATGGCGTTGCTAGCCGCATCAGCAACCAGGTTCTGATGCTATCACAAAAAAATTGCTTATTATGATTTATTGTGTTAGTCTTGTCATGGGTATTATATATATCATATATACACATATATATCAATAATGGAACTAGGAGGTGTATCATGACCTACCTGCAATGCCCATGAATTGTCCTTGGTGTCATCCCCTAAAATCATTCCTGATTCAGAATGGGAGGATCCTCCCACGAATCGGTGATGTGATCACCCCATCGTGATCCAACGTAAGTGGTCGCACCAAAAAAAATCAGGGTGAACTGGGCAGCCCAGTTCTAAGCAGTTACTAAGTCAAAATTTGGTGAAAATCCATGACATGAATCATATTCAATCACCATTTCCGCAAAAAATCCTCCAGCACCAGGACCACGAGCCCAGCCGGAAATGGTGGCTTTAGGAACTTTAGGATGGTGTAGTAGGGTTTATTCATGAAGTATCATAGTTAATGTATGTTAATGTAAATGAAGGAAGTAGAAAGTAGTTACTATAAGCTCCCCATATTTGTATAAGTTGAATGGATGAAATAGCCTGTAATACTGAAGTTCGTGGCTAAATAAACATTGCCAAACATCACGTTTTCTCGGGCACCACCATCTGATCAGTTCCTTGGTGTTCACACCATTCATATGGGAACAAGGTCCTCGCTTTTTGAGCCATTTCTTTGGCAGGCCTTACCCAGCTGGATCACCACAAAATGTGTTGGCGGAAAAACACGACCCAGCGGTGGAACTGTCACTGCCGGCGGAAACGGCGCTTTGCCTCCGGGCGGTTTGTTGTTTGTTGTGTTTTGTTTAAGCCACTAAATCTGACTGGTTGTTTCAACACCTCCGTAAAATACCATTTTAGATCATCATCCCGATATGTTGTTTCTAATGAAAGCACCAGTTAGAAATTGGAAGGATTGATTGAGGGACTTCTGTACGGTTTCGACCATGCCAGGCGTTTTGCTGATTGTTCCCTTCATTCAATTTTTTAAAACTAGATTTGGATGGCGAAAGCCATAACAGACCACATATCTTCGGTGTTTGCATCCAATTGTTCTCTAATTTCATGGCTGATATGCCAATGACATCCCAATTCCGGGAAAATCCAACGTTTTGCTGGTCAAAATAAGTCAAATCCCATGTGTGTTCAATTGAAGTGTCCATTTTGTTGGGAATCCCACCCTCGTCGCCTCCGACACATCGTCGTCAGGGCGTCATCATCACTAACCAAGATCATGTGCATCGAGATGTGTTTTTGTTCAAAGACTCCGTATGCCTGGATCGCTTGGTGTTCAGAAGTTGAGAGCTTGGGTCTCAAAACAGCCGTTGACAAACATGATTCAACATGATCCGGGCATGAAAAAACACGACCACAGAACAAACCTGACCCGAAGCCAAGAGGGTCACAACAGACCTCTGGATCCAAGTAGGATGCACATCCAAGTAGCTGACTCCGTTTTTTTTTGTGTCTGTGTGTCCTACCATCTTCTCAATACCGCACTACATCGCACTACGTGCTTCGCAGCAGCAAGTGCTGAAACTGAAACCCAAAGAGTTGCAGATGTTGGCAGATGTTGGTTCCGTGCGTCAAGCTTCAACAATCGAAACCCGTCAACTGCCAACGGCTTTTCCCGGGCGGATTGTCCCGGAGCAGTAAAAAACGCTGGGAAAATCAACGAACTCAATGGGTGACGTTCCATCGCTTGATTACCAGAGGGTTAGTGACATGGTTGAAACATGTTGAAACCATGGTTTTCCCCGCCCCGACTTGTTTCAATCAATTCTGGGATGCTGTCAACTGGGAGAAGTTTCTGACTGGAAGCTGTGCGTGAAATAAGACACAACAAACAGAATTCACACCCGCCCGCGTTTAAAAGGAGTCCTTCTGGTATCTGGATGTATATATCTGGGTATGGTCAAAGCTGATAGGTTTATGAAAATCTTACAGCCACGCACTGTACCATGGCCAAAAAAATGATGTTTATAATTGATTTTGGGGGTCCAAAATGTCTCTGGCTCAGTAAGATTTTCATAGCTGATAGATTCTATGGTTAAAAAATGCAAGAGTACTATGGTTTATCGTAGATATACCCTCTGGTAATTTAACATAGCTATAAAAAAAAAAAACGTATTTTTAAGAACGGTAAACCATCTATTTCTATGGGCCATCTATACCATAGCAAACTGTTAGTTTACCAGAGGGTAACTATAGTAAGGTTGACATCACGGGGGTCACCATCCCGTGACACCCCAAAAGCTCCCACAGAATCAACTTCGCCCATCCACCTTTTTTCCGGGACCCTGAAATGAAGCCCAATCCCTGGAACGAAACCCAGGTCTCTACAGGGAGATTATTGAAAATTAGGGGGACACGAGTCTATTGAAAATGAGCTTTCAGATCTAGAAGAAAACGTCCCAGAAATCAAAAAACCTTAAGCATCCTTAAGCACATCTGAACTAGAATCGCTGGTTCTTTACATCAACTTCATCCAAGAAACATCTCTAGTTTGCAATTTTGGATCCCAACAAGTTCAGAGTCTGGCGCTCTGGGTTGCTTTCATTATTTACATGCAACAAATATGTGGACGGACGGCCTGATCCGAACATGAGGTTCTTTCGAAAAACATGTGGCTCACGAAAAATAACACCGGTCTTGAAATTATACAGCAAATTGTTGTTTTCGAAGAATAATGATCATATAATAATAATTATTATTATTATTATATAATAATAATAATATAATATATCATCATCATCTTCATCTTCATCATCATCATCATAATCCCAATCCATCGATTGAAGGGAAAATCTTAACCAGAAACCATAGATTTCCTAGTAAATACAGGGGTTTCCTGTAAAATTTCCCTTAAACCAATCCATTGATAATCCTTATGCCCATCTTCAGAGCTACACCCAAACCCAAACCATCGGTGAATTTTTGCGCGTTGCTTTTTTGCGCCGGGAGTCGCCTGAGCTCCGCTTGGGCGTGCAAGATCTGCCCCCGGCAGCAAAAAGATTGGATGGAAGCCATGGGAAAAGATATGTTTGAGTAAATTAGCATAGCTATTGAAAATGACCATTTATAGTTGAATTAAGCATTAAAAATTGTGTTTTTCAATGATTTTCCATAGTTATGTTAGTTTACCAGAGGGTATATGTCTGGGCAAAGTATATGACTTCACTAACCTGAAAAGTTCGGCTATTTTGGGATCGCTACCCACAATCCTAGCCATATCTAGCCATCATTCCAGGGAGAGCAGTGAGGTCGCTATAATTTACCCGGATATGTGCTAGGGCCAGGGTCAAGACATGGTATATGGCGTCTGGGTTAATCTGCATCCCTATGAAAATGGATTGATCAAGGACCGGGTAAATATATATATATATGTATCTATATATATACATATATATATATACATATATATATATATTTATATATATATATATATTGTTTGTATATATACATATATGTATCTATAAATGTATATATGT
>Ga0126342_10003532_pt1 | contig 25885 bp, 28 predicted proteins | sample Cyp1metagenome_FD_92528 | JGI IMG/M metagenome (GOLD analysis project Ga0126342, IMG submission 92528) | Coral microbial communities from Lord Howe Island, Old Settlement Bay, Australia - Cyphastrea 1 metagenome | ecosystem: Host-associated > Invertebrates > Cnidaria > Coral ... | reverse complement strand
CTTTGTATTTTGTATTTTTGAAATTTTGGGTTCGTATTTTTTTTGTATTTTGTATTTTTGAAATTGTTGATTCGTATTTTTTTTGTATTTTGTATTTTTGAGCAATTGCATTCGTATTTTTTTGTATTTTTTCGCATTATTTTTTGTAAAAATACAAAAAAAATACGAAAAAATACAAATGAGATACAAAAAAAATACACTTTGTATTTTTGTTTTTTTGGTATTTTTCCATTACGTCCAAAAATGCAATTTGTATTTTTGTATTTTTTTTGTAGTTTTCCAGTCCTTCACAGATTGCACTTTGTCCTTTTGTATTTTTTTCGTTCTTTAGACATGCCGTCAAAGAACAAAACCGCGAATCCATCAATGTATGTTGTATTTCTATATTGTTGATGATTTTTCCTCATCATTGTTGTATTTTTTTGTAATTTGGAGTTGTATTTTTAATGATTACAGGGTTCACAGTCTGTAGCAGACCCGGGAAAACTCAATCCTAAGATGTCATCATTGGTACTCATCCCCAGTCCCCAGCTGTGAATCATTGAGTCATATTTGGAAGCTGCGACTACATCCAGAAATATCCAGAAATATCCAGAAATATCCAGAAATATCCAGAATCAACCTGGACTTTTCAAGCCTTTCAGGACTTTCCAACAGGATATCTGAGGATGTCGCGATCTTAAGATTCAAAGCCACTTTGCACTCTGGGAGTCCACCTCGAAATGAAGTTGAGGCAGGTGTCATTTGTCCGAGGCAGTTTTCTTACAGGTACAAAATGATACAAAATGGTACAAAATAGTCTCCAACCAAAACTCAAGAGCCTCCTTTACAATGCTTTACATATCTCACTCTGTCTACGTAGAATTTGCCTTGTGCCGTGTCTGATTCCATGCCAACCAGAAGCTCAAAAGAGCCACATCTCGAGGAGTGGCACCTTGGAAATCACTCATGGCCGGCCAAAGCAACAGATTTCAAGTTTCATTGCAAAAACTATCGGGGGTGGTTGGTTTCTATCCAGAAACCTGTACAGAATAATCAGAATATAGGCCGAATATAGCTAAGGCTGCAAAGTTTAATCATCCTAAGAGATTCATTAGATTTCATTTCATTAGACTGGCCAGGTGTTTTTTCCTGTTCATCTTCAACCATCCGGCTTGACAAGACGACACCACATGGCTCAGCAGCTGGCTGCAGTTGCGCGCAAAGGCACTGGAACCGGCTTGCAGCAGGACTTTGGCTGCCTGAAAAATCGAACTGTCAGCAGAACCGGATATCAGGATATATCAGGCAGAACTGGGGTACCAAAAACCACCAAGACACTGGCAAATCTATGCAAATTTAGACATGTTGGTACCTGTTGAATAGTTTTAAATGTTTACTATCTTAATAAGGCATACAACATCATCCAACAGGAACAACAGGAACAAAGATCAAATCCTGGGGGGTCCAGTGGACACCACATATGCCCGGTCATCTTAGGACCTCAAATGTCATGCCATCCGTGTGTTTGAGCGCCAAGAGTTTTGAGCGGCACCCAAAGCAACAATGGACCAGTTTCAGTCAGCAGCTGAATTCAAAAGATCTGGACCTGGTTCTCAAACTCAATACTCTGAAATGACAAAAAACATCAAAAACTAACTCAGTTGTAATTTTTTCCATCCATCGTGGTCCACAAAAAACTTAAAGAAAATTGTATGCAGGATTCACCCCTCCCGATACGCACGAGATACCTCAGCGTTGCCATCATGTGCGGAATAATGCAAAGCTGTACCTGGGCTCTGTACATGTGTCAACATCGCATCGACAGTCCAAGCAACGCACAACATTCACAACATTTCACAACTATCCCATGAATCCGGAACTTCCAGTTGTATCCAGCTGCTTTTGCTTCAACACATCACACTAGTCACATCACTTGGCTTCTCGCATAATTTGGCATCTCGAGCCTTGGCAGAAAAGTACTACTTGGTACTGATGGATCGTTCTCCTGATTGCTCCCCTCGATTAGAGTTTAGAAGTGGCATGCTGGACCATGCTGGACCGCAACATTGAAATGACATGCATTGACATGCCCAAAATCAAAGTAATGACAAGTTGACCTCGTTTGAAGAAACCTCTACCAAAGAATTGCCGGAGCAAAAGCTTCCACAAATGCATTGCTTGATCGGGCAAGGTCCTGGCATGAACATTTGCCTCAAGCAAGAGGATCGCGCTGCCAGAGCTCACAAGACCAATTCGCAAGACGCGTACCATTTCGCACACAAAAATGGACACATTGACAATGACTTGAAATACCTTGAAATCATGATAATCATTACATAATCATCGAAGGCAGCCACACTGTGTTTTCATTCGCCCGCTTCGGGGCAGAGGGCAACCTACTTTTGAGGTTGTCCCTGTATCACTGTATCGGTCTGCCTGAGCTGATCCATCTGCGCCAAATGAGGGCTCCGTCGTGCGCGCTCTCTGAAAGCCTAGCCCACTTCAACACATAAGAGAGGTCTTCCATTTGTTCCAGCACATCTGCCTTCTTGCGAGCAGCCAATAGCCCTACTTGCCCATCGAAGATCAAGTCTTGCAGCTTCTGATTGAATGCTTTCTTATCTGGGATCTTTGAAAGAATTTCTTGCACATCTTCAGGACGACTGGCTTTCATATCTTCCACCCTAAGGCGCTGCAAGGTGCCCTGCCTCCTCAACAGAGTCGCATTGTTCCTGGGCATCACGTTCTGCACCATGCCCATTCGATGGGCTTCAGCCAGCTCGGCCATACACCAGGCGCGTGAGAATAAATTCAGATTGGCATCCACAGCAATGACCTCTGCAAAGTGTGGATCTTTTCGTGCCAGAAATGCCATCATGTCATCAAATTTGTTCATCTCGCAATTGATGCTCTCACCATGTGCATTCAATGGCGGGTCCTTGTTGAAGAACTTGGGAGCATTGCAACTGCATATTGGATGTGGGATTTTGGTGACTGGATCGATGTCTCCGTTAGGGTTTCCTCCACAAATTGAAGCGTGCTGATTGACTGAAAAAGCACAAATCCAGTAGGTTTCCTGAAGACGTCCTTGAACCCGGAGAGTTTCTTCCAAGACCTCAACCCCGTCCTTGTCGGACAGCAATTCCGCAATCAGCTCGAAGTTGTGCTCTCCCAGTGCATCAGCAATGACAGTAGCTAGCAGGTCACGGAAAAGGTTTTGCCAGTTGTGGGTGACCATTTTCTTGGGGATCACCTTTTTGCCATTGTTCACGAGCTCAGCATAAGAGCTACGAGCAGACGCAGTTCGTGGAATGATTCCAAGTCGAACCACATCATTGGTGGTGTGAACATCCGGCTGGAAGGACGTCATGATGCAAACGCCCAGGGTGCTGTAAAATTCCAATAGATCTGACAAGGAGATTCCACGGCTGGCCAGCTCTTCAGTCTTTGCTTCCCAATCTGACCCTTTTACAGTGCCAGTGTCAGCATCACTGTCATGACGCATGCGAGAGCGGGGACATACTTGGCAGCCAAATCTGGACGGAGTCCATGAGAGAGGAGGGGGCCTCACAGATCCAGGCAATTTGAAAATGTTATATGCTTTTGATAAAAGGATCACCCCCGCCACGTTCAGCACGCTGTTGATACTCTGAGCGACAGCAAAAGAGAAAGTGGGGATGTGCAGGTGCTTCAAACCCTCAAGATACGCATGATCCCAAGACTGGAGACTCTCACTCCAAGCAACCTTGAAGAGAACAAAGGTTGTTGCCAAACTGGCAAGAAAACCAATTGCTTGCCAAAAGCTCCGTCTCCTACAAGCAAGAAGACTTTGCACAGCCGTTGAATTCTCTTCTTTTCGAGCCATCTGCAGGGTTCGACGAAGCATCAAAACCACGCGGCACAATGTGGTGGCAACACCAAGGACCCACATGAGGAACAGAAGTGTTGAAAGGAGATGCGACAAAGCCAGTACCCCTAGGATCACATCGATTAAATCCATCGAAGTGCTCGAATGAAACCACACAATCGCGACAAGTGTCATCAAATACGAAAACGACAGGAGCCCAAATTCAAGCCAAAAGGCTTGCCCAAGGCATGCTCCCCATTGTGGGGAGTTCAAAGCCGGCCAAATACTCTTCAAACGATCCTGGGCGAGATATTGCAAGCCCATAAGTTCCAAAAACAGGACGGGCAGCCTTAACTCTATTAGAAACAAAGAGGATAATCCTCCAAACCAGTTGAGCATCAGAAAGCGTGCTGCCAGAAGCAGGTGTTGTGTTGGGGCAATGAGCCACAGCAAGACAGCTGATCCCCCAGCTAGCGCATTGCTTGCAATAAGAAAGCAAACAAGATAAATGGACGAGCTTGCATCATCTGGATCCAGCTGAGACTGAAAAGAAGAGGAATGATAAAAAACATATGCAAGTGCACCAGACAGGCAGGCGGCGACCATCACGGCCAAACAAAGAAATGTGCGACGAGTCCATCTCTGACTCTGAATATACAAGGTTTGCCTCTGATCCCAGCTTCGCTGGATTCGTGCATCAAGTTCTGATGATCCAGGTGATCCAGGCACGTCCACATCGCCTGCCGCACCTTTTGCTGGTCCATCCATTGCACATCTGACACGCCCAAGCAGAACAGGCCCAGGCGACAACATGGCCACCCTAAAAAGCTGACAGTGGGTGAGAGCCGGAGTGCTGCTCTCTTGGGCCTAAATTCTATATATATACTTTGTGTGTTTGATCCGCACCAGTATGTGCCAAGATGCAACCAAAAAGACCTGTTTGGCCCATGGCATCTCATGTGTTTGCATATATGCCATGTGGCCGTAGCTGAAGATTGATCCTGCCACAGATGCGCCATGCCTTGACGTGCCTCTGCCCAGTCCGCTGCCGCATCATCTGTGGGGACACAGGCCGATGGCACCTCCATGAGGCCCAAAAGCAAGTGCAGCTAACCCAGGTGATATCCCGGTGCTCGGAGATTGAAGATCAGTCAGTTGAGTTTCGGCTACATTGTTCCTTTCACTGCTCAAGTGATCAAAACTGGGTTGCAAGACGTGCGTTGCATGCCTCAAGCTTGATTTTGCCGCCTGTCATTTTTACCTGTTGTGCGTTACATGTAGCATGAGCCTACCAAAGTCACTACGTAGGTCCTATGCCTCCCAAGAGAAAAGAATAGAAAAGATGTACAGTCGGCTGCGCTGCTTATCACCGCCTAGTTCTCTTGTCTTCTGCAATCGGAATTTGGGTATGGAGCAAAACTCGGAACCATTCGTCAACTCACAGCCTTCCAAATGGATGGTTTCAACACGGATTTCACCATCAAATCATGGAATCGTCTTTTCAGTTTTGACCCAGCTGCTGAAAAGTATGCTACAGGCAGCTTGACACGGAAAAATTGTTTGACACTGCCTGCAGTCTGCCTTCTTGCAAAGCAGAAAGATCTACTTACAAAGACAGGGTTTTTACTTACAAGACAGGGTTTTTTCAGGCAGATCTACAGCTGATCAGAGCAGCATGGAAACTGAAAAATTGCCACCATGGTCACCATGATGTAGATGAAATTCCCACTTCGAACTTTTATGTTTTTGCATGTTCACCGATTCACTTGAGCAAACATTACCAGGGGTACTTGCCAGCACAGCCTCGACTCCTTGGGATCCTTGCTAAGACAGGATCCTCCCACCAGCGCTCCACATCTGGTGGCTCTGGTGATCGCTGCCGCGCTTCAGACACCTGGCGGGATGAGAGCGGCTTGAGATCCTGGAAATAGATGGAAATAGAATACATGTGGTTCTTTATATGCTTGCTGTCAACCTCGTCAGTCCACAAGGCAAACCAAGCCACATGACTTTGAGACCTGTAAGTGTCCGGAAATGCCAATTCTCTGTCTTTCGCCGGCCAACGCATGAGTCATTGTTCCCGGAAGAGCGGCTGATGCTGAAAAAATGCCAGAAGCAAGCAAACTGACTTACTTGGTCAAGTACCTCCTGCAGCCGCTCAGCACAAATGCCTTTGCTACTGTACATCACAGCCTTTTAAAATGCCGCTAGAAAATGTTTATCATCTCAGATGTACCTCTTGTCACCTAAGCTGTTGATGTAGTAGTGGCCTCCACGAGGTCCTTCGTAGATGTCGTGAAGTTTCCCACCAGCCATGCGAGTGCCAACAAATGGATCACGAGTTGAATGGGCTGGAGGAGCTCGGTGTCGGTCAGGGAAGGGAGCCTCGTGATAATGTAGGTGCTGATGCTGATGATAGCTTTGATGGTTTTGATAACCAGATCCTCCACCGCCATGTCCGCTGGATCTTTGGGGCGCTTGGAGTGCCTGCGCACGCTCACGCTCCCGCATGGCATCAACTGCCTCTTCCATTTGGTAGATCTTATCCTCGACGTCGTCAATGACCGCATCGAACAAGTACTCAAACTCCACATAGTTCTCCCCAGACCTCCACCAACACCCATTGATCAAATCATGGATCTCTCGGTTCAACTCCAACACATCCATCTTTGTCTGCGAATTGGGTCGGTTCCAAACAGCTCTCACTGCCGTATTCTTCTTCAACATCAGCGGATGAAATTCTCTTTGGAAGTCCCTAGAGCATCGCTCAATGTGAATGGAGTGATCCTGTCCCATTTTGGTTTTTGTCCAAACAGACTTTTGTGGCGCTGACAACGATAACAAACTACGGTAAATCTGTCCGGAGCCTGAGCCACTACCAAATGTCTACGACGTGATGGCATAGATAGCATGGCCTATGGCCTATGGCATGTGATGCTCAACACCAGGATATGCCAAGATGCAACCAAAAACGACCTGTTTGGCCCATGGCATCACATGTGTTTGCATATATGCCATATGGCCGTAGCTGAAGATTGATCCTCCAAGCTCTTGCCACAGATTTGCCATGCCTTGACGTGCCTCTGCACAGTCCGCTGCCGCATCATCTGTGGGGACACAGGCCGATGGGACCTCCATGAGGCCCAAAAGCAAGTGCAGCTAACACATGAGATATCCCGGTGGTTTCTCTGCAAGTTCAATATAGTTCATGATGTTCCATACTAACTGTTCATTTAACTCACTGTCATTCCATTGTCTTCCAGTGCAAACACCATGGTTTTGACCTCAAACGACGGAAGCTGCCTTCATTTCCCCCAAGACTTTGGTGGCCACACGGGCCACTGGAGGACCTTGGAATGCTTGACCATGACGCTGCAGAAACGACCTGCGATCTCCCTTGGGCGCAAACTGTCCGTACTCCTTGGCAGATCGAAATTGACTAAGCAAATTAGGAAATCAAATCATGTTCAACTGATTGCACCTGTTCTCTTGAAACAGAATCTTCAATGACAGCAGTGCACAAGGTGGAGCCAAGTTGCACACCTGCGGCCACGGCAAGCACAACTTTGTCATCAGCGGGCACTGTCACTGAGAAGGCATCTTGGCATCTTCTCTGGAGGGGCGTGCAAGTGCCGGAGATGAAAACTCAACGGCGACATGGACAATTTAAAGACTTGAAAACAGATTGATCGCAGATTATCACTGAGTTGATCTAGGGCTAAGGAGAAACCTACAGGAAACCACACTTTCATTGCTTTGATCACCCGAGTTTGGGCGAAACATATGAATTTCTTGGTTTCCATGGGTTTCCTGTAAATCCTCCCTCAACAAACCCACCTCTGAAAGATTAGGAAGCCTCTCACAAGTCTTTGTTGGGGGCTTCAAGCATCAACTGAAAGGGCTCTGCCTGCGCAGTTGCCGCATCCAGGAGTGTGGCAACCTGTATTTCTATGGCCCAATCGTCTGCCCTAAGAAGTTCTCTTGTGCTGACACTGACAAGTTATTTGATATTTCAATGCTACCATCCATCAGAAATCAGCATGATCTTGCATCTTTTTTCTCCAAAGTATATACTATATATAGAGTGGCTAAGTATCTGGGTTTGTTTGAAAATGGTTTACCCCATCTTACCCCAATTCCAATGCATTGTCATCATGTGACCATTTCAACTGTCAAATTCATTGAGGGTATGCTATGTATATACATATGAGTGTTTCCTAAAATTGGGGGACCCCCAAATCATCCAAAATTAGATCGGTTTAGATCATTTTAGTATTGAAACCTATGGTGTTGATTGGTTTTGGGGATCCCCATCTTAAGAAATCTACCATATTTTTGGATACCAATTCGATTCAAGGGGCCGCGCACAGGGGCACAGCGGGTCCCCTGTCCTGATCGAATGGACATCTCCAAGCAGGGCGTGTCCAGCGGCTTGTCTCGGGTCTCAACCACCAAGTGACCTCTGCACGGCCATGCCACGACAGGTATTCTCAAGGGAGAGATAATCTCGGAGCACAAAAAGGATCAAAAAGGTAGGATACATTTTTTATCATTTTTTATCATTTTTTTTAAAGGTCAAACTGCCATACTCTGCAAAACAAGCCACTCGCTGCCAGAAAGCCTGTCGAGGCATCAAGGGGGCGCTTGGAATGCCGCTTTAAAACAAACAAGTCTCTTGAAACTCGGAAGATTCGGCTGCAATTCAGCGAAGGTTAAACCCTTGAACCATCTTGAACCCCAAACTTCACCTGTGCATCTACCATCATGGCGGCCTTGCCTAGTGCTGACAAGACCATCATACCTCGAGGCAGCAATCTTCAGCAGCAAAAAAGACATCAAGGATGATCCAAATATCCAAGCGATAGAGGACATCGTTACAAGACTTTAACAAAAATGCTCGAAAAAGCCAGAAATGCAACTTGTCTCCAAAAAGGGAAGCCCAGAATCCATATTGGCTTTTGTCAAATAATCAAAAATGCCGCAGACCTTCAAAAGGTGAATTTTTGGAGCCAGAGCCATTTTGCGATGTAACGGTACCCAGATCAAGGTGATAGGACATCTCAAGGCAATGCCAAGCTTCTTGTGATGAAGGGAGAAGCGCTGCCCATGACATGCTGACCGATACTGAAAACCGCTGGTGCCTCAGCACTGGGAACCGAGAGGAATATATCAAGTTCCTCAGAAAAAAAAAACTGGCTTCTGAAGAAGGATTCCATTGTGAAAAGTGACAACACCCATAACGACACTTACCCCTGGCAACCACATCCCGCAAGATCCACAAGCGCCAAGCAGCCGCCACAGCACCACAACGACCCACGCTCATGCAGAAGCCCACACCAACTGCTCGAATCTCCACCTCAGCCCAGCACAATCGGCAGGGGCAGTCGGGTGGGTGTTGAACATTGATGGATACCCCAAAATCCCATAGTTTCTAATCATTTTTCCCCCGTTGCTATGGTCCCAATTCTAGAAAAAAAATAGAAAAAAGAACTCCCAGAAGTAAAACCCACTGTTCAAACAAGGCCACTGGCAAGGCTTCACTAATGTAGAGGTAGACAATGGTGAACATTCCACTGACCACTGCCTGCAAGACTGGTTGCATGGGAATGGATGGGATGGTCGTTTCAACACTAATATACATTAATTTAATCATATTAATTGCAGTTGCAGCATTTGCTCAGCGCCTAGACTTTCAAGTCTTTTCCTCTTAATTGCTAGACATCCAGGTCCCATCTTAGTCAATGTTTTTGTGAAATGACATCATTCCGACCCTGATCACCTCGTTTGGAGTCTTTGGGGACTGGCTTGAGGAAGGGATGGAAACATGGAGAAATGTGTGTTACTTCACCAGTTCCAGCTTCAGGGAACATCGCTTGATCATAAGCTCGTGTGTTCCTGTTGTGGAACAACCTGGATCATCAGGAACCCGACTTGGAAACACTACACTTCGTTCTGCGGGGTTCCGCTTGCACCTTGAGGCCATAAGCAGCAGGATCTGCCACCAAAAAGTTTCGCAGAAGCACCGAAACCAAGGCAGCGCTGAAGAGGAAACTCAGGCAGTTGAAGAGCCGCAACATGCCAATCCGACCTCACTCCATCGCTCCATCGCATTGGCAACTGAGATCGGTGCCAAGATCAATGACTTTGGAGGTCCTTCACTGACTGCCAGGATCTGCCAGGACAAGAAGTGAAATTCTGAGTGCCGAGCCCATGGTAGGATGCAACCTCCAGGATAACATCGGAACACATCCGATATGTCCCCATGTGTTCCCATGGTTCCAAAAAATATATATTTCCATGATCCATGACGGATGCAGAAATCATCTGAGCTCTTCACAAAAGGAGCCAGGCTAACATGAGTCCAGCAAACTCGGCCATGGCGATGATCAGCATTTCCATGGCTGGTGAAGTCCAATCGCCATCTACCTCTGCAAATATCCTAGGATCGACAAAGTGTAACTCAAGTGACATTTCAGGTGACATGTCAATGATGAACTCAATGAGAAGTTTATTTATCGCTATGGTTTTTACATGTTTTTACCAGATTCTATTTTGGGTTGTTGAATCAAGACAATTTCTTGCCCAAACCAATGCACTGCTACAAGTATTCTTTTGAGACAAATGGTTGGTGTGTTTTCTTGCATTCTGACAGCCAAGCATTCTCAGAATCCAGTCTTTCGTTGTTGCTTCGTGGATAAAAAGGGTTCCTGTCACCACACCAGAAAAACTGTGGTGGAAGGATGTGGAAGGTAGTGTGATGATAATTCGTAAAGCCAATCTAAGTCCAAACAATACTTATTTACAAGATAACACATCATATTTCATTTCGAATTATATATCTGACGTGATCATCTCAGACTTGTCGGCACTAAAAAATTGGAAGCCTACTCAGCAGGCCTTCCACTCAGCCAAGTTTCTGCGTGAATGCCTCAGGAGATTCACATCATCAACTCCGCTTCAGTGTCACTTTTCGTCCATATAAAAGCCATGTTCTGAAGAGTAATTCAGACCCAAAGGATGCAGTCTGTTGCAGTCTTGTTTTTGAAGGCAAGTAATGACAAGGTCTGAAGTGCTTCAGTGATGACTCTTCCTGCCGCACGCTGATCCTGCGATCGCAGCCAAGTTGCAAAAGTCGTGCCGTAGAAGAGGTAGTTTGTGATGAAGGCAAGAGAACTGGAGAGGGTGACAGTCCTTGATCGGCATAGACTCTATAGCTGCTCTACGTGTACGAACTGCCTAGACTTGCCAATCGCTGATGATATCAAAGTCTTCAGCATTTGCCACATGGCGAAGCTGTTCGAGGCGTTCGTTCAAATCGGTGGTGTGAAACCCCGCAAACAGAACAGCTGCGATGTCAAGTCTGGCCTCGGCCTAACCATCCAAAACAATTGGCTCTGAAGTTCAATATTACTTCGTCAGCTCTACACGTTCAAGGTCGTACGTAAATCAGGCATATCAGTGGCATATCAGGCATCCAAAAATCCCAAAGGCTGTGGTCCTGTAGTGCTGAAAATGCATCAAGCTTTTGAAAGCACCGCAGGATGAGATTGCGGAAAAGGATGAGGGCTGAACCTCGGAGCTTGGGTTGTTCAGATCATTTCAGAGCTTCATGTCACTGATTAGAACCCAGTCAGGTTGGAGACTGCAACTTACTGCAACTCGCTGACACCTTAGAATAGCCGCTATTTCCATCTATCTCCTTGCTTTTTAAAGATAGAGGGTTGTGACAAAGTTCATCGAAAAGTTCTAAACTGGTTGTCACATAACAACCACAACGAGGAAAGGATAGAAAAGAGCCATGTGGATCGTAGCCGTCGTAGCCAGCTCGTAGCCAGCTCCTGTTCCGATCATTTCCGACTTCAGCTGGGCTACGAGAATACTGACCTCGGACTTCCTGTGAAGGTACTGGATCTTCACCTCAGACCATCACACAGGGACAATAGGATACAATAGGGACAATAAAAAACATCTGTGTGCTTAAAATGATTTTGAATGATCAAGATTCCGCCTGCATTTTGAGACATCCTTTCAGACGCTGAACTAGCCTGTTCTGCAAATTGAAGTTCCATGATCATGCTGCAATGCTCAACAAATCACAACAAGGCTCACCTTGCAAAAATAATATCAAGATAATTCACTTCGAAACTCCGCACAATCACCCCCTTTCTTGTGTCATTAGGCCTGAAGGTTTATTTTACAGTATGCTTGATACATCTTGATACTACTTGACTATACGTATATTTGTAGACGTCCTTCCGTCGACTTACCGGCATCCCGTGGCAAAGAACATCCTGCCAGCAGACCAACACACTCCGTAGCTCTTGTTGGCGTTGTCGTAGCTGCAGCCAGCTTGGGGATTCGTGGATGAGCAAACCTCCAGTGGTTTTTTTGGAGCGCTGGGGATTTACCAATCTACCGGAGTTTTTAAATGTTTTTAACACAATGAACGATGGAAAACCATGGAAAAGCAGCATTTTTCAAAAAGCTAAACCATCATAAACCATCATAAACCATCAAACTACACCGGTGCAATAGTAGATGGCGCAGGCCGCATTTCCCGTGGGTAGATGGCACCGAGAATGTGGATATCGGGCACGTTTTCAATTTCCAGAGGTAAAATCATAACAGTTTCCTGTAAGACAATGCCAGAGGATAAGCATCACAACAAAGGCAGCAGTTGAGGTCCCAACCAATTGGAGTGACCAGCAGTGCGGGCAAGACGCCCCAAATGCAAAGCAATCTCCAAGGTCCCTGACAGCATCTGACCAAATGCAGCACATTCACGGACAATGAGGAAGAACGTAGCAACAAACGTGTGGTAAAGCTGAAAAGGATCACAGAAAAATGCTAGAGGAAAAAACATATGAACACATAATAACTGATACTGTAAAGATTGATATGGTTACATATTTTTCCATCAAGCATCACTGGGCCTGCGAGTTTTGGGCGCCCGCAATGCATCGTTTGCCCTGCCTTCATGTCCGGCATGAAGAGAAGCAGTCCAGCAGCCGTCCAGACTTCACCAAGCCTCAGCGTAAACCAGCGTAAGAGACACCAAACCAGAACATATTGGAATACACTGAAGTTGTTTCCTGAAAAAGATCCTGTAACTGTAACACTGAAAGCATGGAACATGCTTGGAGATTCCAATAGATTCCGCACAGTGTGATCATATCAAGTCTTTCCCCATGTTTCTGATGGTCAAACCCCCACAATTGATGGCCAAATCCCGTTCGAATCCCACAATCTTCTCTGTTTAATGAATAATCCCCTCTTCCTGTTGCTAAACACCGCTCAATTAACAAAAACTACTCCAGCTCCAGATTGTCATTTCTGGCAAATTTCAGGTTGGTTACCTTGATGTTCATTGATCCCTTTAGAAAAAAAAACTAAAAATCAAGGTCCCATTTGAGGGTTTCACCCCTCAATAATAAGAACCTAGTTGGTTGGGGGCGGTAGTCATTAGGGTCCCTGACTCCAATTCTTGGCAATATTCTATATAGATGTTAAGAAGGAATTTGATGGATTTGGAAATGGAAAATCTAGTTGTGTTCATTCGGGTGTTGATTTGGTTTTTAGTGGAAAGCTTCGAAAACCTAGTTGTGGCAATATCTTATATGATCGCCTTTGAAATTACTTTTTACTTTTTTGGGTGACTTCATCAAGGTTTTGACTTGATTGTTAGGGGAAAGCTTCGAAAGCCAATCTTTGGCAATACTTTGTATGGATTTAAATGAGGAATTTGATCGATGTTGACATGAAAAAATGTTATTTGTATAATCAAAGTTTTGATCTGATTATTAGAGGAAAACTTTGAAAGCCAATGTTCGGCAATATTTGGTAGAGATTTCAATAAGGGCCTTGATCGATTTGACATGGAAAATTGTTGTTTTTCAACATTAAGGTTTTGGGTTGATTATTAGGAAGTTTCTCATTCTAATGCTAAATACCCCCTAATAATAAAAACTACCCTTGGTTTTCTGTATTTGGGGAGGAGAGTGGGGCGTCTAGTGATTGGGAGAAGGGATTATTCGCAGCTCATGGATTATGGTCCTCCCTTCTCAAAAATATCATATAATATCATATAATATCTATCAATATCAATCATTGGAACATATTGCAAAATCATATAAAACAGAATAGATCTATAGATCAGATAGGTGCCCAACTGCCCAACTCATTGCGCAACACCATGGCAGCCATGGCACATGAAGGCGAAGCCCGTGCTGTTGCTGATGACCCCCCGCTGCTTGGTGGGCGTCACCTCCGTCAGAAAGGTCACCGAGGCCGGGCCTCCCACGCCGATGGCCAGGCCCAGGCAGATCCTGAGTCGTCTCCCATGGGGCCAACAACGGACCCACTGGATGAGGCGAGATTATGGAGATTGGGAAGATTCCGAAGATCCGGAAGATGTAATATATTGTAATATGATGTTACATCATGGATGTATAATGATGTATGATATGATGTATGATATGATGTAACATGATGTAACATGATGTAATGACAAGCATGTTTATGCCCAGAAAGTGGGGAGAACGTCCTGCAATTTACGGCCACTTTGTGAGAGGAAAATGATGAGAAACTAAATACATATGCTGGAATTTTGGAGAGCCTGGATTCCCATTCGGCTATTGAAACCAACAAAAACATCACAGGTTGGTACTTCAAACATGTCTGCCTGCTATAATATGTGTAACGCGCAAAAAATGATAAAAAAAATGCATTGAATACCCTGACGAACGGTACTTCATCAGTGTTACATGAGCATCTAAACACAAACGAAATTCCCGAGATTAAGCAATAAGGATGAACTCACAAAAAGTGTGAAGCAACACATATTGTGATGTGGATCAACTCCCCGAGAGAGGCTCTGAAGTCCTCCAGGTGCAATCCATTCAGATTGATTTCTTAGAGTTCAAAGATCAATTACCCGTAGGGTTCATCTCTCAACAATGTTTAAGAAGCTGCAAGCAGCCTGTCCTGTCACTAAGAAAATGTTAAAAACATTCAAAAACCATATGAGTCCAGGCCTTTATGGTGAAATCTAACAAGAACGTGTCAAAGAATCCTGGCTGCATTCTGCTGACTGGACTTAGTCTTGCACAAGACACCACAGACTCCTGCCAGCGACACTGAAATCCATCAATTTTACTCCGGGCAGGAGTGGACACACCAGGAGCATCCATGAAATTTGGCTTCTGCTGACAGCAAAGGTGCCAAGTAAGTCGATCAGTCAATGCTAATAGATCCAACTGGCACGACCTCATCATCACTGTCATCCACAGCTGTGCTTTCCACCGGTGTCGCAGCTTTCTGAGCCGCCGCTTTCCGCCTGGCCTTCCGTCTCTCTTCTGCTGCGGCCGCTGCCTTCGCCTTGGCTTCCGCCGCCTCTTTGCGCTTCCTTCGCGCCTCTTGTCCAGCCGCTGCCGCAGCCGAGTCCTTGGCGTCCTTGGCCGTTGACGCCACTGGCGTGGCAGACGTTGTTGACTCATCTGCCTTGGTGATGGTCACCTCGGAAGGCCCGGAACTTTGAGCCGCTCCCTTGGTGCTGGAGCCGTTGGTGTCCCCGTTGGCCTCCGGTACTGGTGCCGAGGGCACAGAGGGCGTGGACTGGACACTTTGTTCCATGGCCTCAGCATCCAACTGCGCCTGCATCTCCTCCATCTGAGCAAACATCTCTGCTTCGCTCAAAGTCACTGCAGCCGGTGGAGCACCTGGAGGTGGTGGAGGTGGCTCAACTGACTCAGGCTGAATTCTTGACCAGCCACTGTGCTCGTGTGACTTGGGAACCTGACGACCACCCTGCAGAACCCAACTCTTCTTGTCAGCTGTCTCACCCAAAACATCTCGAACCTCTCCTTGTGTACAGCCGTAGCGGTTGTGATTGATCATCACTTTTGCTGGCTGATCCGGATTGGCTTTACCACCTCGATTGAAGACTTTGGTTTGAACTTTGGTTGGCCAGCAAACATCATCTTCACCAAACCAGTGCCGTTGCTCTCCAACCCCAGCGAGTCTGTATGGAAAAGCTCCTCCATCGTCTTTGATGATCCTGAAGACCTTTCCAATGGCCTCAGGTAGATATCTTTTCATCACCATGGTGTCTCGCACTTGTACTCGATCACCTATGGTGGGTCTACGATATTCCGCAATGGCATTCTCAGGTTCAGCCTTTTCCTCCTTTTTCTTGGGTTTGGGCTCACGGGGATCCTTCAGAGCCTTACGACACAAGGCCACCAAGTAATGTTTGCTGGAATTGGGAGGCACATCATGGCCATTCTGTTCGATCTTCTCTTGGAGTTGTGCCTCACTCAACAAATGCAAATCGATGATCTGTTTCTCCTCTGCACTTGTTCCTGCTACACTCTCAAAATCCAAAGGTCGAGGTTCAGGTCTTAGAACACCTTGTTGTTCACCTGAGGCACCCACACCAGTCGTTCCAGTCGCTCCTAAACCTTTCGTGGCAAACTTCTCTTCTTGCTCGGCTTCGGCCTTTCTGACTGCCGCCACCAAATCGGATTTCTCAATGTGGCCATCGGGAAGGGAAGCACCCACCCAGAATAAACGTTTCTTCAGGTCACCCACTGAGAGGCTTTCCAGACTCTGCTCCATGAACGCGAAAACTAGTGAACACTGACAATGTCTGGCTGTGTCCTTTTTCTGTCAGGGTGGAGAGACCTTTAAAACAGAATCAGCGGCATAAAACGATTCCTGCCGGATGTCAAACGTATTCATGACGGCTTTTGTAAGAACTCTCAAATATTGATGTTACTGATGTGCATGCTTCGAGCATCATGAGCATCTCGTAGAGGTCTGTGTTCAGATTTGATTTTGATGACTGGTATCAGCTAGGCAGGCTTCTGATTTTGCATCGACGTTGCAACTGTCCTGTTTCTTGTTCCGTGCTTGCGTCTCTATTCTTCCTTGAAGGGGCTCAAGATGGCTCAAGCATCCACAGGCAGCATGTCAACCTCACCATCTGGTCGCCCCAACATCTTCCAATATTCTTTTCCAAAAAAATGGATGATCATGGGTTATCAAAATTTCCCCATTCAAATTGCCTTTTTGCTGGATCGCAAACCCTCCATCCATTTCTCAGCAAACCCATATCCCATTGATCCCTCTCAAACTGTCCTGCCGACATCTCAGCCAAGCATCTGCACCACAAAGAGCTGAGGGAAGGTCTTCACTATCCTTAGAGTCCAGGTTCACCCAATGCACACCATTGATGGCATATTCATTTAACCACCGGCAGCTGGTTATGGATAATATTAACACCAAAAAAAGTCCAAAAAAATATGCGGTGTCAGAAACAGTTTGCTCAACTTGTCAAGTCCTCTGCAGCTTGCAACTGGTTCGCCCATCATCAGAATTTTGCCCAAGCACGAACAAACCAGCCCAAAGAAGCTCAGCAAAAGTGTGGAAGCCATGCATACCCACCAGCGCCCATGCCTGAAACATTTGCTCAGGGACTTCAGCTTCAGACAAAATGTTGTGAGGATCCAATGATTGATTGATTTCATGATTTCATTCAAAACAATGTACTCAAATACACAAGAATAGTCTAAGCTGTTGTCCACCTGTAGGACTCAAGCAAACAGATTCATTTAATGCGTCCTTACTATTTAAGGTTGGCACTAACTCAGCCATATTGAGCCATCTTGTTCCAATGATTCCAATGATTGAGTTCACACAACTCAATATACTCAAGTCCAAGAACATAATCTTACACAATCTTACATAAAAATTATATCATGTTTATCCCGCTCGGCCACATGTGGGCCTCCAAGCAAAAAGATTCTGTGAATGCTGTCCAGGCCTGCTGCTCAGCGGTCCACTCATCAAGTTACCCACCAGCATCCCGCCAAAAGACATCGACCTCGAAGGCAACACTGGCTGCAAGGGCAAGGGGTCTGGCTGAAAATGTCATGGATGGTTTTGGAAAATCCCTCTCATATATCATATATTATCATATTGAATCATATATAAAGTTGGTTAAATCATGTTAAATCCCTCTCAAAAACATATGGGTATAGATCAATACCTATTAATACAATTTTTAGTGGGATGAACATCCATAAATCCCAGCTATTTTGATGTTCACACTGCCATATTGTCTTATCCAAGATCCTATCGGCACCGCTATTTCGGCTATTTCGGCTGAGGCTATGACACAAGGACTCCTCTGGTGATTTCACCCGCTTGGAACTCTTGATCCAAAGCTCCCACAATAGAGGAGATCATCCTCGGCTCCCGCGATGGGATATGGACCAATGTTGGGGTTGAGACATGGCAAACGTGATGAATCATAATAATATAATATAATATAATATAATATAATATAATATAATATAATGTAATATAATATAATATAATATAATATATATTATATTATATTATATTGTTAATAGTTATATATATACATTACTGGCAATTCTTGGATTATGAATTATGATGGCCAAACAGTAGCATAACCCCACAGCTACCCATCACCAGGGCTTTTGAGCAATGTCGCGCATGGAAATGGTTAAGACGTTTACCAAATGCCGCAATGGCCAGGGACAAGTTGGTGTGCATTGAAAGCTGGAGACACAAGATTTTACAAATCCATATAGCAGCAAACACTAATATTAACATATATTACCCAACTATAGGAACTATAAATCCTATTTGATGGCATAATTTACTGTCAAATGAGAGATACCAACAGTTTTGTCAGTTATAAACCACATTCTCGGATCAACTCTTCCAGTCATCAAGAGTTTTGTCAAGTGTCAGCATCATGGCCCCATCTGCCAGCATTAGCCCAGAGCAAAACATCACCACCAGGACTTGGTATGATCCAACCCCAAGGTCGTCGATCACCTGCCACTGCACCATGCCGATATCACCAAGGGCATCTGTGGGTTTATCAAAAAAACATTTAAGGGTACATCTGGGTACCCAAAATCTCATGGTCGATCATGGTTGATCATCATGTTCCTGTACTTTTCACATTAAAACTGCAGGTTGTTTGTGGTATTAAACGGTATTAAACACTTTTTGGGGGTCCAAAAACTATCCGAAATTCATCTCCAGCTCCACAAAGATCATCAGAGATCCACCCTGCCTCGCCCAAGGGACGTGCGGACGGCATGGTGCTCCACCATCAGCACAAGCAGCAAATTGGCTCAAGAGATTTTACTTCTCAATTGATTGGTTCCCTGAGGATTTTTTTGGGATGTTTACAGGAAACAAATTAGCAAAACCCCCAATTTTTTGGGGGGTCAATCTGGCTTGAGTGGGAGTATCAGGTTCAGGGGCGCAGTGATGCTGACAGTTGGGATAATGTTGACTCTATTGACATGTATTGATGAATTATATCCTTATGAATGATGCGCAGAATTCACAATTTAACCTTCATATACCTTCATACTATTCATGGCATATCTGTTTATGGTACCTCCTTGTCTGTGATTTCTCTAAGATATATTGATTGTTTGGCCAGTTGGCCTTGACTTCCAGCTCACTGTAGCCCAGTTTAAGTGTCCATGGTCAATTCGAACCTGAGATTTCTCGAGGTTCCCTGCTCTCTGTTTGTTTGCATTTTCTTTTCATCTGGGCCTGAAAGCTTGGAGCCACCAGACCAACCAAACATAAGCGTTGCATGGAAATGTCCAAAAGCATCCAAGGCAAAACCAACGATAATCTCCAATCCGTGCAACCTCTTGAAAAACTGAAGAAACACTTGAGAAAAGGGGAACGAAAGCCAGCTCTCATAATGAAGACCCCTGCGCACAGCAAATTGCCTGCGTGTAAGGCCTTCAACATGGAAATCCTCCGGTTGTAGCGTAGCCCTAAATGCACAGAAATTTTGAGGCAGACATCCTGAAACTCTGGTGGTGGCTTACGTATCTTCAGTCTCTCGAGCAATACATTTTTTTCATCTATTTGTTTCACTGGCTAGAAACTGGATTGAGGGGGCACCGATACCCTATTGCAGCAAACTTCCTGCGCGTAACACCTTCAAAATTGGAGTTCTTCTGTTGATTCTGTTGGAGCAAACCTGTAAGCATCACGACTGAGAGCATTAAACATATTAAACATCATGCGCGGAACATCTTCCAAATTGGAGTTCTCCAGTTGCAGTAAACCCGCAAGCATCACGACTGCGCTTACTCCAGCGGTCGCCTTCCTAAAACTCTGTTGGTCAGCTACGTATCGCTCTATCGATTTCGCTGACTGACTACTTAGCTCACCCACGAAAACCCAGACCGAGGGGGAATCGATACCCAACCGCAGCCAATTCCAGCACGTAACACCTTCGAAATTAGAGTTCAGAAAAGAAACACGCCGTTCAGGCCTTAACATAAGGTGTCTCTAGAAGCGCAGCCTGGATAGTAGCCGCCCATCTCTGCGGTCCTTTCTCCCATTCAAAATCCTTAAGCATAACTTCCAACTATCTATCTATCTATCTATCGATCTATCTATCTATCTATCGATCGATCGATCGATCTATCGATCTATCGATCTAACTATCTAACTATCTATCTATCGATCTATCTATCTAACTATCTAACTATCTATCTATCTATCGATCTATCTATCTATCTATCTATCTAATTAATCCTCCTAATTAATCTGTTCCATTAATCAGTGTAATTAGTGAATCTAATTAACCAATCTATCTATCGTTCTATTCTATTCTATTCTTTTCTATCCTATTCTACTCTATTCTCTATTCACCATTCTATTCTCTATTCTATTCTCTATTCTATTCTCTATTCTATTCTATTCTATTCTACTCTATTCCATCCCATCTATCCAATCTATCCTATCTATCTACCTACCTATCTATCTATCTATCTATCTAGGTATCTAGCTATCTAGCTATCTAGCTATCTATCTATCTATCTTTCTTTCTTTCTATCTATCTATATATCTATCTGTCTGTATGTCTGTCTATCGATCTGCCTATCTATCTATCTATCTACCTATCTAGATGTCTAGCTATCTATTTTTCAAACTATCTATATATCTATCTATCTATCTATCCATCTATCTATCTATCTATCTAGCTAGCTAGCTAGCTATCTAGCTATCTAGCTATCTAGCTATCTAGTTATCTAGCTATCTAGCTATCTAGCTATCTAGCTATCTAGCTATCTACCTTTCAGCTTTCCATCTATCTATCTATCTATCTGTCTGTCTGTCCATCTATCTGTCTATCTATCCATCCATCCATTCATCCATTGATCTAGCTATCAGCAGGCCCTTGTTTCTGGGCTTTAGCAGTTCTGCTGTGGAATGGTGTCAAAGTCACATGCGATATCTTGTGCGACCAATCTATCTACCTATCTATTTATCTACCTATCTATTGATTTTTCTATCTCTATCTCTCTATCTCTCTATCTCTCTATCTATCTATCTATCTATCTATCTATCTAGCTATCTAGCTATCTAGCTATCTAGCTATCTAGCTATCTAGCTATCTATCTAGCTATATAGCTATCTAGCTACCTCTCTAAACCTCTCTATCTAGCTGTCATCCAGCTATCGATAAATTATCATCTCCCGGCCTGGTCTCCATCCATCTGTTATCTGCCTATCTATTGCTCTATTTGTCTACTTATTTAGCCCTATCATTGGTCTAATTTTTAACCGCAATTAATTAACCTAGTACATTACCCTGCAAAACACTCCCCCCGGCCACCCTGAACACCAACTGAGGCTGCAAAAACTAGCCTGTTTGGCCACACCTCCTCCCAAACCCCTAACCTCTCACATTCTCTCACTACATTCGCAAAAAACAACTAGCCAGCTTGTCCGGCTGGCTTTCGTAAAAAGCCCGATCTGTACGTATCAGCTGCAAAATGCCACAACACCAAAAAACCAGAACATACAAAACACAAACTAGACACAGAATCGTATCAATTTCCAGAAATACGCTAACTCCTCCACCTGCCACCTAGGACGCACCATTTATGAAAACGCTACGACCTCTCACTGGGGAGTAGCTACAACTAGTAACTTCATGGAGTCACGGCCGGGGCAATCAATGCCAACACATCTTGAGCATGACTTGAATTTCAACTCATGGCCAGCCCTCGCACTGGCCCCTAGGTCTGTTGGCATGCTTGAACATCTAGACAGCACGCATCCTGGAAGCACGTCGATCCTTTCCACAGCCTCGCTGCTTGCAGTCGAGGCTCTTCTGCCCCTCTGCGTGCTCAGGCAGGGTTTGATGAAGCGAAAACGAAAGTGCTGAGGGTGATGGGTTTTAGTAGCAAAAGCTGGGGCTTGGCGGGAATTCTTGTATGAACTGGCCTTAAAGCTTTCTTGCACGACACCATTCCGGGAAAATTGCACCAGTGACCTTGACAAAATGTTCTTGATGCACGCGCGCAAGTAATAGTGTTGAGCTACACCATGTTTTTACATTTGAGCTTGAGAAGCTGCGCAGCGATGTGTTCTCATCTGCATTCCCACCAAGCTACACATGTCTGATCATGCTTGTGACTGTAACGCGGACTTGAGAAATCATTTCATTTCATTTCATGTCGTATCATATCATGTCATATCATATCATATCATGTTCTCTTATCTTATCAGGGCAGACTATATCTGCAAATGTTTGTGTTTAACTACTTGTAAATGGCCAAAGTTGGCCAGTGACAAGCGGACAGGTGGCGTGCTTCCCATCAAATGAAGTCGCCCAAGTTTCAAAACAAGGTGGGCCATAGAACCCAAAAGCAAGACGGCACACAGCACACCTTTTTTCTTAAATAATTCCTACAAATTTTCTCTCCACGTCACGGTGTGTGGTTCTTATTTTTTTGCTGGCAATCCGCATCCTCCTCGCCCTCCTCTCCACCATCCTCCCTCACATCACAGTCATCTCTATCAACTTCTCTTCTCTCTATCACATCTATCACGTTCATCTCTATCATACTTTAAGTAACACTTCTCTCTATCAACTTGTCTCCATTCCTCGCTACCTTTCGCATGGCAAGCGCGGCACTTGGTGACCCTCTGTAGACTGTCTGGGCGCTGGGACGCCGCGGCGGCGCTGGGCGGCTGCTTTGTGCAGAAGGCGGCACCCAAGGTCTGTGTAAAAGTTTTTTGTATGTAAAGGCCCCTCTGTGAAAATACTTCTGTGTGTAAAAGCTGCTCGGTGTAAAGGCTTCTTATGTAAAAGTTTCTGTGTCTAAAAGCTCCTTTATTTAAGGCGTCTCTGTGTAAAAGGGTCTGTGTCTGAAAGGCCTTTGTGTAAAGGCTGTGTTGTGTAAAAGCTTCTCTCTGTGTAAAGGCTTTCCTGTGTAACTGTAAAAGCGTCTCTGTGTAAAGGCTGCTCTGTGTAGCGTCTGTGTGGAAAGTCGGCTCTGTGTGATATGTTCTGTGTGTAAACCTGCTATGTGTAAAAACTTCTGTGTGTGTGTGAAAGCTGCTCTGTGTCAAAGCGTCTATGTGTAAAAGGCCTTTGTGTAAATGCTGCAATTTGTCAAAGCTTCTGTGTATAAAGACTTCTCTGTGTAAACGCTTCTGTGTGTATGAGCTGCTCTGTGTAAAGGCTTCTGTGGGAGAAAAAGCTGCCCCCCTTTCATGCAGGCTCACCAGGGCAAACATGTCGAGCCCTACCTGGTCTAAGCGGCAGTTCGCATCACCGCTTATGAGTGAAGGGAGGCCATGGGATTTGCAACAACAGTTTTGGAGATTGGAGAGCCCCTTCTGTCTGGTATGAAGTGGCCGGCAGCCCCGTGCCAAGTGGAAAGAGCACAGGAAAATTTTGCCAAGGCTTATACTCAGCAATGCACCAAAGAGTTTGGCCGAGCAAGCCTAGTTGTAGAACACGCTTGAAGGACTACTTGTGGAGGAGAACGGCTTGTGCCCTGAGGCCCCAAATGCAGCGGCCAATGGCGGCCCAAAAGTAAAGGCTTGGCCGCGACGTTCCAAGTGGCCCAGTCGACCAATTTTGGATGGGGCTGTCCAAAGTGCGGTGTGTGGTTCAACCGACCACCTTCCAGATGCTGGCTCAGAACGACACATGAACGGCGTTTGCTTGAGACCACCATTCTCCACTAGGTCCTCACCTTTGCAACCTCGATGAGATGGGCAGTGTCATGGATCAAGTCATCCCGCTTAGTGGAGCCAAGCCACCCCCACCTAGGAGCTTCCATTTGTTTGCTGTGAGGGCCAGTAGGGAGAGGTGCTCTGTGTGGTTCCTCTTCAAGCTTGCCTACCCTTTGTGTGGTGTCCTTAGCTGGTCCTTCACTTCTCCCAGTTCCTCACGGATCTCCTCTGTATGGCTGGAAAATTGTCCATGAAGTCTGGTACTCCCTGAAGATGTCCAAAAAATCCTTTCACCGGAGACAACACCAAAGTTGCAAGAACTGCCGCATTCGTTGCGAGGCGGCATGCCAATCTCCCTCCAACTTTAGTTTGGGAAGAAGGACAAGAAGACACCGTATTCCACAAGGACACGGAACTTGGCCCTGATGTAGAAATAGCTCCGCACGTAGTGCACGTGTGAGGTGAAGTCATCAAAGAGTCCACCTCATGGTTCATAGGATTGGCGTCGCTTTCTGCAGGGCCACTGAACATAATGCCATTTTTGTGTGTTTGTGATTTTTTCGTAGTGTCACATTGCTCTTGTGTCATGGGCACTTGCAACCTCTTTCATCCCTTTCTTTAGGTCATTCAAAGCTTTCCATGCTGATCCGAAGGTGTAGGTGTGACCTTCCATGATCCCTCGCTGTCGCTGGAGTGGATCTCCATCAGCTCTGGTGGGGTCGGCTTCTCCTTCTTGACTGGCACCTTGGGAGTCGGACTTGGGGCTTTCTTCGCAACCGCCGACTTTGCACTTGGAATTATTGTGGCAGATGGCTGGCTCTGAACTGCCCGTTCCTCCTCTGGACCCAGAGCTCGGGATGGAGGGCTGTTGCTGTTGACATTCTTCAGGGGATAGCCCATGACTTGGCGCACTGGAATCTCCTTGGGATCGATCTTGGGGTGATCCGCTGGTCCGTTCTCCTTCAACTGCTCCATGTATTGGCTGTCGGGCATGCTCAGGGCATTTCAAGGCAATTGACGTTTGGATGCCCCACTGCAACATCTTCCCTTTGATCTCCATCAAGTTGCCATTGACCATGTCTGAAGTCACTGATGCAGCCGGAGTGCTCATCTCCAGATCCGCCATGGCCAACTTAATCAAATGTGGTTCCGGACCCATCTGATCGCGCATGCCGAAGGAGTCCGAGATGTCATCACCGCTCTTGCGCAGCTTCAGATTCAGCTCAGATAAGCTTCAGGCCAGTACGGTGGTGAAGATCACTGCAATCAGTTTCAGCTGTGTTCATCATGAGGACGTGATGGATGGCAGGCTGAAAAGAATTCGGAAAACTTCACTTATTGAGGGTTGGTTTGTGGCCTGTTCAAGGTGGCTTTCGGGCTTATATAGGGTAAGTTCCAGAGATCAAAGGACGAGGAGGGTAAAGGAGCAGACAGGGGGCCCAGACCAGGGGAACCTCAAATTATTTGTCCCTCAATTTTATATTTTTTCCATGGTCCTACCAGGAAACTTAGACTCTTTTCCAGTATCATCCCTGTGACAAGCGGACAGGTGGAGGTCGTCCGAGCTTCAAAACTATTGCTGAAGTGAGCATATCGAACGGTGAAGATGCGGGGTTGGAAAGAAAATTCAAGCTTCAGCGGGGAACGCCTGTTTTCCTCTTTGGTGGTCACACGCACGCAATCACAGCAACAATGGCTTCCAGACTTTGTGTCTTCTTGCTGAGCTGAATGCGCTGGGCAAATATGAAAGCTATACCACTGCAGAAGAGAGAGCAAAATAAACCAATGGTCTTCGCATGGGTCTTTTGGACACATGGACCAATCGACCAATGGATCAAATGGTGTGCTTCAGGATTTCCCAGTAGACACACGAAGTTCTACAATCCGATGGATAGCAACAGCTAGGGGTAAAGGAGGCGCAGCGCAGTCTTAGCTCGAAGCCTTTTCACAAATGAGATCTCGGACCCTCCACGGCTGCGGGTGAAACGTAAACATGCCAGAGTG
>Ga0126342_10003531_pt1 | contig 25886 bp, 19 predicted proteins | sample Cyp1metagenome_FD_92528 | JGI IMG/M metagenome (GOLD analysis project Ga0126342, IMG submission 92528) | Coral microbial communities from Lord Howe Island, Old Settlement Bay, Australia - Cyphastrea 1 metagenome | ecosystem: Host-associated > Invertebrates > Cnidaria > Coral ... | reverse complement strand
TTAGAGCCAGCTACGTCGGCTTGTTCATGGCATGTTAAGATGCATGATGCATCCCTAAAGCAAAGTACAACGTCCGAAACCATCCGAAACCCAGCAGAGCCGCACAGGGCTGATAACTATTGACAACTGGTTCATGATATTTCAGGATGGTTCATGCAGCGAATGGTACCCCACGAAAGCCAACTTCGTCAACTTTTTTCGCTGTTATGCTCCATCGCAGGGACCTACACAAAGAAAACGTCGTGACATGTTATGCAAGGCCGTGTCAAACCCAAGCATGACTCATGCACAACCCGACTGTCCTGGCCTGCACGGACTGCCTACGATCGCCAAGGAAATAACGGAGGGATTGACGCTAGACTGAACACATGGAAGGAACATGAAGGAACTAATTGTACTCAATGAATTTCAATGATATACGATGATATACGATTGGTTGATATTGGCTGCCTGTTTTTGCTTGCTCCTTCTGCATGCGAATGTCCAGCATCTTAGAGCCCAAAAAAATGGCAGCTCGCAACAATCCCGCAGCTATCGGTTGGTTTCACCTGCAAGTCGGAACAGAGACAATGCCAGCAGTTGGACCGATCCCTGGCATGAACAAGGCTTTTTGGCTGCGACCATGCCAGCAGGGCACCATGACTATGATTGTTCCAGTGCACACCATGACTGCTCCAGAGCGCCGCTCGGTATTTTGCAAGAGGTTCACACCAACTGTTCCAATTATTGTCACAGCGTCGCACCCCCGACCAAGGACGACCCAAGCACAACCAGGCACAACACACCTTGGGCTGAAACATACTGAAAACATGATCCATATTAATATAGGGGAGCACCATATAGCACCATAAGTGGTTGCACAGCCCCTTTGTCTCTATGGATCTCTATGGCCACCGGGTCGACGTTGCGTTGGGAATCGAGGCCACAACAACTTTGCTGCTTGGAGGCCAACTGAGACTGTACATTGAACTCTGATGGCCACACAGGCTGGCTGCCCAACAACGGCCAGTTGCATCAGTTGAGGAATTTTGCATGAAAGTGTGGAAGTGTCATCAGAAGAGTCAATTTTCGGTGACTTCAAAGGTTTCTGTGGGCATCCGACAAATCGGACCCAGGGAAAAGACCGGCTCTATCCCTGCAAAAGATCCGGATTCCATCCAGTGCTATCACTGCTTCATCCCTTTCTAGCTGCTACTGGCATCACGGTATAGAGATACTTGCCATGGAAGATCGTAGTATCTCCGATCATGCTGACAGTGTTTGACCTGCCGACGTCTGAACTTCAGCAATCTACCCAATGGTTACGGCTATGGCCATCCAAGTTCCAAGAAGTTCGGTTGTACGTCAACTCGCTATTGCAACCATACACATATCATAAACATATCATAAGAATATCATAAACATATCATAAGAATATCATAAACATATCATAAACATATCATAAACATATCATAATCATAAACATATCATAAGCATATCAAAAGGCATATCATAAGCATACCATAAGCATATCACAAGCATAGCATAAACATATCATAAACATATCATAAACATGTCATAAACATATCATAAACATATCATAAGCACATCAAAAGGCATATCATAAGCATATCATAAACATATCATAAACATATCAAAAGGCATATCATAAGCATATCATAAACATATCATAACCATATCATAAGCATATCATAAGCATATCATAAGCATATCAAAAACATATCATAAACATATCATAAACATGTCATAAACATATCATAAACATATCATAAGCATATCAAAAGGCATATCATAAGCATATCATAAGCATATCATAAACATATCATAAGCATATCAAAAGGCATATCATAAGCATATCATAAACATATCAAAAATATCATAAATATATCATAACCATACCATAAGCATATCATAAGCATATCATAAACATATCATAAACATATCACAAACATATCATAAGCATATCAAAAGGCATATCAAAAACATATCATCAACATATCAAAAGTGCAAGAGAACACAACCATCTATATAGCACTGAACAGGTCTGAGAAGGTTACTGGGAAACCACTGGCCCGCCTGAGCCTTGGAATGGCTGAAAGCCTTGAGAGCGTGGCCTCGGTATCCAACGTATCTGACGTATCTATGTCTTCTGACTAGCCAACCTGGCAATGGAACATGGTGAAAACTGTGGGCCACATGGGGAAGTGTCAGAGGTTTTCCATCGCATGGTTGGATTTTGTTGGATTACAATGGGTTTGTTAATGTTTATCTTAAAATAGGGCCTATCATTCTTGTCCCCATTAAATTTGCCTGGGGAGTATGCCCCATCCCTCAGCCCTCTGAGCCACAGACCCAGGACCTTGTCGCATCTGCGTCTGCCCTGGTCCTGTCGTGGTGGCGCTGTTGCTAAAGTTTTTCGCGCGCTTCAACGTCAAACCATGGAACATGTAGTAGGTCATTTAGAATCTAAGACCCGGGCCCCATGGGCCCATGGATCTATTCTAAGAGAAGTGCCATGCCATGCACTCTCTCACTACTCATATCTACTCATCATTACTCATCCCAATTTTTGGGGTGTCCCAGTGTCCCATGGTGTCCCCAATCTGCCTGCTCCGTCGCCTGGAGCACCCCCGAGACTTCTACCATCACCTGTGAGGGGGCCCTGGGGCCCTAGGAGGGTGGCTACCTGTCAATCCGCCTTTGTGGTATATTTGTGATACGAATATGTTATCTATTTATCTATCCATCCATTCATCACTCACACACACACACACTTGTATATATATATATATATGCATGTTTATTTGCATATACCATGCCTGAGAAGGGGGGACGAAAGCCAGCCCCTAGCCGGAATCTTTTTGGTTTTGCAAAGAAATGTCGCGGTAGCCTAGGCTACGATCCAAGTTTGCAGTCTGAAAGGTGCCTGCATGTTCCTTTTTTTTCACACTTGTCCTTGCTTTGCAACCCTTCGCCACTCCTTCCTCGGTATCACTCCTCATCCCCTTGCAAGCTGTCTTGCTCCGAACCCCAACGGACGCTGCTCTCCGTTGAGCTTCGGATCCTTAGTTTTTCCATGTTTTTCCAATATGCTTGCCTCATCTTGCCTCCATGTTCCTAGCTTTTTCAAAGCCTTGCTTTTCCTCCATTTCATGCCTTTTTTTTCAAACCTTTTCCTGCGTTTTCCTACGGTTTTTCAAGAGTTTCCTTCCAGCAATTTCCTCATTTTCCCAACAGTTTCCTCAATTTTCCTTGGTTTTTCCAAGTTTGCCATTCATTTTTTCCTCCTTCCTCCATTTCCACCCGTTTTTAACGATGTTCCTTCATTTTCCTTGGTTTTTTCCTGCCTTTTTCCTTCCGTTTTCAGGGGGCCTAGGGAGAATCGAACCGCACCGTCACCAAATTGCCTAGCGGCACATGCCCCTTTAAAAAATTCCAATTGGCCACCCTTATCACCACCCGATATCGAGATTTCGGTGCACCTGGGCAACCTCCCCCCCCCACACCCCCTCCTAGATTATCATGATCATCCTAGATCGTCCTGAAACAACTTACATGAATCCTAGACAAACTGAACAAGTCTAAAAAGATTGTAAAAGCATATATTATATATTCCAAGTCTCAGGTAATTCTGAAGCGTTTCCTTTCATGCTTCATGCGCACAATGACATTGGGGCACCTTGGAATCCGCCTCGTGGCGCAGTCATCAGCTGCTGCAAGGGTCCCTCCGGCATGACATCACATCAAACATATAAAAAATACACCCAGGACCCAGCACTTTTCTCAAGGACTGCTCTGCCCTTCAAGAATGCATAGAAGATCATAGAAGATACCAAAGCTCTCAATTTAATTCAATTTAGCAACGTGCTGGCGCCAAGGCGCTACTGCTTGATAGATCTTTATTCTCTTGAGACTGGTCTTTGATGTGCAACTCCATGCCATGCAAATGGCGGCTTGCAATGTGTGAAGGGTTATACTATATATATAATTTCCAATCCTATAATTCTATACTGCATTTGAGATCTTTGAGTCAGTCAAGAATTGGATTAGATTCAATTGCATGTTGCATCTCGAAAGGCAGAGTCTGATCATGATCCGCCTGATTCTGAGCCTCTTGACTCAGCCTGATTCATCGAGGTGGATTTGCACGTGCAACAAAATCAACAAATATGTCGTGCAACAAACTATGCCAAACTTCTTAACCAATCTTAACCATTCCTCCGCAAAGAAAGGCGCCGACTCTATGCTCGTCTTGAACATTCTGAATGCGAGACGAGACCTGGGCCACACGCGAGCCACATCCACCACCAGTTGAGCACCCGAGCGCTCGCTCTCAGTCCATCGCGCCAATATATCCAGCAGAGTGCCAATGAGTACAACAACCTCGATGAGAAACCACCAAAAAATTATCTGAAATCATCTGAATCCATGTCAACTCTTGACGCATCAAGAACTCTCACACATTTCAAATCCAGAAAGGGTAAAAAGAGTTCCTTGACTTGCACGTGCCGCGCTGATGGGGGCAATGTGCAAAGAATATCAACGAATCACAATAACCTCCATCTCTGCAATTCCCTTGCCGTTGAGTCAGGAACATTTCTTACTACCTCAGTCAAGCGAACAGTCACCTCACAGCCCAGCACCGGTTTCAAGACCGAAAAAAGATAAACAGTGCAACATAGTGCAACTATATTTTGCAGAGGCACCCATGCCGCACTGCATACATGTTCCTCAATTTCAACCTGCGAACGCATTACGCGGACATCTCTACCAGAAGGTCAACAAATGCGAAACATTGCAATACCATGAGTGACATGAGGAAGCAAACATATCAAATATATCAAACATGCTGTTCATGATTGTTCATGTACAACTCAGTGAGTGTACACTTTGCGCGGTTTCTAGCGCCCTTCCGCATTTTCAGGATGTGCCTTGGTCCTTGCTGGAACGGTGTAGGCTGCAGTGCCATTGACCAAGCCGTCCTTCAAATAGATCGTGGAGTTGGCCCGCAGAGTTGCCTCCACCTGAGCTCATGATAACGCCATGACGCTGATAATATAACGCCACCAAGGATCAGTGTCAAAACCCACTGAGATCCTGGCATTTTTAGGGCAATCGGTGGAGAAGAAATTCTTTGCTCCAGGGTATGGGGTGGCAAGGATGGAGATGATGTTCACAAAGTCGAAGAACCTCACATCAAATGCCATCACACAAGCCTTCGTGCGCCAACCTGCGCGATCTGGTTTGGTTTTTCCTAGACGATTGTTTCCTTGTGAAGGGTGAGGCAGGCTATGGCAGGCTATTGTCAGCTTGATGCCAGAAATCCAGAAATCGCCATGATGGTATAAATAAATAACTAAATAAATAAATAAATAAATATATATATATAATGCAGGAGTTGCGTACTTCATTGGTGAACCCTCTTCATCCACGGCTGCTGCACAAGGCGGACTCCTGAGGACCGTGCGCACATATGATACCTAGCATCAATAGCACCATGATGCAGGACATCATGCACCTCACCACGGCAACTGAGGTTCTTGGGTGGGATATCGTCGTGGGGTGGGGTGTTGGATTTGTTGGCTGGTTTGGGGAAGGGAGGATCAAAAAAGTCCATTGCGTCAGGTTGTAGTGAAACCATGGCAAACCAAGACTCGGAATGCAAATCAATCTGATGCTCCCAAAACATTTGCCGGCAGGTGATGGCAATTTAGAGCAATGGACTGCACAAAAGTCGCTTTGGTAGCTCTGGGGTGTGGAAACCATGGGAAAAACATATCAACATATATCAACTATCAGATTCTCATCACCATCATGTACAAGTTGACGGTTTTTGCCGCTCCAAGGCTGCTGAGCCTCTGAATTGTCCATGGCTTTCTTTGGGAAGGTGCTGAAAGCACATAAACATACATAAACCACAAGCAGCTAACGGAAGTCCTGCCATGAACATGCCTTTGTGGCTGACCGCTATTCATTAACCACCATTTCGGGGTGTTTGAACCCTCCCAAATTGGAACAGTTAGATTGGGATTTGATATATTGCAGCATCACAGATCTTGGTTGGTTGACCCACCCCAAAATGGTAAAACACATGGGGCCCAAATCAAACTTTGGCGACGCAACTGGGTGTTAGGGCTGGTCGGCTCGTGCAGCCATTGAAGCCGCAACGACCAACATAAAGACCTGGGTCCAACAAGAAAGCGTAATGTGGTTTAGTGATTGTTTAGTGTGGGTTTGCCCAGAAATAGGGGAGGCCACCAAATCCACCAAACGGCCATTTCAATAAGGAACATGCCGATCAACTACAAGATTCTGGGGCCATTTGCAGCAGGCTGCATGCTTCAACCCTCAGAACCAGGCGTAGTTCAGTGCAGAGTTCACGGCACCAACCGACAAGGCCGTTACGAGAAGTGCTGTGTAGCCAACCTCAACAGGTACACAGTTAGGACCAGGGCCCTGAAAGGTTTACCACACGGAATGTGCCCAAATCCGTCCAGGCTTTGAGTGCAAGACCACCAGCAGGTACAGGAAATTCTTGTACCTCCACCAATGGCATGTTGTGGCTTAGCACACATTTCGTTGAGAATATATAATTACCTTATCTATCCTTATTTTGTCAATTTTTGATAACCACAAAGTTGTCAGGAAACTCCGTTCTGTTGGCCTCAGAATTTCTGGTGGTGGCGGCCCCATGCTACCTGCCGCGTTTTTGGCAAGCATGACTACAATGAGTCCAAACTCCAAGATCATGGTGGGTCTTGAGGAAGGAAACTGTTGTAGTAGCTTTTGAGTCAGATGAAGCAAGAATCACAAGCCTCCAAACCCTAAAGGCACTACAATAAATGGTACTGTAACTACATTTAAATACACGGACTTTTAAATATACGAACAGGTATTTTAGACTACCTCCGGGAAGGTTATCCTTGGCCCGCCCGGCCATACGGAATCCAATTCATTTAAACATAAGGTAAGTACATTTAAATATACGAACTGCTATTTCATACTACCTCTGGGGCCTCACGGTGTGGCCCGCCCTCCACATATTTAAATGTTGTTTACCGCAAAATAAATATATCATATATCTAAATAAGTTTTTTTGGGGGACCCAGTGGCATCCAGTGGATTTACCATCATTTACCAGCCTTAGACAACCTGGTGCGAGCTGCCTTTTGTCAGCTATGCGGTGGAATCGCCCGGTGACTTTGGCTGACGATCAATGGCACAGGTGTTCGGGGCGGCAACAAATCTGGGGCGCCTGGAAGCAACACATCAGTGTGTTCCCTGTACTCCTCCAACCCTTCCAGTGGTCGAATGAGCTCAAACTTGGCCACCAGCAACACGCCTTTGCGATGCGGTTCCGGATCGAAAGGCTGTACTTTGGTCACATGGTAGCCCAAATCTCTCAAGCCAGCAGCATCTGCTTGGAAAGCCTCAGCATCCACGGAGACATATACAATGGTGCGAGCGGCAGTGGATCGCAACCAACTTTGGAAGTATCGAGGGGTTCCTTTACCTTTCTTCCGGTTGCGAGGCTGGCATACCAGAACCACATCTGGAGGTTGCAGGGTCGGAGCTGCAATGTCGGTGCCAGCTTGGGTTAAACGAGTGTCACCATCCTTCAGCGATACTTCCATGGACTCATTCTGGGCTCGAGACCTCTCGCTGTTGCGCTGGCGACGCTCAGAACTCGTTCCACTAGCTGGACCTTTGGCCCAGCCCTCATCAATCTCCAGTTCGACTTCAAAATTTGACTCATCATCCCAGTCATCATCATCCCTGGCAGGCTTGGCTCCCTTCTTCTTATACTTCTCTTCATCAGGAAGGCCAAAAGCTTCAGCCACCTTGGCATCTGTGTCATCCATCTCTTCTTCAGAGCTATCTTCAGCATCAGGCTGCTTCTTGTTCCTGGAGCCCTGTTGAACCTTTCCCTCATAACGCCAGAAATGCTTGGCCTTGATTCTGTAACTGCTCTCATGTGCAACCTGGAACGGATCTTTTGCATCTTCATCGCCTTCTTCTGGGCCAGCGGTGTCCCCAACTAGGGCCTTGTATGCTCTCGTCAAAGCTTGGAATCTGTCAGATGCTTCAGGATCGTTGGGGTTCCTGTCAGGGTGGTATTTCATGGCCAACCTCCTGTAGAGACGCTTCAAACGGTTTTCCATTTCCGGTGTCACCTCACGCGTTTTCTCTTCCTCCGCTGCACCTTTGACTGGCACAGGCAAGGTGGTCAAGTTTGTGCAAAACTCATTGACAAAAGCAGGAAGAAGTGCCCGCAGTTCCTGATGAGCCAAGGCATCCTCTCTCAACAGTGGTGCGTTAAATGGTGCTGCTGTCAGTCTCTGGATCAGCCGTCGGCGACTTTCTCCAGGGACAAAGCAGGTTAAGGCGTAGTCACGAGCTTTATCCTGCTCTCTTCCATCACCCAAAAGGAGCCGCTTTTGCTGGGACTGAGAGATATGAAATGAAAGCTGCTTCAATGTGAAAGGACTCTGCAGATTACACAACACTGCAGTGGTGTTCGTCACCTCATTGGCCGCCAGATTCCGTTTCAACTCTCCCACCTCAGTGGCTGAGGTTCCAATCGCCACCACGTGTTGACAGAGTCGGCCTGGTGCCAAGCTGAGTTCACCACCACTGCAGAAGCAATGCCAAAGCACATCTGTATCACTCAAATCGCACATGTCGATGACTGTTTCAGATAATTCTCGCAGAATCCCAGCATGAGCTGCGATCCGCGAGCCAGCACCCATTTCAAGAACAAAGCTATGCATCTCCTTCATGAGGCCCAAAGGCATCTGGAAGGCTTGGCGGACATAGCGCCGACCATACAACAAGTATTCCCGCCTTCCTCCCATGATGGTCCGCTTGGAGCGTGCCATGTTGGCCACGATGCCCACCAAGCTGCTGGGTGCGGCTTCAACCACGGCATCTGCCAATGGTTGCAGTACACCCTGGACATCTTCGTTGTCATTTCCCAGCACGATATTCAGCAGCACCTCTGTGCGTCGCTTCCCGTCTTGCGGAAGTCCACGGCCCGTGAGCGCCACAAGGCTTCGGAAGGTGCCCCAACTGTGAACGTCGTTGAAGATGCTGTAGCTTCTTCTCCTGGACAAAAAACATCAAAAAACAATCAAACTCATACAATTTCTATTCATTTCATTTCATTTCTATTCCCTTCTCTGGCTTCATACCTATCATACCTATCATACCTAAACCGCCAGAAACCATCGAGAGAATTCCAGAAAAAACACAACGCAATATTGTGCTGTGTCACCCATGATATAACGCACGCACGCACACATATGTACAGTTATTATACGTATATGTATACTTCTATGATCTACGTGTTATACATTCTGTATGTTTCCACAATCTTCCACATATTTGTTCATCAGCTGCAAATGTCTGTTTTCCGCTCCCCACCACAAATGCACCATCATACACCATATACATCCAATTACATCCATATACACCAATCCCCAACATGATCCAACATGATCCAACATGATCCAAACCCTCCTGCGGAGTTCTCTGAGCTGCATGAAGCTATCGACACAAATGCTCAACGTTCTGATGGCCGCCTTGGGGGCCAAAACACATCCGTAAAGGGGCTCGCCGGGTGGACGTTCTTCGGGCGCTCCGGGAGGACCGATCAACACCTCCCCGTCATCTTCCCGAAAGCGCCACTCAGCGCGTAAGGCGTAACGCTGCTGAGGGGTGGAAGGTCGGATCCTCCAGAGATGACCCCGTGCTATCCCGTGCTGGTTGGATGGTTTGGCTGTATAACTTTGTATAACTTGCCCAAGGGAGTTGTTGATACCGTAGTTCGTTTACACAATTGGTGATCGGTATGTAGTTTTGATGAATTGTGGACAAGTGGAAACTGAAACCTTCAAATTATATGTGAGTATTAGTAGAATATAGTAGTAGGATGATGTCAGAATCTGTTGTTGATGCTCATTCTCCCTATTCTCCCTGGGCACACTTAAAGTAAGTACGGTAATGGAAGCCACTCTCCAGAAACGGATCACAGGATCCACCCGACCTCTTGAGACTTTCCAGTGGCACTTTGCTCCCGTTCAGTGCTCGTTCAATCCAGCGCCTCTTCTCAATCAGCTGCCGGCCATAAGTCAAATCCAAGAAGTCACAACCACCACAGGAATTGTAGTGAGGACACGCGGGACGTACTTCATAGGCGCTGGGTTTCACCTTCTTCACCGTTGGATTCACGTAAACATCCTCAAAGTTGATGCCACCGCGAATTGCACTGGGATCATGCTTTTGAGAAATTATCTTCACAAAAACAACCGTCGGCTGCAAAACAAAATACGTCCTTCAAATTTCCAAACTCTTAATCATTCTCAATCTAATCCATCACTCTGGGAGTCCATGAAACCTTTCTCAATTGGTCTTCAAAAAGGCCCAAATCTTCGCACCGAGCAACGATATCCCCCAAGGGCCACCTCTTTTGTGTCACTTTCCCGAAGGCCACTGTCACCACCTCGCCCGGAAGGCCACGTGGAATCATGAACTCTTTGGTGACTACGAATCGATGCAGGGTATGCCAGCGAAACTTCACGATTCCGCCACCATCCTGGCAGTGGCTGAACCAGGCACTGAAGCATTGTGCACCAGCGATCACTGATCGTGTCGATCATTATTGTCCAGAAACTGCGATGCACATTCATAAACCATGCCATTGATTTCTACGTCCTTCTATGTCCTTCTATCAATTTTTATTCAAATCCCGTCCTTGGGGCAAATGCCAATGATCATCACATCCTGGGGCCAATCAGTTCGTGGCAAACCCATTCGCAGTGGCACTGCGTCACGGATCCGATCTGCTGCTCTCTTCGGGTTCGTCCTGGGGCCTGGTTTGTTCCACAGCTCCACCGCAAAGCTTCGGCAACCGCTGACAGCCCGTGGGCGGATGGGGCGGATGGGGCGGATGGTCAGCCCCATGGGCACCCAAAATGGGCTGAGGCTTCAGGTAAACCAGGGTAAACCATTGCGCTAGGGGGAAGATGGGGAAAGGCTCAGTTAGAATTGATTTGTAGCTTCCAATATCTTCCAATGACAAATGCTGCACACACACGCACACAAGCTGAAACCTGTAACAACAAAAAAAACAATGGTGCAATATGGATCAATATGGTGCAATCATGTGCAATCAGCAAGCTTTTGGTGCTGTCATTTCAACATTGTGTCCGATGACTTTGACTTTCAGAAACCTGCATTCCTATAATCCCTACCAAGGTGGGAAGAGCAAATCACCTTTGTTCTTGGACCTGAGATGGCACAAGCAACTAAGCCAAGTCAATCCAAACTTAGGACATTTATATAGTGGATGTCTTGGGTTGATTCAAAAATGGAGCAAAGCAACCTGATATTTCCTGGGTATTTTGATGAACGATCATGAGGATACACTCTCATTTTCATCGCCTCAGTAGACACAGGTACCCGACAAAAAAATGGACACTTCCATGTGGCTGTTGGATATCGGTGGCCCATGGTGGCCCCCAGCAGCAATACAAGGCCTGGTCCAAGACCCAGTGGAAGCATTTTGTCTGGCCTGCACACTGACATCCGTGCACTGCAGACGCAGCTTATGATGATGTGGATCAAAACTCGGGTACCAATGGACCTACTAAATTGGTGATTGTTAGATATCGTTAGTATTATATAGATTTAAATAGTATTAAATCGTATTAAATTTATTAAACCATCCATTCTGGGGGGTTGATTATTTTATATTATTTTGACCCATAGCCATGCAGTTTCGGCACCTCAAAGCGATGGCCAAGTGATTCAAAGAATTGGTTGGTCAGCTGAAGCCAAGGCGGCCGCAAGACAGGCCGCAAATGGGTGTCAGAAATGGCAGCACATTCAACATCACAGGATATCACAGGGTGGTCCCAAAGTGAACGTTGATGAAATTTGATGAACAATGATGAACATTGTTTTGCTTGAATCAAATTCATCCAAATTCAATGGTTGTAACATGTACTCTGAGCTCAGCCAGTCCTCAAATTCAACTCGGATTCAACATTTCCAACTCATTTTCTTCTGCGCGGAGTTCTCCAAGCCGGCTTGTGCGTGGGCAACGGTCTAAACAGGCTCAGGCCCTAGTGCCACTTTTCTTCCACGTATTTCCCTAACATGGGTGGTTTATGGTGGTTTATGGTGGTTTGATAGGGGCTTTAAATGACTTTAGTATATTTCAATATCTTCAAAATGACTCAACTGAAGGTCTAAGGATGTAGGTGGCCAATCCTGAGCTCCAAAACTTCGGCCATGCTGTGACCGCAGCTCCTCACAACTTCTCCCAAGAAACTCGGTTCACCTTCGAGTGACATCGGCTGCTGCGGCTGGCTTTACACTGTAGAATGCTTCTAGCGTAGCTATGCGTGGCTGCTATTTTTTTTAATCTATTTCTGCATTTTTCTGGGGGACTTTACTGGCTAGACCATGCCAAAATCCAAAACCTGCCAGCACCTAAGATCTCCAACTGAGAGGGTCCCTACCTTGCCCTTGTCATCCAAGGACACGCATACCACAAAGTGAGATCCAGGGCTAGCCTAGCAGAGTCGAAGGTACCACAGGCTGCTTCACAAGACAAATAGACCGCGCTGGAGAAATTCTTCCACATGAGCACTGAGAGAACAACTTGAGCCGAACAATGTTGAAAACTACGAGCTCGTGACTGACCCAGTATGATTTAACATGATTTAACACAGCCAAGTCAGTCCACATGTTCTGCTTCGATTCTTGACTCTTCCGGTTATCGGGACCTCCTCGGACTCAACTTTGCCAATCTGCCAACTCCTGAGCTGGCAAGTGGCAGGCAAGTGGCAGGCTGAGGCAAGCGTCAGCGAATGCAAACCACTAGAAAATCAAAACCACTGGGAAACGGTTCTCAAACAGAATATATGATCTATATACTACCTGTAGGGTAAGATATCTTGACCCTGGCTCTCAATCTGCGCAAGCTCTTCAAGACTGACCAGATCGTCCCCTTCTCTCATTTCCCATTCGAACAAACACAGCCCCTGCACCACTGACTCGAACATACTAAACACGCGGCCCAGCCTATCATGGCCACCGCTGTCAGGCCCACAAATCTGGCAATGGGGGATGCTCTCCCACGTCTTGCTGAAATCAAGCACCACAAAAGGTGAGCTCCGCATTCCGCATCTTTTCTAAAAGTGTCTGTCTACAGTAGCATTGTCTAGCAAGATCGAACAACCATCAACAAACCGTTGAGTAAGATCCATCACCTTGCTGGTTCAACTCCTTGCTGATTTGTGGAAAATCTGCCAGGGTGACAGAGTATTTGTCGTTGGCGCCGGCCTGTCCAAGGGCTTGCTATGTGCAAACCAAACGGGCTATCTGCCTATGCATCTACGAAATTTACTAAATCTATATACCGATTGACTATGACTAGCTTGTCTATCTTACATACATACACACACATATATATATATATACTATATATCAACACTTTTCTTGGGATGTGTGAGGAATCATCAAAAAATCCCATACGGCCATGGCTACCAAGATCCTATTGAAAGGATGCTTGCCCAATCAACGTGACCCCCAAAAGACAAACAAACCTGTAAGTTCCGCCCCTCTGAAAAAAACCATGCATATCATCTATGCAATCCATTCCTTGGAAACATTGGAAACAGTGTATGTTCAGGAGAATTAGGCCAGCAACCGCCTACAAGCTGCCGACAGGTGCCTCTTCCATGCTGGGGTAGATCACTTTGTCCCAACCTTTGCCAATCCAGTCGCTCTATGACTGGGTCGAATTTGTTGGGTCGAACTGTCCGTTGTGGTGACCCAAACCCTCAGATCCCTCAGGACTGCAACTTTGGTGCGTTGAGCGCGTTGAGATTGCGGCTGCCATTCTGCAACAGCTGAAAGCAATCCCAGCCTAAACGGGCAGAATCATGCCACTGCTGATGGCAACACCAGGCAAGTTGAGTTCCCTGCCATCATCGCCAACCTCCATTGGAAACACGAAGAGGCCATCTTCCCACCTAAATTCATGGGTGAGCATCAGCATTCGAAACATTCAAACAACATCAAGTGACATCCAGCTGTCGAGCGTGATGCTACAGTAGCATGTGCATGTGCTGAACTTGCATGCAAACACTGTCTCGCTGGGAAAGTCATGGTCCCGCATGGTCCCGCATGGTCCCGCATGGTCCCGCATGGTCCCGCATGGTCCCGCATGGTCCCGCATGGTCCCGCACTCCATCTCGTCTGGAACGAACCCATTCCAGCCTGAAATAGTGGATAAATGTGGACAAATGACAGAAGTGGCCAAGTGAAGGCGGCTGACTCACGCTGCTCAAAACCCTCACTCTGAACTGAGATGATGGCTGCCGGCAATCGACAGCTTGAAAGGGGGCTTCTTGTCTGATGGCCACACCCTGGCAATTGAATGCAATTGAAGCATGTCAAAATCATTTGCCGTTTTCTCCGGTCAGCTGCACTGTGGAAAAACCAAAAGAAGTGGTGTTGGCACCCGGGTTGCGCGATGCCCTTGACATTGTCAAAGGTCTCCTCGCTTGCCGCTTCGGGAGTTGTTTCTTGGGGAGAGATGGGCCATGATGGGCCCACAATCAATGGGTCTCCCTGACCTCCCTGCAATGTCCAAAAGCTCGTTGCTATTCGTTGCTCATCGTTGCTCCTTTCCGTTCATCCCAGCACCGTTGGGGTAACCTCCAGCGCCATCGTGACCTCCATCCAGTCCGTTTGGTGCCTCGCATGGATTTTTCCCTCAGTTGCAAGAGGGGTTGAGTATAGAGGGAAAATGAGGGAAATGCAGTCATACAATGTCATACAGCGATGTGATATGCGAGACATTGCAATATCATGTAATGCGTGTCTATCTGGCAGTGATGTTTCTGACATGATGCAGGTGTGCATGAGGGGCCCACCTGCTCCTTGCTGGCTCTGGCACAGGCCTTAGCTGACACTGGACATGTCTGCCACCGCTGCCCAACTATCCCAACTTTCTTGTCACTGGAAAGTCAAGGCAGCCACCCTGGACAGTCCTCGCCATGTCCTGGCTTCGACAGCGACTGGGAGCAATTAGTTTGTGGACTGACTTTGGCGGTCTCATTTTTTGGGTGTTGCACTTTTTGCAAAGGTTTCTCCCATGATCCCAAATCTACCTCAGTTTCATCAAATTTCAACTTGTTCATTGGCTTGAAGCAGTGTCTGGCGTCTGCTGTTGACACAGTTGCTATCAGTTGCTGGACAACGGCCGGTAACATGTTGGAATTGCTCTGGCGGAGATCGGAGTCCAAGGAGGCCTTCGCAGTGCTGCCATCAGAACCGATAGGATTGAGAACTGCTGATGTTTCAAAGGCTAAGGCTGTTGATCTCTTCAGCAAGTTCGGTGAACTCTGGCTGCTCGACCTCACCGAATCTGCTGAAAGATTCTGCATTTTGTCTGTTCTGGAGGCTTTCCTTTCTTTGGGTCAGGGGAAATTCATGCGTGGTGTTCGGTAATTATGATGTCAGTGGAGTTGGTCACATCCTCAGCATTCAAAGTAATGTATATAACATACACACAGCACCGACATGTACTGAATAAGAAACTTCACTACGTTGAGAGCGCAGCATATGGCCCCATGGCGGCCATCATCTTGTACACGCCGGCCTGCTGAGTTTCACAGTGCTGTGGCATGCTGTGGCATGCTGTGGCTTGTTACCACAACGAACCACGGCATCGCAGGGCGCACCCTGGAACCCTCAAAGCCATACTTTGGTAAAACCACGCTCTGTACCTGGCCAGCTGGAACTACTACAAGTAGTGGAGAATGAAATCAGGGCAAGCCTGTGCAAACCTGGTGCTAAATTTGCTAAATGTTCTTTGGAACATGGACCCAATTAGGATCCTTTTATTTTGTCGAATTCATCCTACGAGTAGCTCGAGGCATCAGCATCCCGGCTATGGCCTCCAGCATGAGCTCCTGCCTTCTTCGGGCCTTCAAACGTAGCACATGGACCCAACCACGCCCAACCAGTGCCCAGAGGGTTACACCTTCCCGGCATGGAACATATGGAAAACATCTGGAAAACATCTGGAATACATCTGGAAAACCCATGCGATTTTAGAGATGTTTGTTTATGATTTTTCGAGGCCGGGACAAGCTCTCCAGGACCGTCAGCCTTTTTTTCGATCTCCTCGAGTCTTGCCTCGCAACGAGTACGAATTGATGCCGTGATACAATGACCGCTGTGCCGGTGCGGGCCTGGAACTTGTCCTCGGCAAACTGGTCACCTGGCAGAACCAATGAAAATTGCACAAATGATTATAAATATATATATATATATAAATATTGAATATATGTAGGTTTCAACCCCCATCATTCCCTTCATCCCAGTCCAAACAACAATGGCACAACATCACCAGAGCTGAACCGGCCGGTCGCACGAAGTTCTGTTTGCAGGCCTCAGACAACAGCCAAGAAAACATCCTCTGGAAACCTAGGGTCTGGTCACATGGCTTTCCTGCCAGTAAGGGCCGCTCTTGTCACCTCCTCGTAGGTAATGGTAGGATCCTGGAACGGCACACTGATATTCTGCCTGACTAAGAACTGCCTTCCCACCATCTCACATTTGATTCTGGAGGTCCTCATCCAGTTCTTCGTCACTGCTTGCTGCCTCAAGCGTGATCACATTTGACCAGAGTTTCAATAAGTTGCATTCCCATAATACTTTGGAACCACACAAGGTGGCTACCGGCCTATCCCGAAATTCAATTAGTTGATTGAAGTTGAACATCAAATATCATGAAACATCATGAAACATGATTAGAAAAAATATAGATAGATATGTATTGTATGAACATATATAACATAGTAGAAACAACTTCAAACAATATAATGATCATAATCATAATGTTTAATAAACATCCACAAAGCGACCAGAATCTGTGGGCCCAGTGATGACGGCTCCTTCCACTAGGCATCCACACCGCCTGGGCCTTGTGGGCGATCAAACCTCTACTGCCCAAGCTGCCAAGGGTGCTGAAGCCACGAATGCCTCCCAGGCCTCGGTCATCATCGGTGGATTTGGTTGGTTTGATATGGTCTGCTTTGGTAAACATATGGATATCATGGATATCATGGACCAATAGCTTAAGATATTGATTTGAAGTGAGTCGAAATGGCAAGGCCGACAATAATGGGTGGTGAAACTTGTTTTCAATGCAAATGGAATGGACAAGTCAGCGACCGCCAAACGTACCAAAGCCACTGCCGGGTACCTCGGATAGTCAGCATAGTCACAAACCAACAGGCAAGCAAACGCCTCGCCAGTGACACATTCATCCCCTTGTGATGATTTGACCCTTGAATGACGTCAAATATCTCAAGTTTTGGCTCCAGCTTAGGGTGGATGGCACCCTTTCCCACCGTAAAGGACACGGTCATTTGATCATCGTCACCATCTGCCAAATTGGTCTGCAAGTCTGCCACATGACTTGGGCCCCCAGCCAATGGTGGAGGTTCCTGAAGCATGCTCAATGCTCACTATGTCTCGTCTGCTCTGCTATGTTCAGTTCCTTTGATCTTGATCTTACTTCAACAGCCATACTCTGAGTTTCCCCACGTCATCCTCTACCATCTTCTGGCGGCCAGGTCGCGGCTTTACTCTGCCAAAGCTGTCTTCAACCATATCTTCTTCGCCTCAGATGAACAAGTTTCCGTCTCTTCTCAGCAATTTTTGGCTGCAATGGCAGGGAAAAGCAACCCATAGAAACGCCTGCCGCTTTGCTGCTTCTGCTCATGTTCACCGCGTGTCTAATGGATTCAAATGGCATCTCTGGGCTTCCTGGGGGTCTCTTACCCCATTCTCGCTGTTACATGTATTGAACCGTATTGAGCCGCGACTGCATGCCCATCTTTGTGGGAGCAGCCGGAGCAAGTGGTTTTGGGCAAGTGAAACCTCGCTGCAGACCGTATGGAGGCGATTTGTATCTGCAGCTCTGGCAACAATCGCCGAGCTTCGGGATTCTCCGGGTGGACCACCTTAGATCACCTTAGTGGCGTCTTCATCGATCCTTCCCTTCGCAGCCTGGTTGATCCAGCAGCATCCAGCATCTCCAAGAGAAGTGAAGGTGTCCTCAGGACGATCTTATGGCGATTCGCTGCGTCGGGCCAACAGCACTGCCAGGCAAGCATTGAGGCTATCTCCAACACTGGTGGCACGTCCCAAGAATTTCCCCAAAGCTTTGCTGGAGATCTTCAACTGGCTGATGTAGCAACTGGCCGCGGGTTGATGTGGGGCTACGATGTCGGCAGCATCCACCACTTGGCATTTCCTCGAATCTGGGGAAAAAATCACTGTTGAGCTTTTGAGCTTGTTGTTTGCCAAGACCAACAAATCAGTACAAATCATTGTTCATGACTTGGACAAAAGTCAAACACTGAATGGTGGAAAAATGTGGAATGTCATGGCTGTCATGGGGAAAAACAAACTTAACAAATCAAGTTCAACAAGTTCTTTTTGCTCACTTTAACAGGATCCAACCCTAGGGCCACCTTGGGCCACTGCTGCCCAGTGGCCAGTCCAAAGCACTGCTCTGCACCAGCGCGGCTGAGGAGAGGAAACTCTCCGTGAGCTCGTGGAAATCGGCGTCCGCAGCTTCACTGGCTCCCTGCAGCCGGAGGATACCTCAGGCGGTTGGAGGACAAAGCTGGTCTGGGTGATAAGATGTGATAAGTATCTAATATCGTGACTGCATCTTAAATCTGTGAAATGACATGCCCTGTATATATTCGCGAGTGTAGTAATTCAGCATGTAAATAAATGACCCCCCGACTTCTGGGCCCACACTCTCGCTCACTTTGTATGCTGGTTGAGCGAATGCTCGCGCAGAACATGGACACGCAAATTCAGCAGGCACACAAGTGTGCAACCTTTTGCAATATTTACAGTCATGCACAGTGTCAACTACCGCATCCTGTGTGCGAACGAGTATGCACAATTAGTATTTGGATTCATTGAAACATAATCACACATGCCAAAAATCGATATCCAACCTCAAATATGTTCACATAGACTTAGCTCCCTTCATAGATCTCAAACATATTCAAGTCACCCACCCTTCATATTGAAAGATCATGGGACACAAGAATGATAATATGACACTATAAGCAAGCAAACAACACCATCCAACAAATGTCTCTATCCTGTGTAGATCTTGTTGGAACAGTTGGTACATTGCGCATGGTGTAGCATGGTTGTGGCCCAAGCACTCCCTGTGGTATGTTCAAAGCTCCGGTAGGTCTGATCCAACACGCCGATGGCATCCTCCGCAGAGGCCGTGCTGCTGCGAACGCGCAGCTCCAGGGCCCGGATGGCGCTACGAGTCCGTGCCCAACTCAGCGGCTCCAGCTGGGCATCTTGGCGCTCGGGGGTGCGGGCCACCGAGGCCAACCAGGAAGTTGCTGAGCCACCAAGGCTGGAAGTGGACGCAGCTGCTGATTTGAAACTGAAACAACTGCCATGAACGGCCACAGCCACAGAGGCAAGGCGCCGAGAAATTTCGGATGCCAAGATGTTGGCATTGGCAGCAGCCAATTCCAAGGCCATGTTTGGTTCCTCTTCGGGATCGTGCTCCGCCAGGTCCACATTGAGGAAGGCTGCTTTAGAGGCCAAGGTCTGACAGGCGGAATCGTCATAGAGCAACTCGTTGGCGATGGTGAGCACCTTCAGCCGTGTCGGTAGGTGTTGGCTCTGCAACATGGCCTGCAACATTTCATGCAGACCGCAACGGAGGGTCAACGGACATCATTGAATTGGGTACATGTCAAAATCAGGTACCCCATTGTACTCCAAATGCTGCTGGATGATGAATAAACACATGAAATCACACTATCATAATGTCATAATGGTCAAAGTCCACGTCTAAGAGCATGGGACGACATGGGATCTGATTTTTTTTTTGGCACCCATACTATGCTAATCGAAATGTCATCCACACACATTGATATCTGCTGCTTAATTTGCATCCCAACTTATTGCCACCCAGCTTTTGGACGCTTTTGGTAGGAACATCGCTGGCAAGCTCTGGCCTCCAGTGTCTCTGCAACTTGAGCCAGCTCAGAAGCATCACTTGTAGCCCGCTCACAAATCTCCGTAACCAATGGGAAGTCCAACCTTTTCCCAGGCGTCAATGCGTCGGCCAAAAGGGTCGTTGCGGAAACGGCTTCTGTTGCAGCCCTGGCTTCCACCACAGCCTTCAGTCTGGCGACAAAGACCCGCCTTTGGGCAGAGATCTTGGAGGCATCTTCCTGAAAAGTCTTTAATTTGTTGCTTCCCCGTTCCAGTTCTTGGACCACAATCCTTGGATCGGGCCATTGCCTCTGCCAAGATGAATCTGGCAGCAACATGCCGTCAGCCGTTGACTGACACTTCTTGGCCAAGGCCTTCGCAGCAGTCAAGGCCTGGTGCGTCTCGCCATGCACGTTGAACAAGGTGTCCGCATCGGTGTCCTCCAAACAGAGGATCTCCTCATAGAGGCGATTGAAGGTCGTGCCAAGGTCCTGGAATCCATGAGCACTGGAAACATGTTAAACGCATATAAAATGCATATTAAAAGCAAGCATCATCAAATGTCCATCTCAGTTGCAGTGCCCAACGTGGTCTCTCATGTCCAGGAAAATCGTGAGGAAATGCAGATGCAGTGGCAGCTTCCCGGCTTCTCTGAAATTGCAATGTTGTTTGTATTCACAGGTAAGCTTGGCTTGGATGCTGCTCTGATGACTAAGACTAAGAATTCTTCCAAATTTTAACATGAACAAATTATAACAAATTAACAAAGATGCCACACGACATGGTGTCAGCATGCATCCAGTACGATTACCCACAACATTTCACAACATTTTTCCACCGTTCACGACGTCTCCTGAACAGCAGCATGCTGTGAAATCAACAGCACGGCAACGATGGCAAGGCCTTCTATCCCATCACGGCAAAAGCTGACGCTGGCCCAAACGTTGCAGCGAAGCTGACTGAAGTCTTCTGACTCAGGACCCCGACTTGCTGACCAGAAAAGACCTATGGCAATGTGGGCAACACGGCCATATAAAAAAACTTAGAACAAATCCCAAAAATATGGCAAAATATGTCAAAATATGTCAAGGGCAAATATTTATCGTGGGTCGCATGTCACCATGACATCCATGACATCCATGACCACAGGATACAGGTATCCGCAGGTGACCATGGTGGCCCTGCCTTGGATCCTTTCCACCAGCGTCTGTTGTGAAAGGGAAATGAAGTCTGGATCGGACTTGATGCGGTCGATGGCATGGATCGAAGCTGCCCGAACACTTTCAGGCTCCAAACGATCAAAGGACAAATCAACTTCAAGGCCACAGAGTTTGGTTGCTTCTGGGATGTCGAAGTTGGTTGCTTCATCGGCATCCACCTTCTCCACTAGATAGACCAGGCCAGCTGTTCGTGTGCTAATCCATCCGAAGATGTACTTCAGCTGTGTCTGCACTCGCGCTCGTTGGCGTCCAACCTCCGAAGAATCAAATTCCAGAATCTTCAGCAAGGTGCCCGGTGGATATTCACAAATCCATTGGCTGCTCAAGGCCCTGCCAGTTCTCAAGGTTGCCGGGCTCACCACCCGACAAACATCATCCAGCTGCAAGGTCTCCATGGTCAAATCACATTGTGCCCAATGGCACCATGGGCACCGGTTGCTGTGATGGGACAACGGCACATACCATGCCACCAGCAGCGACACATGGCGATCTCCATTTCAAGGACTTTGGGCCTTTCATAAAATACATACAAATGCCGCAACATGGAAATTGATGAAGTTGCATTCTTCCAAGAAGGTTCATTGATCGACCGGCTTTAAAATAAATGTAAATCAACATGGACGAAGTTGTGAGGATGCTGTGAGGCAATCCTGGCAAATTAATGCGGATATGTGAAGCGTACATTACGTTGATGTCTTTTGCGGATTTGTATACTGTTTATATGCATCGATTCCCCTGCACTTGTTCCCGCACAATTTTGTTCTTCAGTACATGCTAAAGTCTTCGCTGGGTGTGCAGCAGCCAGACTCTTCTTGTTCGTTTTCTTCTTCTTCCTCCTCTTCTCCTCTTCTTCTCTTCTTCTCTTCTTCTCTTCTTCTCTTCCTTTTCTTCTCTTCTTCTCTTCCTCCTCTTCTTCTCTTTTTCTCTTTTTCTCTTCTTCTCTTCTTCTCTTCCTCCTCTTCTCCCTCCTCCCTCCTCTTCCTCCTCTTCCTCCTCCCTCCTCTTCCTCCTCCCTCCTCTTCCTCCTCTTCCTCCTCCCTCCTCTTCCTCCTCCTCTTCCTCCTCTTCTCCCTCCTCTTCTCCCTCCTCTTCTCCCTCCTCTTCTCCCTCCTCTTCTCCCTCCTCTTCTCGCTCCTCTTCCCCTTCCTCTTCCTCTTCCTCTGCCTCTGCCTCTGCCTCTTCCTCTGCCTCTGCCTCTGCCTCTGTCTCTCCCTCTCTCCCTCTCTCCCTCTCCCTCTCCTTTCTCTCTCTCTCTCTCTCTCTCTCGCTGTGCGCTTTGCTTTTTTCACCCACTTGTGTTCATTCTGCGACATCTAAGTTTCAGACTCACTTTTACCAAACCACTCGCCTTGCAAAGGAGGCATGGTTCATGGTACCAGTGGAGAAGAATCTGGTGTTGCACCTTCTGGACCCGACATGCCTTTGCGTAGGCCAAGAAACCGCTTTCGTTGAGGGCAGGGCAGCGTTGTCGAAGTCAACCCCAACAATTGTGAGTTGCCTGCAAGTTTCCAGAATTCGCCAAAATCCAATCTGATTTTCTGAGTCCTTCTAAACTGACACCCAAACGCATGATGCAGTGTGCATCCAAATTTCGGCAAACCAGGGAGTACAGCCTGAAACAATGTTCGGAAATAAACCTGAATAAACCATTGACATCTTATCTTTGCTGATGGAATCTGATGTAGGAAAACGAACCTGGAGAACCCTGCATGACCCTGGAAGACCCTGCACCGCTTTACAATCTAGACTAGACAAATATCCAGACCATTGAAGGCTGGTGAGCTTTGACCCAATGAATGACAATTCAACATCTTTCAGCCTGGTGTTGTCCACAAACTCGTCGTCACGGAAGGCAGAGTATGTCCCCCCACCGTTCCGGACCTTGAACGGACAGAAGGACCAGCAGAACTTTACATCCATCTGATATACCAAGTAGTTCTGAATTGTTTTGCACAACGACTATCTACCATGGATGATTGGAATCCCCAATTATGTGCCAATTTTGGAAGACATTCATCTTTTCACCGGTGGCATTGCGATCATCTGATCCAAGAATTTAAGGATAAGCTGACAAAGCCGCAGGCCAAATGAATAGAGCGAGGATCGCAATCCAAATGCCTGGAAGTGTCGTTGGTAGAACATCGCCTACAAACATGATATTGATACCCTAAAACAAATGGTACTGGATTAGGGGGGTTCATGGTTTTTGTTTTCTATTGCGTTGATATGTGTTTGTCAATGTTTCTTTGCAATTTCAAAAATTCCACTCATTCCGGAATTCTCACACATCGATCTGCGGTTTAACTTTTCTAAACAAAAACATTCTCTATTGATATGACCAAGGGCTGCAGTCACAAACGCGGATATGTGTTCATGCACACCTTTTCCAAATTCTAATTCTAATGAATCTGTTATATAACCAATTTTCCACATTTTTCCTTTCTACCTTTCAACCTTTTTATCAACTCTCTGCGCTTGGAGTTTTATTTTGCCAATGTCCTTAACAATTTTTGCTACTTACGAAAAAATGTGGTGCTGAACTTGGAAATGTACAAACGTGCTGCCTCAACGTCTTGCCTGTCGGTCTCAACATGAAAAACTCTCATTCACGCGCGAATGTCTATTCCACGGGCGCCTTGAAAGCGCAACTTTCAGGTGGCAAAACCTCGTGGAAAAACAATCGAAAAACACATGCAACCGGACAGGCAATCTGAAGACCGAACCAACACTGCCGTTAAGGGTCTTATATATGATGGGAAACCAACCCTAGCAGCACTGAGCGCTGGGCTTTGCGAACTCAGGTGTGAGGATCCGAAGCTCGCCCTGAGCCGACGCGATTTCGATCGATTTCGTCTCTAGAATGTTATGCAGCAGCTGCTGACACTGCCAGGTTCCCCCGCTGCTTGTGTTGGGTGGCAAGCTGTGACCTCCACAACCTCGACGAGTTGCCAAAAAATAGGGATCAATTGCGAAATTGTCGCAATCTGGCCGAATGCTAATGCAAAACTGGAAAATGCATAAACATGATCAACACAGCAAAAGGACCAACTGCCAGGTATCATGCAAGGCAATAACAAACATATTCACTTACGTATGGATTTGTAGCGGTCACGACGCAACATCCTGAAAATTTACCGGTTGTTTAAATCATGGTCACAGTCACAGTCACAGACATGCACAGAGAACACGTGTCACACTTTCTGGTATGCCTCTGTATGAATTCTCTGTCATATTTTGTACCCATCTTTTGGACAACGTTGATGTTCAACATAAGTATTCAATGATGCAATCAAAACTAAAAATTGTTTCTGCGCGCCCCACCATTCGGCGGCAACCCCACCACAAGCGGACCCAGCTGCCCGCGTCTCTTGAACCGGACACGCAATAAACGGTCCCCGACCCGTGAGAACATGTCTGCAAACAATGATCAATGTGGGCCTTAATTGTTCAACTCAACACCCCCAAAATTTGCAGTGCATGCATGCTGCCCAAACCGCTGAACCCAGGCTAATTTTGTGGAATTAATCATGATGCAAGCGTGTGCGGGGGCACATCACCATCTGCACCAATGATCTGCAATAACATGTGTGGCTGGCCCGCCCGTGTGTAGGAGATAAAAAATGTGGTTTTGGTTTTTCCAGGCTTTGTTTAATCACCCAACACTTAAAATGTGGATTCTATCGAGGGGTCCTGCTAAACGCGGAAACATTTGTAATTTGATTTGTTCCAAAATTGTTATTTCCACGGTTGTTACAGGATGTTTGGATTAAAGGAATTCTCGAGACTTCTCGATTTTTGAAACTGATGTCTTTGTAACTTTTAGCTCACAAAAATCAATCTTTCGAGGCTCCTGCTAAGTGTATGCGACTTGCAAGAGTACAGGCAAATTGACTTGCAACACTTTGTAGCTACACACAAATAATTTCCAATACTTTTAGTCACAACATATTTGTACCCAAATGGAAACTGATTGCTTTGTAGCCCGGAAAATGATGAGGTTTCCTAAGTTTTGTCATGTTGTTCAAGCAACATACTTAAAATGTATGACGGCTAATCCCAGTAACGATAAAATTGTTCTAAGGTTTTGCCGGGACTTCTTTTCTTGACATGGAGCCGGGCACAAAACAACAACCACAAAAAAAGTTTGTTGGCATGATCAAGGTTAAACGCCGACGTATTTTCTGCCAGACGATAAGGCGATTAAAAAAAACGCGCGCGCGCATTACCATAAAAAATAAATGTCAGGGAAGGCCGGCCCGAACACAGAACGAGGAACGGAACGGGAACAGAACGGGAACGGAACGGAACGCGCACACGCGAAATGCCTGTTCAACATCTGCGGGATTCGCGGCTTCCATATGCATTTCTAGCCGCTGGCAAAAAGCAGATGGCAATTCATAACAGTTATCTCCTGCATTTGGTCATTCCATCTGCATTTAGAGCCGCTCGCACAATGCAAGTGGTTTCTTTTGCGTTCAGTCCTTTCAGACAGGAAAACCAATTGGCTTCCTTCAGTAACATATTTGCATTCTGCTACTGTCACAAAATGCAGCTGGGAACTTTGGATTGTGGGACACGGTCATTTGC
>Ga0126342_10003530_pt1 | contig 25887 bp, 19 predicted proteins | sample Cyp1metagenome_FD_92528 | JGI IMG/M metagenome (GOLD analysis project Ga0126342, IMG submission 92528) | Coral microbial communities from Lord Howe Island, Old Settlement Bay, Australia - Cyphastrea 1 metagenome | ecosystem: Host-associated > Invertebrates > Cnidaria > Coral ... | reverse complement strand
GTTGTTTGTTGTTGTTGCTGTTGTTGGTGGTGGTGGTGGTTGTTGTTTGTTGTTTGTTGTGTGTTGTTTGTTGTTTGTTGTTGTTGTTGCTGTTGCTGTTGTTGTTGTTGCTGCTGTTTGTTATTTGTTGGTTGTTGTTGGTTGTTGTTGTTGTTGTTGCTGTTGCTGTTGTTGTTGCTGTTGCTTGCTGTTGTTGTGTGTTGCTGTTGCTCTTGTTGTTTGTGTTGTTGTTGTTGCTGTTGTTGTTTTTGTTGTTGTTGGTTTTTTTTGTTGGTGTTTGTGTTCTTGGTGTTGTTGTGGTTGTTGCTGTTGTTGTTGTTGTTGGTGGTGGTGGGCTTCTTTTTTTTTGCTGTTGTTGTTGTTCTTGTTGTTGTTGTTAATTGTTGTTTGTTGTTTGTTCTTGTTTTTGTTGCTGTTGCTGTTGCTGTTTTTGCTGTTGTAGTTGTAGTTGTTGCTGTTTTTTGTTGTTTGTAGTTTGTTGTTTGCTGTTTGTTGTTGTTGTTGTTGTTGGTGGTGTTGGTGTTGGTGTTGTTGTTGCTTGTTGTTTGTTGTTTGTTGCTGTTGTTGTTGCTTGTTGTTTGTTGATGCTTGTTGTTTGTTGTTGTTGTTGCCTGTTGTTTGTTGTTTGTTGTTTGTTGTTTGTTGCTTTTGCTGTTGTTGTTGCTGTTCTTGTTGCTTGTTTCTTGTTGCTTGTTGCTTGTTGCGTGTTGATGTTGTTTGTTGCTTGTTGCTTGTTGCTTGTTGCGTGTTGCTTGTTGTTGTTGTTGTTGTTCTTGTTGTTGTTGTTGTTGTTGGTGGTGGTGGTGGTGGTGTTGGTGTTGTTGTTGTTGTTGGTGGTGGTGGTGGTGTTTTGGGTATTGGTGTTGTTGGTGTTGTTGGTGTTGTTGGTGTTGTTGGTGTTGTTGGTGTTGTTGGTGTTAATGGTCTTGTTGTTGTTGTTGTCGGTTGTTGTTGTTGTTGTTGTTGTTGGTTGTTGTTTGTTGTTTGTTGTTTGTTGTTGTTGCTGTTGTTGGTGGTGGTGGTGGTTGTTGTTTGTTGTTTGTTGTGTGTTGTTTGTTGTTTGTTGTTGTTGTTGCTGTTGCTGTTGTTATTGTTGTTGCTGCTGTTTGTTATTTGTTGGTTGTTGTTGGTTGTTGTTGTTGTTGTTGCTGTTGCTGTTGTTGTTGCTGTTGCTTGCTGTTGTTGTGTGTTGTTGTTGCTCTTGTTGTTTTTGTTGTTGTTGCTGTTGCTGTTGCTTGTTGTTGTTGTGTGTTGCTGTTGCTCTTGTTGTTTTTGTTGTTGTTGTTGCTGTTGTTGTTGTTGTTGTTGTTGTTGGTGTTGTTGTTGTTGTTGCTTGTTGTTTGTTGCTGTTGTTGTTGTTGCTGTTGCTGTTGTTGTTGTTGTCGTTGTTGTTGTTGTTGTTGCTTGTTGCTTGTTTTTTTTGTTGTTGTTGTTGCTGTTGCTGTTGCTGTTGCTGTTGTTGTTGTTGCTTGTTGTTTGTCATCGTTCTTCGGTTCTTGGTCCAGTTCTTTCGTCAACCCATGGGACGATCATCCCAATCGACCAATCATAGTGATCTCACGTCGTGACCGAAGTCTGGAATCATGGCGAATGTATACGGGAATGCGCAGACTGACTGTTCAGGTTAGTGACACATTCAACAATTTACCCAGAGAATTTCAGATACATAACGGTACATATAGATACATGAGCTGATTTGTGGAGATCTAGGCATCAGACAACTGGTTGGTGGTTTCAAACATCTTTTATTTTCCATAATATATGGGACACTGTGTTTTCTTTTAAACAACCAGGTCTCGTCCAAAGTTGGCGCCAAGGATGCAGAGCGAGGACCTGCAGTGGGTTTGCGGCCAGCAGAAGATCTGGAGAATGTAACTGGGCGAAACGCAACCTGGATGGATAGAATGGATTATATATTGGATATACAATGGGGATTATATATATATACATACATTCGTATACATATATATATACACATACATTCATATATACGGGATATAGACGATATAGAAACACAACCATCTCAAAGAGTAAATACTTGATTGAATGGATATATATATATATACTTGGTTTTTAAATTAGGATATATATATATACTATTTTAAAAAAAAATGTGATATGGAAACACAAACATCTTAAAGAGTAATGTACTTGCTGGGTATAATGGAGATATTGCAATGGAGATAGGATGGGGATAATCTGGATAATGTTTACAGTATTTTGTCATTATCAAGATATCTGATATGCGTAACATATACTAGTAAGATTTAGGAAGTGTGTCTGAACATGGTGCAATTGCCGACATGTTGCGGCAGTTTTGTTAACATGATGATTCACTGTGGATTTTGGGACACCCGGGGCACATCCCAATGAGTGTATGGCGTCACAAATTAAGGCCTGGGAACCTTAGATTGGTCATTTCGTGTCATTTCTACATAAGTCCATCAGCTTGATATTAAACACCCCCCGAAATGGTCCCAAGTATGTGATGTAATCCCCCATTTAACCATGCTTTCTGGGGAGTATTTAAGATTGGGGGAATGGGATTAGTATTAACCAATATTAACAATTAATCATCCAATTTCCTATACTTATATTAATATACATTAATATACATCATTAATGTAGCCTACATATGTTATTATCCCATAAGATCATCTACCACAACCACTTACCAACTGTGTCGCACGCCCAAGCAGTCACAGTTAAACTGGTGTTTGTCACGCAAGGGGTCACAACTTTGACAAATAATGTTGCGTACTTCAGCTGAATTGCGTGTTTTTTTTGATGAAGGCCAATGTTTTCCTCTGAAATACCCCCAACTCTTCAAACATGTTTTCTCTGTTTTGTCTCCATGGTAGCACATCAGCCACAGAGATGTCTTAAGTCACCTTCGGTCCTTCGCATGACATGGCACGGCTTGGACCAGCAAAATCACAGGTCTTATTACTTCGATCCTTTCACATTCCTGGCAAGAACCATGATGCGCTGCTGGCTCTTTTGGAGCTATGGAATCCTATGGAATCCGATCTGGATCTGTCTGGAAATGAGCTTTTAAAAACCATGGGAGACCTCAAAAGGTGGCCATTAACGGGGAAGTGATGATCAACCATGGGTAAAATAGGGATATATACCCGATTTTCAGACAGATAGCCATAATGGTGACCCATATGTCTATTTCTTTTTGGAGCACCCTCAAACGAACCAACGGATTCGGCCATTGGTTTGACCTTGGGCGAAGTTGTCTTATATATGCTGCTGCCATGGAAACACGGATGAAATTCTCAAACTCTTGGCAGCTTGCCCGGCTTCGATGGCCAGGTTCCAGCCGAAACCTTTAAGAAGGGATACATGAGCGTTCAGCCAGCACGCTGGATCAAGCGAGATTCTCAGATCAAGGCATCCCCTGGTTGATGGAAATCTACTTGTACCCTCCAGTACACTCATAGTTTGCAGGAAAATCACCGTATTTTTGTGTGGTAAATTTTCAGGTAAGTCAACTGTAAATCATCCATGGAATCCATGGCTATGTGAGTTTACCGGAGGGGATCCCCCACAATCAACTTATGTATAGCATATTCAACCGTAATCATGATTCAACCAATAAACATGTGTATATAAACTGTGTATATACGTATATATAATTATATATATACCCCTTATGCATATACCTCATACATATGATATATATATATATATATACATATATATATATTTATATTTACATATATATATAATACACCTGCACAATGACAATGACATTTTATTGTTTCAAGACTCCCAATTTTGCCCGTGATCATCCCGGGCTCGTGGACCGTGGAAGTTTGTCGCCTCGAGATACGGCTTTGAGGCCTGCGGAGGAAGCAGAAATGGTGGCCTCATCGAGTGCAGGTTGGGATTTGAAGTTGTGGTTGGAACCCACAAGAAGGCATGGAAAAACGGGGCTACTAATGGGAATTGGGTTTCATGGGTTTCATGGGAATGTCATTGGATTTTATGGGAATATCATGGGAATATTAGCTTAGCTCCAAACGATTGTGGGTAAAAGATACCAGTTGTTTTCTTTTTTAGGTAAGTTTACTTCTTTAGCGGCGATATGCTTCGATTATTTCCCATGTATCTAAAAACTTGGGAGGAATCCTGACTAAGAAGTCATGGAGAAAATTGTGTTAGTAACGGGACTTATATACTGTAATTAATAGGTTTCAATTATGTTTTTTGGGATTCATGGATTCATGGTTAACCACAGGTGATACCCCCGACAACAGATGGTTGATTGTTGGAGAAAACCCTTAAACAACCCAAGTAATACGAGGTATATGCCCCAAGATACGAATCCCTATCAGGTTTGTTGCATCTGTTGTACGCTACATTACGATGTACAATGCTATGGTGAAGAAAATAGTTGCAGTCATTTGCTACTGTGCACCTTAATATTTTGCGTAGAGTAGAGTCTTGTATACTTACACTATGTTAAACTATTTGTTACACCGGGTATGAGTAGTCATCATTGGGTACCCCAATACTTAGATATTATCAGATAAAGTAATACTTAATGCTAAACATAGGCTCAAATCATCTCAAATCTGTTTTTTTTTGGTGTCTTCAACTTTCAAACATTCCCAGGCACCAAAAAGAAGCGAAAGAGGGTCCGAGGATCGTAGGCCAGGATGGGAGTGGTGTCATCAATGGAGGTTTATAGCTGGGAAAACCATGAATAACTGGTGTTCCAGCCAGCCATGTTTGATGATTTCATATGATTTCAGAATGGTAGATGATCGTCAGTTTATTGATCTCAATAGCAATATATCTTTGTTGGCAGTTTGAAGTATGTTTTTCATCATACATGGATGTTTTATCTTTCGTCCTTTTGTGATCACACCGTTTCTAATTGTATTGTTATGTATTGTTTGTCTTGTACAGTAACATCTTATAGCATCTTATAGTCTTATTCTGTAGTAAGATTCTAGTTTATATAAATGTATATAATTACATGGTCTCAACCAACCCAGTTGATCCAGATCCATGACGGATTGGATGGGTATTTTAGACATGGTCCAAAATGGCACCTCATATTGCCCTTGTTACAATTTTATGATGGGAAAATAGACTTTAAAATTATACTAGATTTTTTGGGCACAAGCCCATCAAACCCGACGCCGCATTCGCATTTCTGAGAAGTGGCTCAAGCTCACCGTAGCTTACCAGAATCTCCACATGTTCCACGGAGCACGCACGTTTCCACTCATGAAGATGTTTCAACTGCAGCAGCAGCGGCCAAGTCACACGCGCTTTCCGACCCCAGTGTTTTGAGGCGGTCAACATGTCCAACATGTCAGAGCTGATCCGTCGCAAATTTCATCCAAGAAGTTCCCCATCCCAGGCCCCATCTAGGGACGACCCAACTCTGCTCGATGTTGAGCTTCTTTCGCGCCAATGGCTTGGATGTCTTGGATAAAGATGAGAGTGGCCGACAAGCCAAAGTAGAGGTGACATGATTGACATGCTGCGACGATTGGGGGGTGCTAAAGCCAGTAAAACCAAACATGTTTGATTGGTTGTTGCATGGGCATATACTGAGCTTGCGTTTATTCAAAGGTATGGATTGTTGGCCAATATTATCCTTGATATTTTTGCAGACCAATATCATTATTTGTTGCCATTGTGAGTATTGACGCTTGAAATATACCTACTTGTAGTATGATATAGTATGAGTCCAATCGAAATCATTATACATTGCTACATGTTTTGTTTGACAAGAACATGAATACCATATATATATATAATTATATAACTAATTATAACTATATTTACAATATTAATTATAATATTAATACTTATATTAATATAATATTGATATAATATATACATATATATGGAACAGCTACAACGACCTCAGTGCGACGTCACTGAAATGATGGCTAGTAAGGCCAACGATCCCAATGGTCTTATCCAGATTGGTGAAATCTTATAATTCATCCATATATATATATATATAATTCTGTGTATATATATGTATATATATATATACATATACATACATATCCCTATGGATCATCCAAGATCCAAGTAGCTTAATTTGAAACTGGGGGTATGATTTTGGGGGTTAGCCGTAGGTTCGGAGGTGTTTGGATCCATAGGGTACAGAAACTAAGGGCGATCACTTGAGAGCCCTTCGAGAATTGGGCCTTTGTGAGTCTTGGACAGTGAGATTAGTCCTAGGGTCCTAGGGACATCAGATGAATTGAGAACACCCCAAGTTATTCAAGTTTATCCAAGTTCATTCAAGTGCATGTGTTTTCAAATGGGAAAAAACAGAGTATATATGGGGAATACTCCACAATGATGCCGCATCGATGCCTAGATGTTTGGTTCTTGCTGTCCGGGTCACCGCCAAGTCAGCAAGCAAAAACAATTTGATTATATAAAATTATATATATATAAACATTTCACAGGGGGTAGCGGCGCCTTTGTAGCAGGACTGCACAGTTCTTCCATGTCCCATGCAGTGCTGATTTTACGCACGTCTCGTGCTCCTGTCAAACTTGAGTGTTGAACGAGTGTTCTTGAAAGTTTCATGCTACTTCAGGTGAGAGGCATGCAAAAGAGTTGTTGTCATGTTTTGGTGATGAATGTATGATAAAGTGCCGCTTTGCAAGCAGTTCACACTCCCAAGCAACACGACCAAAGTGCAATCGTATCATGAGCGTTTCTGGACGGATTTTGTGGGTCCGTTAGTACACCTTGTGGACTGGTCGCCATAGCGATACATTCCTGAGGAAGTTCTTCCTAATTCGCTCTACTTGGGAGGTGCACAAGATGCACGTGACCTGAAAAAGGCATGGTCTGTTCAGCCGATGGGCCTGGAAACCACCATTGGCTTCAAGCTTTCACCCGGAAAATGGTAAAATCGAAACACATCCCTTTGTCATCCCTGTGTTTCAGATGGGGAACACATTTCAATGGTCTTTCTGTCACGGTTTTGATTTCTAATCATCGATGGCAACAAATTTATATTTTATCCAGTCCACCAGGCTCTATCGATGGGTTTGTCCAAAATGCGGTACCTCCATGATATCAACGATATCACTTAACAATTCCCCCTCATCGTGTCAGGTGTTTGTTATCCGCCTGTGAGGCCAACCCCAAAGGCATTACCCATGTCCTCAATGTCTCGGACATGTACGTCCTTCCGCCGGGCAGCAGCACGAACTTGGTGAGTGAGTGGGTCTCTTGGATCATAGAATTGGATGATGGGAAAATTTACAGGAAACATCAGGAAACCACTATATTTGATGGTAAACACCATGGTTTCCTGTAGATTTTCCCTTAACCCAATCCATCGATTGGAGGAATGGTGGCTTTTTTTTGGCTCAGAAATGGGCTGTGAACATGGGTGATTTCATGGGAATCCCTTGTGGGGAAAGCAACCATACAAACGGGTGAACAATGGGTTGATGTCATGGATATTTAAGGGGGTTCACCGGTTCACCGTTCACCTGTTTAACCAGCTAAAGTCAGGTTTAAATTTGTTATGTTTATATAATTATCAACCATGCGGATACAGTATTTTGTCCTTCATTTATTGATCATTGGATATCATTGGTTGCTTTTCTTGGGAATCTTGGGGGGATAGCCATCAAAAATTGGGACATTAACCAGCCAACCAACCAACCAACCACTATCATTGGATTGATTGGTTAAGGAAAATCTCAACCGGAAACTGGACTTTTACACCCAAAGAGAACGGTATTTTATACCGGTAAACCCAATGGATTGTCCCATAGAATCCATTTCTGGGAGAGAAGGACAATTGATGGCCATAGATGAGCAATGGCTGCTAACCCCCATTGGTTGATGATTATTAACTCGCAAAAACATGATCTACTCATCATTTAAAGGGGTTTCAAGCCTCAATGATTGAACAAATGCTGGTTGGCTGATGATTGATTTGACGGTTGATGCTGTCCTGTAAGTATTCGGAATTATATGGAATTATCATCTGCCAGGAACTGGGAACGAGCGACCTTGAGTTGCCAACGAGAAAGCAGTCGATTCTTCCTCATATCCTATGGATCTAGGATAATATTGCTTACCATCATGATACCAAATCAAGGCCGGGGTATGTCGGGCTTAACAGTTGATGGATGTTGATAGCCTTTGGAGAAATTCCACAACTTGCAGCTTAAAAGGTGGCCGATTGAAGCTGGCTTAAAAGTGTGTCAACGGCTTGACCAAACAGTGATGGATGCCCTTTTACAGCAGAGGTCACAAGGACAGAAGAGCACCGAAACTGTAAGTCTAATTCAGTCTAAGTGTCACTAAAGTCACTCAGGGACCTGCAATACTTGATGTATTTTATTATATGTTATTGATGTTTATTGTATTTTGATGTATTTTGACCTTCTCAAAGCATGGATGAAGATGGGATCTGGGATGAGGTTCCGATCAATGATGATGGGCGAGACACTTGGCCGCAGTGGACAGTCCAAATTGAAGGCCCCGAGTGGCAGAATCTGTTGCAGATTTCGGTCCCAAAGAAGTGCTGTGTTCCACATGGATCGACATACTTCCTCAGAAGTTACTTATAACAGACTTAACACACCAAATCGGACCCCAGAGACATCCTGAGAAGATACTTGGATCCAAAAAAAGGATGTTGTTTTTGGATGTTTTTTGCCTGCCCAATGCCTCCCTCGGAATCCCCTGCCCGTCGTTGCAGCTTTTATTCGTGTGTTTCAACAGCGATGCTTCGCCGCGACTGAGGACAACTTGTTTGGACCCTGGCAGACGGAGGAACAGTTCGAGGTGGGCTTCCATGGGGTGCCATCAGTGGCCTCTGGTGATGCTCCGTGGTGTGGTAAGGAGTACTGACGAATACCCTCTGGTAATTTAACATAACTATGGAAAATCAGAAAATCACCAGATTTAATGGAAAAATCCACTATAAATGGTCATTTTCAAGCTATGTTAATTTACCAGAGGGTATTTTTCAGAGGGGTAGGTCAACCACCAACCAGAAGCGTGTGACAAGTGTGGTAATTGTATGACAATATTTTGTATGATGTAAGCGTGGTGCACCTTGAGCAAAGGGGGAAACAACCAGCAATCCTGCAACTTGATATGCGGTTGGCAGACGTGAACACGTGAACAGCGGGCGTTGTTTCTTTGTTTCGGGCCCAAGAAAAGGACGGGATGGGACGGGCCAGAATCTCCATTATCATGAACAGTGGTGCACTTCATTATCTTGAAGAAATGCTGAACCATGTACACATCTAAGTCAAATGTATAGTATCAGAAACTATCAGACATAATATGCCGAAAGATACTGCAAGATACTCACTCATTTATCATGTACTCGATACTATGATATGATCAATGAAGTTCAATGAGCAAGTTAAATAATTACCTGCAATATTCAAATTCAAAGCATCAACAACTTGTGGTTAGATAAGCTGAAGCGACGGCAACGTTCATGGATCCAGCCGCCCAAAAAACGCCTTCGTAGCGCAGGCTGATCGCGCGGCGAACCCGGACTGCCGACCATCAGGTGCATATTGGAGATGCAAAGAGTTCTTGAAGGTGCCAGCATGGCCGCCAGCTGGTTTCCAACTAGGAGCATATTACAGTATAGATGAGGTACGGTCAAAACTCTGGTATACTACTTATATATACTGTTATATACTTATATAATCTTATATAATATAAGGAAAGTTCTCTGGTGTCTGGAAAATGCACAAAACACTGTGTAGCGATAGGGCCCCCCCAAAGCGATACCTATAACTGTGCATAATGTCCACATCTGAAGCTGTTTTGCACAAAGTTACGTACATGTAAGAGGCTAAATTAGCAATACATCCCATTTGTTCAAAAAGTAGCCCCAGACCAGACCACAAATAGATCATTTCCTTTTTCCTTTCCTCTTTTTCCCTTCCTCTGCCTTTACTCCTTTCCTTTTCTCTCCCTTTCCTCTTCCCTTCCTTTCCTTTTCTTTTCCTTTTCCATTCCTTTTCCTTTCCTCTTCATTTCCTTTCCTCTTCTTCTCCTCTTCCTGTCCTTTTCTTTTCCTCTTCCCAATCCTTTTCCTTTCCTCTTCCTTTCCCGTTTTCTTTTCCTTTTCCCTTTCCTTTTCCTTTCCCTTTCCTCTTCGGTTCCTCTTCCTTGCCTCTTTTTGCAAAACCATGGATAGCGATAGGGCCCCCCCAAAAGCGATACCCGATTTTCGGGAACCCAGCGAGGACATAATTAGTTTTGACAACGACTCATATATATATATATATATATATATAAAAAGACATGTATACTTGCTCTGGGTGAGTTTTCAAAATGACACTATCAGATGTGACTTTCAAAGGCACTGTATAACATATATATATATATACATATATACCAGTAGTACCGCACAAGGCGGTGGCGGAAGTTTCAAATTAAAATAGGAAACCTATAGGAGAGGTTGGTTGTTGTGAACCACGGATGACAGAGCGAATCCACTGATGGACCGACAGGTGGTTGAAGTTGTGTTTTTTGGAGTGGTTGCAATGGTTGCAGTGGTCACCTCACCCACAGCTGCTGGATGTAGTGTGGTGTAGTGCAGTTGTAGTTGTAGTTGTAGTGTGGTGTAGTGGAGTTGTAGTTGTAATGTGCAATAAGAGTAGTGTAGTTGCAGCTGCAGTTGTAGTTGTAGTTGTGGTGTGGTGTAATTAGTGTAGTGTATTGTAGCGTGCTGTAGCGTTGTGTACTGTAGTGTGGTCTAGTGTAGTGTAGTCTAGTGTAGTGTAGTGTAAGGTAGTGTAGTAGTAGTTGTATTGTGGTGTAGTGTAATTAGTGTAGTGTCGTGTAGCGCAACTTAGTGGTAGTTACAATTGTAGTTGCAGTTCCAGTTGTAGCGTAATGTACAATTGTAGTTGCAGTGGCAGTTGTAGCATAATGTAATGTAATTAGCGTAGTGTAGCGTAGTGTTGTGTAATGTAGCGTAGTTGTAGTTGCATGTGTATTTGTAGTTGTAGCGTGCTGCAGTGTAATTAGTGCAGTGTAGTGTATTGTGTGGCGTAGTTGATATTGTTGTTGTAGCTGTGGTCGTAGTAGCTGTTGTAGTTGTAGTGTGATTAGTGTAGTGTAGTGTAGTGTAATTAGATGTAATTAAAAGTGTAGCGTAATGTAGTGTAGTGTAATTAGTGTAGCGCAATGTAGCGTAATTTATTTGTATTTGTAGTGTAGTTGTCTATCTATCTATCAGTCTATCTGCAATCCGCAAGCTTGAAAACGAAGCAATTCTGCGAGACTTCTCCAACTTTTGAACTTGATAACGCCAAAAAGGAAGAAATTCTGCGAGACTTCCTCCATCGTTGAAGTTGGCAACATCAAAAACGAAGCGATTCTACGAGACTTCCTCAATTTTTGAAATTGGCAACATCAAAAATGAAGCAATTCTGCGAGACATCCTCAATTTGCGAAGGTGGCAACATCAGAAACGAAGCAATTCTGCGAGACTTCCTTAAAAATTGGAAAGTTGAGTGCAGAGCTGACGGCCTCGTACCAATGCGTTTTGCGATTTTTCCACTCCATCTGTGCAAAGTGCTGCGCTCGCCACGCAAAAGTGATGCCAGGTCATGCAAAATCATCTTAGCAAACCTGAAGATCTGATGCTCCAAAATGCAACCTTTCTCAGGAAATCAGCGCCCTGACCTACTAACATCTCTGATGAAGATGTCTCTTGTACTGCGCCTGCCACGCGAAAAGCATCTTTCCAGATCCTCTTCAAATGCCCCACGCCTGCCATCGTTTTTGGAAATGCTACAAAACCTTCACATTTTGCTGATTTTTGTCAAGGTGCAGCCTGCCACGCGAGACGACATCTGAACCTTCAAAAGCGTTTCAAGCATGTGGTGCTTTATACATTTTGACTTCGGAACGTGCTTCGCGCCACAACGGCGTGCACTTTTCCAACATCTCAACTTCCAAGCGCGTTCCGAGGCTGACGTGCTTGTACATTTTGACTTCGAAGTGTGCTTCGCGCCACAACGGCGTGCACTTTTTGAACATCTCAACTTCCAGGAGTGCTCCGAACCCGTCAGTCTTTAACACTTTTGACTTCCAAAACGTGCTTCTCGCCACAACGGCGTGCACTTTTTCGACATCTCAACTTCCAAAAGTGGTCCAGACCTGGTGTGCTTTGTACATGTTGACTTGCAAATGTGCTTCGCGCCGCAACGGCGTGCAATTTTTCATCTCTCATCTGGCCAGCTGGCTCCGCACCCGCCGCTTTAGCGAGCCTACTTTTCGACCTCCGGAGCCACAAACTATAGAAAAAACGCAGTGAATCGCGACTTTTCTACCTTTTCGCGCACCTGCATCTTCTTTCTTCTGCCTCTTTCTCTTCTCTGATCTTCTCTGATCTTCTCTGATCTTCTCTGATCTTCTCTGGTCTTCTCTCTTCTTCTCTGATCTTCTTTCTTCTTCTGATCTTCTTTCTTCTTCTGATCTTCTTTCTTCTTTCTTCTTCTCTTCTCTTCTCGTCTCGTCTCGTCTCGTGTCGTCTCTTCTCTTCTCTTCTCTTCTCGTCTCGTCTCGTCTCGTCTCGTCTCGTCTCTTCTCTTCTCTTCTCTTCTCTTCTCTTCTCTTCTCTTCTCTTCTCTTCTCTTCTCTTCCTCTCCTCTCCTCTCCTCTCCTCTTCTCTTCTCTTCTCTTCTCTTCTCTTCCCTTTTCTTCTCTTCTCTTCGACTCTTCCCACCTCTGCTTTTTCATCTGTCCATATTGACGGAAGTTAGACTTCTTAACTTCCTTCGATAACATTAATTAAATACATGACTAATATGTTATGATGAAATATGGTATGATATGCATTCTCATCAATCTGGAAGGGTGGCAAGTTCCCAATTGCGGCTCAAGATTCTTTACCTCCTGAAGAGAAACTGCAAGCATTTGCATGGTCAGGCCCCTGTGGTCTCGAAGCTGTTAGGTCCACTTTCCCCAATTTGTTCGTTATTTGTTTTGCAAAAAACCGAGACTGTTTTCCCAGGGTTTGCATAGAGAGCTGGACACCAGCTGCGCCAGCTGTATCTCCGTAAATTCAATGCTTACCTGGGTGGTTTGGAGGATCTTTGAAATACGGCCTCGCTGTCAGGCGGCTTTTGAAGATCCCAACTCCAAGGTCTTGGTTCACTGCGTGCTGGGTGTGAATCGCTCAGCAACCATAATCGTGGCGTGGCTACTGGAGACAAGGTGCGGGATGGGCAGTTGGAAGGCAAAAGACTCCTGGTGAAATGTGTGCGAAACTTTTGTGAAAATGTGTGAAAATATGTGATTTGATGTATGAAATTGATGGTAGTTTGTAGCAAATTGGATGTTCCATTTATGTTTTTTGGCCATCTTTGGCCATCGACCATCTCTCTGCCGATGATCAGAATTCAGGGCCTAGGAAGCGCCATATCGGGATGAACATTGACATCCATAAATTCCAACTATGTTGGTAATTATTCACCTGGCTACCTTGGTTTTGAATCATACCCATCTATACATGACATGATATACTTTCCATTTGCAAGATTGGTTTGAGCAACAGTCAACCTCGATATTATATATGGATATACTGGTATATACTTGTAATATCTTGTAATATTCGAAGCAAATGCAGTGACTACTCCAGAATGAAACGTCTTCATACTTGACCAGGGGAAACCTGGTATCGGATATCAGAGAACAATTGTCGACTAATGATTGGCTTATATTTGGCGACCATCGTATTAGAAGTGGATGCCCAGCAAAATACTTGATTTCAAAGGATTATGATAAGTGATTATAGATAATTACGTAAAAATAATTACATGTATCTGTCTAGGTGCTGCATTACTTCAAAAGGGACCCTTCTTTTTCAGCACTCTGCAGCTTTGAAAATCTTTGCCTCCGAGTCCACTAAACTCACTAAACCACCGAAGAGTTCTGCATCCAGGCGATGGACAGTCGACTACTCGCTGCAATACGTGGCGTTCTAAGCTGCGTCGTTTTAACCAATGATTTGGCTTGGTGGTTGGGCCGGTGGTTTCGATGAGATACCCGGAATGAGAATCCCAGAATGGGAATCCGGGGCTTCCAAGAAACCCAAAGCCCGACATAGAGTTAGCCATTGCTTGATCATTCATGCAGGAAAACAAAGGATGAAACATCATGGCAGCTGTTTTTGCAGCAAGTTTGGGTTGCCAAGTTGCTGCGTCGATATACTGTAATTGGGTTTGTCCCAGACTTGGGGTCTCAAACTTTTGATAGTGATAATATTTCCTAATGCATACACTGTATGAATTATGTCATTCCCCACCTGCCATCTGAGGGTCTCTAGATGTCAAAGTTACTTCTTCCTCCTCTCGTCTCCTCCTCTCCTCTTTTCTCCGAGCTCCAGATCTCAGTAGGCACTGCCGGACCCCAACTGCAAGCGCCAAGTCTCAGTGGCACTGCCGGACCTCAACCGCGAGCTCAAGATTGCAGTCGGCAATGCCGGACCTCAACTGCGAGCGCCAGGTCTCAGTGGGCACTGCCGCACGCCAGAGAGAATTTCAGATAGAATGGCAGGAAGAATGTCAGAGAGAATCAGAAAGAATGTCAGAATAGATGCCAGAAAGAATTCCAGAGTGCCTGAAAAGATGCCAAATAGAGTGTCAGAATAGATGTCAGATAGAATGCCAGAAAGAATGTCAGAATACATGCCAAAAGTATGTCAGAACAGACGCAAGATAGAATGTCAGATAGACTGTCAAAGTATGTGCCAGACAATGCCAGAAAGAATGTCAGACACTATGTCAAAATAGTGTTTCAGGGTGGGGATCACTCTAAGAAAGTAATTTATTATAGTAATATATAACGTGTATTTATAGTATATATATATATTTATAAATCGAATATGTATATATGTATAAGTGGCTGTGGTATCCGCTTAGATCTCCCGCAAGATCTTCAGTTGAGAGTTGAGTTGAGAGGCTCCAGAATCATGTCGGATCACAGATCAGGTGCACCAGTGCCGGCCCGTGATTTCTCCTGCGGAACCGCACAAGGCCGGGTAGTGTGGTGTTGCTGTTGCTACCATTCAGTGCCATGGGCTGTCAAAAGATATGAGGATAAGAGTGGGGAAATCACGGATCAAAGGGCAAAACACCAAACGGAGGTCTGGTGTAACAGCTGTATATTGTATATATATATATATACATCATTATGTATATATATATATATTATACACATATATATATATATATATATTATACACTATATATATATATTTATTTATTTATTTATTTACCATCGTTACAATTTTGAATCGGATTTTGTGCATAGCAAACTGGATGTTCTGATTAAATATGAAGTTCCTTTGACTTTCAAATAGTTTGCCCGATGTGCCCTGAAAAATTGCCCAAAAACGATTGCATCCATCTACGTCATTCTACATCCCCACAAAAATGTTGTTTAACACAATCGGTTTGTCAGCTTGTATTCCCAGAGGTATTCCCACTATAATGCCACTATATTCCCATGATATCCCTGGATATTCCCCTGCCAGGAGCAGTTGTTGAGTTTCGCTGCATCCTTGGGCATTGAGGAGAAGCACCACAGTTGTGTGATCACGTGAGATTTCGGCGACCAGTTGTTTTTAACAACTGATTGTTGTTTCGGTTGCTGAAACATGGATGCAACAGATGCAACACATGCAATAAAGAGTCAATTTTCAGCTGATGAGAGCACATGAGAGAACAACAAAATGGCACGATAAGCACACTAAAAACATGTTGATTTTACTTGCAATTGATGGTTGTATGATAGGCTATACTGGTTGAATGGAAATTATTATGGGTGATTATGGAATAACCCACACATTGGGAATTCCACCTTCAACCAACCAGGTTTAGCAAGGTGAACTGGGCATTGCTCCGGTGACATTGTTCCATGGTTCAAGGTCCAAAAACAAGTCAGGGCCCGGCTGTCCCAAGATTTGGTTGAAGAGTTAATTCTATGATATGATGGTACGCCCCAAAAATATAAAGCATCAACATGTAATGTCAAAGACTATGAACATATTTGAATTTCACTTGTCGATTTACGCAACCCTGTAGATGACGGCAGAAATATTTCCCAACAAAAAGAATGCCCGCATTTAAGATGTGAAAACTGGGGGATGAGGCGAAAACGACCCCTCCCCACATTCGGTGACCAAAACAGCTGTGCAAGAGTCGCAGCGGAGAAAGCGCAGAAATTTCTGCTGTTCCTTTAAATGCACCACTGGTTTTGTCCACTTGCAAGTGTACAGGGTTTGTGCGAAGTGGCTGTGCTCGACATGAATCTTCTGAAGTCATCAGGGATGATATTTGATTACGTTGTTTGAGCAGCACGCTAGGTTTATTGAAAGTTGCGGCTCCTTAGCTGAAGCGGCAACCTGGTAGATATCCGCACCGCTAACACTGCGCTGCGTGTGACATCACGGCAGCACCAACAGTTATTGAATCACTTAAATAACACTTAAAAGCAGAAATAAAGACATTGCAAAACTAGAGTTGATCTCTAAACCGATTTACAACAACAGATGTCTTGGTCTGGTAACTTCGACAACTTGGCATATTGTTAGGTTGTGGCACAGTTTTAGTTACTGGATAAACTGGATACTGGGTAAACCTTGCCTTTTTTCTTTTTTGCCAAGAATCGGGGAATACAAAAGCAAACTAAATCATTATATAATGGGCATCCAAGATTAGCCGCGCTTCGGAGCTCGTCTGAAGACAGTTGGTGATGCCGATCTTTTAAAGTTTAGGTGAGCACTGGCCAAAACCTTTGAGGGTTGATTGATGTTGTTGCATTTGGATCATGCTTTAGGTTATCCACCCCCGATACTTTAGGTTATCCTCCCATCTACACAGACCACACACTCCACACACTAAGAGTCGATTGTCAAGATTTAGTGGGTTTTGTCTAATGCGATCCTTCTGGTGTTTGTCGGACTTGACAACATGCGAGAATCCAAGTTTTATTTCACCATGTTCAGCAAAGGATATGACTAAGATTGGCAAGATCGAGTCATGTTCTTTGAAAAGGCACCAACAATTACGATTGTTTTAGCCGCTGCTCAAGCGTGTTCATGGCGATGTAAAGCAGTGCACAGAAGAGCGGTTGCAATGAACATCGCTTGTTGCACAGTTACGGTGCTTGGTTGAGTTTTGACTTGCAGAAAATGAAATGCTGCTGTGACTAATGGGACAATCTCTGAAGTCAGGAAAATGTTTTGATACTTGATTATATAATGATGTTGTGTTTGCATTGTTTATTTTATTTTAGATGTAATACAATACTATGTATGCATATATATATATTATACACCATATATGACATATGAGTTGTGAAACAGTTTATCAATGCTTACATAAACACAATATTATTAGGCCATTACAACTTGGTTGTACGAAATTAAACTACTTGGCAGTGACCAGGGTATGAGCCTCTGCCAGAAAATACAGTGGTGACCCGATGTTCTACGCAAAGTTTCAACAGTGTGATGCTTAGCTTCATATAAAAGCACATCCGGAATTATAAACCTGCAGAGACCCTCCAAATACATCCTAATACCCTGTGAAAAAAAAAGTAAAAACACACATTTCTAGGGTAAGACACCATGTTCATGATGTTTGTGGGTAATTACAGACGGAGGGTCTAGGTGTTTTTTTGGTGGTATGTGGCTTCCAATGTTTTGAACCATGTTTTCTTCACGAGTCCCTCCCCATCGAACGAAAATTTGGTACGAGCCGATGCAAACTCTGCAGGTGCCAGCTGCGCGCTGCCAAGTCAATGCGAAAATGGAGAGTGTCCAGGGACTATCCGGGACTATCCAGGGATATCATGGGAATAGTGTGGAAATACCTCTGGGAATATAAGTTAACTAACCAAGATATGATATGTGGGTCTGTCTGAAAATGGTGTATTCCCCTGGGTTGAACCATTTTTTCAGAGGGAAACATGATAAAAAAAGCCACTGGATTTGGGGAAAAACCCTATGACAACACCCAATATTGCCCAAATATTGAAGGGACATGCTCTATTGGTACAAAAATTGAACGCTTTCGGACTTGAAACACTACCCAACTCAATAACATATGAGACTATATAGAGCAAGATCAGGAAGATGGGGTCTGGATGTGTTCTTTCCTGTTGGCTTTGGCTTATCCCCTTGCCGCCCTTGCCCTGATATTTTTCATGCCAGCTGTGGGACCCCCAAGATGGGTCCAATTCTCAAGCTTAGGGGCTATTGAATGCAAGAGTGGAGGGATTACGGCAGCTATATGTAGCTATTTACTACTTAACGATTCTTAACAGTCCAAAAAAGGGGTGCTTACAGCAGAATCTGAGACGGATCTCTGAGATGTACTTTACAAAATTTAATGACAAATCTTCGAGTATGACTGTGTCGGCTACTCCTTGGAGTTGTGGATACTTGCGACATTCCAGCCATCAATGATCTCCCATACGTTTTATTCTTTGCCAGCTTTGATGATGAAAAACATTTTAGGAGTGAATGAGCATCCAAGCAACTATGAAGTTATGAACCGGGAAATGAATGGCACCCTCTGACACATGAGGTAGAGATTCTTACGTACCCTCTGGTCATTTGACAAAGCTATGCAAAATCACCATGGTTGATGGGTAAATCATCATATCATTTATTTCTGTGGGCATTCATCTATACCATAGATTACCATAGCTATTGGTTCAATAACCAGATGGTATCACCCATTTACCGGAATCATGTTCTTGCTCCTGTGCCAATATGTTCCAATGCTCCACACCACTACCTGCCGCAGCTTTGCACGTTCAATTTGCCTGGGCCTATGGAGGCTCCAAGGCCCGCGTCTTTGGGCAAACGGGTCTGCCTCTCAGAGCGCGCGATGTCTGTTAAATGACCATTTCCCATGTGCTCCATATATGGTATATTTACCTATACATTTGGATGTTTTTTGGGCAAATGTCGGTACATATTCCATACATGGAGCGTATGGGTTTGAGATTGATTGAACATTTATGAATCCCAAATTCCATTGATGGTCATCAATTATTTTTACCAATGGCCATGAATTGGGGTATCACGTCATTTATCGAAGTCATGTTGATGCCCAATACCTCATGGCTATGGATATGGGCCAAGACTTTACCACTAAATGAGACAACCATACGTATAGATACAACTAGTACTAAACCCGAGCAATATTGAGATGCTATGGTTCAAGCTTGATTTGTTCCAAACTTGGATGATTACCATGTAGTTGACTCCAAGCAAGATTACACTACAATTTTGACCATAAGCGTGTGATCACTGGTTTTCACTGTGCTTTTCCACTGGTTTTCAAAGCCCTTGGCCTTGACCATCCACGTGCTGGGTGCAGATCCTTCTCGGGAGACATGGGTTTTTAACGTGTCCCAATGTCACCCCCGGCCCGCTGTATGAGTCGGATTGTGTCGGTGTAACTCTTGAAGTCTTGCTTTGTGCCAAATTGTGCGGTGCGAAACTTGCAAACGGTTTTGTGACTCCTTGGGCTCAAAAGAGGAGCGCAACTATTCAATAGAAACCCGATGCTGCTGCAAGCCCATGTCTACGTGTAATTATATGCTTGTGCGTAGAAGTGGCCAACCTTCCTTTTGAAGGTCTGACAGTCTGCGTTTTCCTCTCGGATGCATGGTATGTTTCTGTTTGCTGCTTTGGCTCTTCCCAGCATGGCCACCGTCGACGCCTGCAAAAAACATGCGCTACATGCATTGATGCCATGAGCCGCTTAGGACCAAAGAAGATGCCGTGCTGGTCATGGTTTCCATTGGTAAATCAAGTTTGTGCCTGCGCTGATATGAGAAAATGCTGTCCCCTACTATGATTTTTGGTTTTCATGCAGAAAAGAAGATGTGCATTGCTTCTCCCACCGCGGCGAAAGCATTCAGATTTTTCAGACGCAATGCTTACATTCAGATGCACCAGACGACGCAAAGCTGCGTGCATTCCAACGATTTGGGATCTTTGGCCGACTCTTGGTCCTGCTGGCTGCTCTGGTGTGTAGCATGTAGTTTTGATGACAAAATGTCTGTGCTGTTCTGCGGCGGGGGTGCCATTATAGAAATTATACCTGACTGAATGAAAGAGACACCTGATCTGTGTTAATTCCACAGCAGTCGTGCGACTGCTGCCTCCCTAGGTTCTCGTTTTTGGATGGGGCGCTGCTGCTGAGCAAGTGCTCAAGGAATTGTTTGGGAGCCAAGTTGTACAGTGCGAGTGACGCTGGTGGTACGTATTGTCCTTGATGAAATCTAGTGGCAGCCTGGCGAAGGGTTAGTGAGTAAAGGTTGGCAAGTTGACCACAATGCTAGAACAGTAGATTACAGTTGCATCATGTTTTTGTACTTGCAATGTGATCGAATGTGTTGCGTGTCAGTGATGCAGGGTTTGGTGCCGGCCCAGGTCTCGTTTCAAGGCGGGGAACTGTCCGCAATGTTGTCTCACAAGACATTGCTATACAGTATACCAGAGCGTCTTCCAAGTGTGCAGCTCTCAAGATTGTTTCGCCACGGTATCGTGCAGTAGCTCAGTAGGACTTAATGCGCGTGGTGCACAGCAGGTGGGGTTAGATATTAACAGTTTGTCTCTTATGGTGGTTCATTAGTCCTTGACTGTTTTAAGAAAAAAGTCAGCTAAAAAGATACAAGCAACATCAAGCAACACACAAAAAAAAACAATAGCAACAACAACACTGCCACCTAACCAGTACCACCGACAAGCCAGACAGACTGGAACTGAACTACACTTGAAAGAAATGATTTTCAAGCCCAATAAACCTCATAGCTTTCTTTGGCAGGCACAATGTGGACAATGCCATGCATGGTTCAAGCAACTGACAGCTCCTAATTTTGACTTACGCATGACTGGAAGGTTGGCCAATGGTCTTACAACAGACTCTACATACCAAACAAGGCGCATGCCAAAAGATTGACACCTGCAATTTTGTGATCCGCGCGCGACTGCCTAACACCAGTGCCACCCTGGATCACAGTAGCTTCTTATACCACAATTAAAGTAACAATTTGCTTGCCAAGCAACTTCCCAACCCCATCAGATTCACATCATGGTTGCATCTATTATCAGCCACTAACGCTTGCCTGTTGGGAAAAAAAGAGCTTTACGTAAGTGCATTTATCATGGCAGAACATCACCTAGCTGGGATTGAATGACTGGCGGCGGCCAGTCAACATCCTCCCTGCCACACAAACATGGAAAGCAATCCTATAGAACATGAGTGCCTGCAAGAGTTCCCGAGTTTACCGACGATGTGTCTCCGTCAACCACATTAGTACTGTAAAGCTCGCTGTAGTGTAATATAATATACAACATGATAGTAGGATATAGTAGGTATGTTTCAGTCTATTCAAGTATAGTTTAGCATAGTATAGGATAGTGTGGTACAGTAAGATAGCAGTATAGTATAGTAAGGTGTAGTATAATCATGTACCTTAGGGTCACCTGACTGTATTGTACCTTAGGGTCACCTGACTGTATTGTACCAAGTTGATACAAGCTGATAACTTTATCTCAGGGTGTCAATCCACAGGAAGGCCTTGAAGCTGTGAGCTGCATCTCCCACACGTCGCAAGCGAAGGACTGCGCTTGGAGCCTCAGCTTCCGCAACGCGGAACTTGGGAAATCATTGGTGGTTTCCCTTCGCTGACCATATGCAAGGTGGTGCCCCCCCTCAGTTATAAGTTGGTTTATGAACATCTATAAACCATAGTAAGTATAGATATATCTACCGTAAACATCCATAAACCATATAGTGATTGGTGTTATGTTCACCAACTTAGCTAACGAACTGGGACACCACCTTGTAACAGCATGTAAACCCACGAAGAAACGTACTAACTACTACGGTGTCAAAAATGCAAAATGTTTCATGGCTCCGACGAATGCAGGAACTTGCAGGCTCCAATTGTTCAAAACAATGTTTGCTATTAAGACATTGTTTGAGGCCAACTGTTTGGGCAGTTTTCTTTTTGTACGATTGATTTTCTAATGACGCCAGTCAGTGCCAGTTGGACGCTTTTCTGATCTGAGGATTTGCGAGATGTTTGCACAGCTCTGGACTTTGATTGCGTGAGCAGCGGCCAGTTAATTGAGATGCACCTTGCAAAACACCGATTCCATGAGCAGCTACGATAGTAGGATTGATTTCAAAGATGGAGCTCAAAGATTTTGCCCGCAGAACCAGGGTGTTTTGATGAGCCAGGATTGCCTGCCTGCAATTTTCTCACATTTCCACATGGTTTATATCGTTCTACAATGTTCTACATGTTCTATTTATTAAGGCGTCCAGCCACCGATGCATGTGTATGTGCCGAACGTCAGCGAGCTGCTCCCGCCACATGTCCGGCAACATTTCGACATGGACACGGCCAGTGCCAGGTGTTGCTCGATAGCAATGCTGACATACTGAAGAGACTCTGATGCAAAATGCAACATGTTTATTTCCGGGTGGGTTAAAGGGTGAAGATCAGGAAAAAAAACGCTTATAAGCTGTACCATCTGGGGTTCGGCTTCTACCTATGCTTAAACCAGCAAGGTCTGACCTGTGAGCCGGTTCTGTCAAACAAACAGCTCCCGCCCACTGGGAGTTTTGGGTTGGTGTTTTACAGCGAAAGGACGCATGTCTGGAATATGATACAATCATGGAGCATCCTACAAGGCGGTGCCCCATAGTTAGCTAAGTTGGTTTATAACTCCAAAAACTATGGTTTATGGTAGATCTATCATGATATATCTATACCTTCTATATCCTTCTATGGTTTATAAACCAACTTACAACTGGGGGGCACCACCTTGTACCCTTTTATGTTAGCCAACCGTTGAACTTCACCATGCTTTTCGATCCAGACATGATGAATTCGCCTCAAGGGCCGCAAGTGGTTTCCGACCAGACTTGATTGTCTCCGCGTCGGCCTGGCGAAGTTGGGCAGTTGGGTCAAATCCGATTACTGGTTGGGCAAAAACAATGAATCAGCAATTAGTAATTACCTATTAGTAGTAGATTGGAAAAGTATAATTACCTATAGTAGAAGTGGATACTCCTTGGTTGTAATCACTTTTCCAGTGGGAAAGGCATTGTTCAGAGAGCTTTCAGTGCAGGGATATGTCAGAGCTATGAAGCAGCAAAAACGCGAAAACAATTTCAAGTGCGCAATGTAAATTTCAATTATCCATTAATCTGAAAACCAAATCTGTCTAATATGCCTTCCCCTTCTACGATCGAAAAAAAAACTCCAAACTCCAAACATATGGTGGATGTTAAGAAGATGGGCAAGCATTCGCACGCATAGGATTGACCCCCTTTTTCTAAATTCCATTGGGAAGTCAGGCACATGTTCTTCACCCCCAATAGCCTCATATGGGGACATGAATATGTGTCTTTGACAAGTAGTTTGACCAATTTAATCACGTGCAGGCGCAATTTGTTACATGTGGTTTGAAGTATCGGCAAGCCTGTTTGATAAACAACTGTGCGAGAGCCGGCAATGTGGAAAGGCAAGGCGCGACTTGCACGTTATTTCGGGAAGCCAGAAGCGCGTTTCGCTTTTCGTCAGGGTTTTCTCACTAATGACAGAGTTTTGCCGGGGATTGGGTGGCGGGGCTAATAAGGCTCGTTTACTCTTGCACACGTGCATGATGTCCTTCCATGAGCATGCTCTTGCAAGTGCATGCGTGAATGCAATGTGTTTTTTCAGCCGCACACATGCTTGATGTTAGGCTATGGCTGAAACGAACAGGTCTCTTGCTCCTGCACATGTGCCTGATGTCATGCTATGATCATGTCTTCCCAACTTGCGCACGCACTTGATGTTATGCTATGAACATTTCTCTTGTAGCTGCGCATGTGCTTGATGTTTTGCTAAATAGACAGGAAAAATGACAGAAACATTAGAGGCCCTTATATTGCGCAGCTGGGTAAAGATAGTCTGAATACAGGTCAATATAGCTCATATATAATTATTTTTCTTATATGTCAGCAATCAGCAAGCAAGTTCATATGATCCGATGTACTCCAGGACTACTTGTGTAAAAATGTCGACTCCCACGTGAGTTTGCGCCAAAGGGTTTGGCAGGGTCTAAAGCCTTGAATTCTTATAGCATCTGATAGCATCAAAAAGTTTTTGTTCGGCCATGACCATGCCAAACACGTGAAGGTCCTATCGAAAGAAAATCCCTGCGAGTGTGCCGGATGACTCAATTTTGTTGGGACATGCCGTGGATTGCGCCCATACTGTTTCAGGATTAATTTGGCTTTCTGCTCTCCCATTATTCAACATCATTCACTATAGACTTTAGGGGATGAACAAACCACCCTGGTACGTCACGTTGATTTTGGATCTTCGAACACTCCCTGATTGCCAGATCAATTTCTGGTGTTTGGACATCAGCTTTTGGTTACGTTTTACTATATAGCGGGTAACAACCCCGAATTGCAATGTTTTGGAATCAAAACATTTGATGCGTCTCATGTGTTTTGCATCTGTATCGGCTCTTTTCACTAGAAGTGTTTACTTGACTTTGCCCACATCTTTTCTTACCCTGCAGACCCATCCATCTTCTTTTGGTTCTTGACATGTGGGGTAGCCCCTGAGGTTGAACCTTTGCCGCGATTGTGTCAATTTCCATCCTTCTCTGCTGCCCAAGCATAGGGGCTGCTGGTGAGCACGCCCAGCCTGAAAGATTCATGTTGTGGAGGTCATGGCCATGGTTCAAAATGTTGAAAGTTGTATTCATATGTTGTGGCGTGCGGACTTTGAAAAAACATGCGCGCAGACCCTCCATACTAGTGGCTGTTTCACTATCCAGCTCAAGGCTCAAGAAACACGCAAGCCATGACCATTTCAGAACATTGGAGCACACATTTACAAAGTAAGTATATAGGGCCAAAAGACTAACACACTTCCGTTCGTGCTTCAGTTATAGGTGCCAAAACTTCCGCATTTTCTTAACTTCTGGGATGGCAATCGGTTTGCCGCAGTCAGCAAAACCAGCCGATGATTGATGGTATCCGATTTGAATTTTGAGAAGGACTTGACTGACAAAGAAAGGGCGGTTCATTTCACAACTCGTTGACACGATGATGGATTCGACCGGTTTACTGCCAGATCATACTGCATCCGGTGGTTGAAAATCCCTCAGCCCATCAGCAGGAACCGTGTCTGGGTTTGTTCAAACGCGAGAACCCCCTAAAACCTAAAGGTTCAAACCCATTTCCCGTTTTGAACCTGTTTCAACATGGTCACAAAGTTTGGCCACTGCTCCTCGGCGAGGTCGGGTTTCTGGTGCATCTTCGAAGGGGACGCAGAGACGGGCGTAACCTGCCATCGAATGGTCGAGGAAAAGCGTCACTACAAGAGATGAACATTCGGTTCACGAAGTTCACGGCATCATGGTTTCAATTTTCAAACCCAGGCATGGGGTTTACCTGTGTCCCAGCACTGATAGCCCTAGACTCCAAGTTCGGTAACAATTTGCAGATTGGCTATTTCTACAGCATTGACTTCGATCAAGGCTGTCAATAGCTACTACCACTTGACCACTACCACTAGTACTAATGGTATTTCAAGCACTACCGCCAGCCGCAGTCGTGCCTACCACCGGCAGTAATACCAGTAGTACCGCACAAGGCGGTGGCGGAAGTTTCTAAAATAGGAAACCTATAGGAGAGGTTGGTGGTTGTGAATCAGGGGTGGCAGAGCGAAGCCACTGATGGACCGAAAGGTGCTTGAGGTCTCCTCTCTTTCTCTCTCTTTCTCTCTCTTTCTCTCTCTTTCTCTCTCTTTCTCTCTCTTTCTCTCTCTTTCTCTCTCTTT
>Ga0126342_10003529_pt1 | contig 25887 bp, 23 predicted proteins | sample Cyp1metagenome_FD_92528 | JGI IMG/M metagenome (GOLD analysis project Ga0126342, IMG submission 92528) | Coral microbial communities from Lord Howe Island, Old Settlement Bay, Australia - Cyphastrea 1 metagenome | ecosystem: Host-associated > Invertebrates > Cnidaria > Coral ... | reverse complement strand
TGTTGTTTTAAATTTGTTTTCTTTATTTTCAACGATTTCATTGTTTGCAGGGTTTGATTACAAAACCATCAATTCCCAGACTTCCAAACCACCAACCCAAACCACCACGTAAGCACAAGTTGAAGCATAGTGTAGTGTGAGGACGAAAGCACCACAGGAGGCAGAACTGCAATGCCCCAATGCCCATTACACCAACATGGATGTTGCAGGTTCCTCTAAAGGCACATGTTGCTGTGAGGTTTTTTTCCAGTGTTGCATATAGCCGGAATTTTTGGGTTTGCAAGCTTCCAGAAAGTTTGCAAGGGAAGACCAGTGATTAACAACTCGATATGATGCATGTGCACATACAGAATCATACAAACTTGCAAACCTACCTGCATTTGCGCATGAGCATACAAGCGTGCACAATACAGCTCCAATTTGCAGCACCTTCCAATCATTTCCTATGTAAATCTTCACATCCTGATTTCAGTTGGTTTTCCTCTGTAGGCCAAAGCCGACGACAGCCCCTTGGGTGGGAGCATCTTGGCAGTGAAATGTATCGGGTCAGTTCCAGCAAAAGTGTCGTATTGGCGTGTCACGCCGCGAAATAAGACCCACCACCAGGATAGAATACTAAGTGAGGCGTCAAAGGTTTGTAGAGTGTCCATTTGTGTTCGCTCTGCAACCACATCAGTTCGGCTGGAGCCAAAAAAAGAAACACCAGGTTCTGGTGCAAAACTGTGGGCTCATTGCCGGTCATGCTGATAATCGGGTAGAATTGGTAGAATAACTGGACACTTCTCGACAGTTTCAACTCATATTCCTGGATGGACTCACCAAACTGACGAGCACCGCATGTGTTGAGTGGGTATTTCAAAGGCCACCCAGAGAATTACTACACAAACACACCATTTTCGTTTGGTTTCATTTCTTCAGGTTCTGCTCACACTTGACTTTGGGCAGTTATTCGAGTCACTGGTGCAAAAATTGATTTTGAACTGGCTTGGTGTTGACCATTGGGGACCGGACAAATTGGACCCACCGAATTCCTGCACTTTCAACGTCACGGCCCATCACCTGACCATGGCTGAGGTTGGACAACCAGGCTTGGATGAAATCATACTCAGATAGCAGCATCGCATAGACTATTCGGATCTATTCAGAGTTTTGCCGACAATGAAACTGCTTGAGCTCAACCAGTTTTCCAGTGTTTTTTTTTCCATCTGAAAGAGAGCGAAGGTCGGAATGGGTCCTATCGAGCCCCGGATGAGCATTCAAAGTAGCTCTCAGCTCGTGCCATTTCACCAGGCAGCTTTATGCCACCGATGTATCCCTGGGACGGGGCCCAAGATGAGTTGATTTGAGTTGTGTCAGTTGTGTCTTGGCATTCTGCATGACCCACGTTGGCAATCTGCAACTGTCAATGTCACCCTGTAGCTGTACCATTGGATGGTTTTTAAAGGGATCAACAATGATCAACATCAACCACCAGGCGACAGCCACTCAGCCATTGCCCTACTGACCCGGTAGCAACCGACGCCGTGTGCAACGCATTTTCACCGTGTCTCTGAACATGAAAATGCGTGCCTGCGGCAACCAGGGTGGCTGCAGTTGTTGGTCTCCACTAGGGTTTGCGTATAAATGAGCAACATTGAGCAGCTATAAATTTGCAAACATTTCCATCGGTGCATCACTGAAGTCATCATGGTACTTTGAGAAGAGTCGTCAAGAACTAACTCGTTGCAGCCATGATACAAAACAGTTCCAGTATGTGACAGTATGTGTATATTATGTGTAATAATCTGTGCAAATGTGTAGTTGCTTTGTAAAAAAAATGCAATGTGAATTCCAAATAAAATGGCTATGAATCCAATGTTTGTATGATCCTGGATCCAGTCACAGCTGTCGAAGTTATTCAAATTTGCTAGTGCGCCTTGTGAAAGCGCAGAAAGTGTGTACTGCGTTTGTGTACACCGGATATATCATCATGATATCATCTACTATTGCACACCTTTTCTTTTGGTGAGCTCAGCAGATTTCGAGCCTTACCTGTTTCAAGCTCGTTGGTGGAAGCTGGTGTGGTTCAGTGCATCCACCGGTTGCTCGACAAAGATCCTGTCAATTTGGGACATGACGGAAGGTGACGGAAGGTGATGAGCGCATTGTTCTGATCAAAACGTAGTAAATCATAGTGAAACTGCATACCCACACCATGCCTCTCAACCAAGTGCAGTAGAACACCTACAAAGTAGCCATGAGTGGAAACAGTGCCACAAGCTGGGTGCTTGTCCACTAAGATGCCAAAAAACTATGTAGCAGCTCTACCTCGAACATGGCAAGATAGTGACATATAGTGACTGCGCAGTGACTATCAGATGAGTTCTCTGGACATTGACAATCAGCCGATGTAGCTTTACTCGAATGCATGACACTCTCCAAATTCGTGCGCACCGCACTTGTGTCGATTGCAATTGCCTGGCACTCAGTGATCTGACATGATCTGACCCTTCGATTCACCTTGAGCTCATTGCACAGTGGCATCATATCAAACATGGAAGTAGCCTGACCCTCATGCCAGATTTGTTCAACGTGACTGGAACTAGTGTATTTTGTATTTGTCAATCTTCTTGGCTGAACCTCAAAGATCAGGACCAGGTGGTGCCTGCAATGAATCCTTTCATATAAGAGATGGAATTAGCCTCAAGGTCTCAAGGTCTTCTTCCTCTTCCCCTCCCTCTTTCATTCTGCAAGTTTTTAGGAAAATCTCAGCGGTCGTAGTTTTCCCAAGGCACCATAAGGCACCCCAACATCAAAGCTGGCGCCACAACCCTGAGGCTGATGTCGCAGCTTTGGAGACGAGGTTTCCAAGCGGTTGATATGGCGGGATGATGCGGGATGCACCATGAAGCAGGTTGAAAGATGTCGAAAGGGTGTTTAAATACTTCAAATGTGTTTATGAGAATAGACATACCTTGACATGACATGCTGTCAGTTCCGTCAGCTCTATGCTCTTTCCAAAGATCATTGACCATCCCATGCTGTGTGTGTGTGTGTTGCCAACTCGATTCGCATCCTGATCGTAAGTCCCAGGCAGAATTCTCTCGAGCTGTCAGAGTTCCAAAATGTTCGATGAAATTCTTACAGCCACTGACCGCACATGTTGATGCCAGGATCCACATGGCGACTTTTGCCTCAGTTGGGTCCGTCAGTGGTTTCGCGTGAATCGCTGATCTCAACGGTCGGCGTGAGGGTTAGGAGGCCTTTGTAGCAATTGCTACGAATCATTTACTCGGGCAATGATCTTCCATAACTCCAAGAGCCACACTTGGCCTGGCTTGGCCCGGCGCCAAGGATGAGAACTACGAGAATCCATTTGATGCATCGCTCAAGGCCAAGGCGAGCAGCTGCGTTGACCCAACCAGGCAGTGACTGCAGTGACTGCAGTTCCGATCACAGGAAGCCTACGCCAAAAGGTGGGGATATACCTTTGAGGTGCCGGGACATGTGGCAAGCTGTGAGTCCACACAGAATAGGAATCACTGTTGAACCACTATCAAATACAAGCTTGGTGCCTTTGGGCCAAAGCTCTACTTTGGATCTTTTGTTATGTCTTGATTTCTGAAACTGTTCGTGTCAGTAAGACCACGGATCTAGTCACTCATTTCACCTGGTGTTGGATTGCGTTGTCTAGTGGCTCATGAGCAAAATCCCCACAATTCTGCCACAAAGTTGCAACCTGCAAAGGTGTTCAACGACAACACCATTGACTGCGGGAAGCTTGGTTAGCTTGATCCCTTTTGCTCAGCTGTTTTTTGGCAGCTTGTGCATTGAAAGACACCAAGCATGATTCGCTGAGAAAACATATTGTCTCTTTCTGCAGCTAGCTGTGGGTTCAACAGGCTGAACATGATGCGTCACATGATGCTATGAAACATTGCTTCAACATGTTCCACGAATACGGATGCCAAGAAAATGCTGCGCAGCCCAGGTGGCGCTTTTCGACCACTTCGTTGGAGGGGCGATTTCCGCTATTGCAAATTGGAGGTGGGATAAGAACCAGCTCCGAAAACTCCGCCACAGCGACTGCAAAAGATGCAGGTTGCCTCTCCCCAGCATTGTATGTTGACAATCCATAATTCTGTAGTTGCTAAAGAAAAGGTAGCAAAACTTCTCAACAGGTCTCAGTTTTGCTCGTCTCTATAATATGTGTCATGCCCGCCGATTCCAGATGTTACTTGTGGAAGGATCGCGACTTGCAGCTGCAGTGGTTTTTTTGCCACTCCCAAAACCTGCAAAACCTGCAAACCTGCAACGACTACGAAGTCTGTGAGGCGTTGAAGAAGATCCGGAAGCGCGTGAGGCTCGGAGAGCTGGCACTGAGCTCTGGTCAGGAGAGAGCACTTTGTGGCGTTTTACGAATAAATCGTAGAGTAAAAACCTTGTAGGATGGGGCCGCGGGGCCTATCCAGCGGTTCATATCAAGAGCTTCATATCTTTGTGCCAGGAAGCTCCAAAAGTCGGGCAGCCACGCGCGCCACTTGGCTGCGCAAGATGTTTTTTCTGATTGGTGTATCATGTTTAAGTGCAGTTTCGGGAGTACTTTCTTGGAGCCCTATGCCAAGGTGACTACATTTTTTGGCACGATGTCGAAAACTCAGCTGGGCCTTTTGGCTAGTGTCCTACAAGTTGTGCGAAAATTTTCGAAAATTGATATTTTAGTTTCTCATCCCTCCTGCCATGGCATTTCCAAAAGCAACAGTAGTCAACTGGGCAGTGCATTTGCTTCCATCATTTGGAGCTGTGACCAACATGAGTATTGATGCACTGCAATGGTTTGCAGCTCAGCAAGGGAATTCGTACCCAGCACACACCTCTAACTTCTAACAAAGAAATAATCCTCCATATCAGCAAGGACCAACAAATTCAGACTATCGTTGAAACATTGGACATTGGATCTTCACTACTGAGTCGGCGGAGGGCTTGTTTTGGCAGGTTGACACTCACATCATGCGGCCAGAGATTCCTTTGACCCACTTTGTGGCAATAGCGAACTATGCGTCCGGGCACCTGGCCAACAAAGCTCAGCTTCGCCATATCCAAAAAGCATCCCTGTCCGAAGGCTGTTCTGAATGACAAGGCGATCCTGTTGCATTCACATAAAAGTTGCCAAAGCAGAACTCGAAGAATTCCTTCGTAATGTTCACTTTTTGTGGGTGTCACGGCACGATTCAGTCGGATTTGCAGTCTGAGACCTGGCCAAGCTTGTTGTAGGTATGTACCAGACACTGTCGACCAAGGCCTGTGGTTTTCACAGAGAACGTGGAAGACTTAGTATTTCCTGGAAGAAAGACCTCCTTCTCAAAATCTCTCAAACAAGAACTGTGGGTTCTGCAAAAGATGGCTAGTGACGGCTAGTCAGCTGACTGGGTTGGAACCACACAGCCCCCGTATTTGACTTCGCTACTCGTGCGTATTATTTCGTGCAACATGTATTTTTGGTCACTTGAGAACGCCCGAAAACTAGGACCATCAGACATTTGATTCATGACCACCATGACCATCATGACCACCATGACCATCATGACCACCATGACCACCATCATCCTCATCATGGCATTGCTTTGTGCATTGATGCGAGGCGCTATCACTGAACAATGGCGTCTTCTTCCTGCAGGAGGGCTTTCCGTTGGCGGAAAGATTTGTGCGATTGATTGGTTGCCGTGTCATCCCAGAGTTCCCAGAGAGGTTGAACCTTCACAGATTGACCGCTTACCTGGTAAACTTAAGATTTGAACATTTTGAACAGTCATCTGCAGATTTGCGGTCCACATCCAGTAAAGATTGCATGGAAGCATTAGCAACACATAGCGACAAGGTCCAAAGGCTGTTGAGAGGCTGTTGAGAGGCTGTTGAGGCACGTTGTGGCCAACAGTTCAGTTCCTTGGTGATTGTTTTGGCAAACGTTCACCTGTGGTGACACGCAGGTGGACGAAGATGGCCCCGGAAAAGGTTCTTCTCCGCTTGGAGGCGAGGCTGTCGTTCGGGAGCCAAGTGGAGAAAGAATTTCGGTGAAAATATTGAGAAAACTGATGGAAGTCATACGGAAGTCTTGTAAGACCTTGTAAGTCTTGATGAATATCGAGATTCAGTGCATTCATCCACGTCAGGAAAAAGCCAGCTTCTAGAAAGTTCACAGCACGTCCATAGACTGTTCCTTTGGTTTCAATTCCTAATCCGAACTCATAATTGTCGGTGCTTTAATGCGCCTGAATTCTGTTTCATTGTGGTAACTTTGGTGGCTCTTGACAGGAAGAATTATGGGGTTTGGGTTTGTAAGGTACCGGCGAATGGCCATGGGCAGACAATGGCTGCATGTACGAGGTGTGATATGGAGCCAGCAATCAGCGATGTTTTTTTCAGAGGGTTTGTCTGAAAATTGGTGGTTGCCGGACCTTTTGCAGTACATCATTTCCAATTCTGGAGATTTGTGGGCGTAGACACCTACTATCATACTGTACTCAAAACGTATTGAGAAAAAGTTGCATTGAGTGCATGTCGATTGGATGTGCTTGACATTTGAATCAATGTCGGCTGAACATCCACACTTCAGATGCCGTTTCGAGGACTCCATGGGAAGCTGTGACAGGTCATGTTGCATCACTTTGCTGGTGAGCGCTACACGGGCGCTTGCACCAGGCGGAGTGACAACTGGGGAATTTCATCAAGGGGTTGGGAGGTTTGCAAGAATTACTCGGCGAGGTTTGGAGGTCATCCTGGATTCATGACAGTCAAATTGCTCGGTCACTCTGCATGAATTCCCTTTCTACCTCCAATCTCTCTATTGCCAGATGTTCAACTACCAAAGACGTGTGTGGTATCATTCCAGGGGAAACGATGAGCATTGGGTGAACTGTCAGCTTTGTCCCTTGCAGTTTCCGGCAAGACGACTTCAACGAAGTTAGTCGCTGAGTGCAAGAAAATCTGCCCTCGGGTTGAAGACACCCCTTGCTACTCTTTGATACCCAGTGATAACCAATCATATGGCTATGGATCAATACCTATTAATACCATTTTTAGGGGAATGAACATCCATTTACCAGCTATTTTGATGTTCACCAGGGGTACAAGGGTTTTGACACACTGCCATATATCGATCATTTGGCTTTCGCAACTGCAAGCTTCTCAAGCATCGTCCAGATTTGCTGTTTGGGATTGAGGCCAGACCAGAACCTCCCACTGGTGTGGGCAGCCCCAGGGTCGGCCTGATAATCCTTCGTGTATCCCAGCTTGTGTTGGGGTGAACCATGTGCGGCAAGCCATGGCAAACCCTTGTTTCTGAGCGCCCACTTCTAACATCTTCTAACTATCTATGACTGCGATCACTGTGATCACTGACTAGTTGAATTTGTTCGGATTTGTTCAAGATTTGTTCAAGATTTCCAGGTTTTATAAAGTGATCAAGTGCATTCAAGTGCCAATATGCTGGGAACATTGGGGGCATTGGGGGTACATGGGGGATAGTTTGGGACTAAGAGTGAGGAAGTTGTAGTGACTGGTGCCAGCACATGTCAGTACTTTTGGGCATCAATTCTCTTGACTTCACCTGGCACAGTCCACTCCCAGGAGGAGTTGATGAAGTGCTTCAACTCGGAGATGGACGCCTTGGGTTCGATACCTCAGGAGCCCATGGTGGAAGGTAATGGAACTTCTATGAACTTCTCAATGTTTGGCCCATTTTGGCCCTATCTCTCAGAAATCCCATTCTTCGAATCCAACTTTCTCTGAGGTATGGGTTGCTGCGACCGTGACATCAAAGATTTTGCCTTCCTCACAGGGGAGGACGGGGAGCCCAGATTGAAACAGGAACACTTTGAGGAAGTGATGGGAAGTCGGTCTGCACGGTTGGATGGAGTTCGATGGCATTTTGGGCATCCTTGACAATTCTCTTCTTCCCTTGCAGCTTCGCTTGGAGCCCAGGACTCCTTCAACCACCACCCATGCGATGAGCTGCTTCGCAAACCAGCCTTGCAGGCAGGGAATACACCGCACATTGGGAAGGTGACAAAGTTTCCGTGAAGGCGTGAAGGCCTCGAAGTTTGTCAAAGATGTCTACGCCGTGTTGTATGATAAAACCGTGGGGGGCACAATGACCTTGGGCCAATTTGCAAAAGTCACGGAAGATCTCAGAAAACCAACAACTTCCCTCTGGGTATTGAGTTGCCAAGTCCTGCTAGATTTGTCCATCACGGGGTGGTTCCTTGCCATGTCCCTCCATTGCATGGGTTTCGCTGCAGGAGTATGACCGTGCTTTGATCCAAGCGCATTGCTTTGAAGATGGCTGGGACCTAAGTTGATGGGCGACGACCCGAGAGTTTTCAGTAAAATTATTTTGCTGAAAGCAGGCCGTGCTGGGATCAAGACCTACAAAATTTACATCCAATCATCAATTGTTTTCTGTTTTGTTAGACAATCCCCTAGGGATGTGTGATGTTTATGTTGAAACTGGCAGCATCGAATGAAATTGAAACATGTTTTTTGTTTTTTTTTGTCAAGACTGAATTGATCAAGCATATCAAAGGCATATCAAAGAACGGCCCCGAGAAGCTGAAAACTGTCAATTTGGCTCGATACTGAGCAGAGGAATGTTCATGGTGCACTCCAAGGACAGGCTGCAGCGTAGCACCATGCCCGGTTGTTGGGCTTTCCGAAACCATGATTCATTCGAAACTGGTGGACACACCTTTCAGACACACATCCAACCTCAAATGGTGTGACATATCGCACGAGGACCTGAAATATGCCAAAGAGTCTTTGAAGAGAGTTCAGCAAATGATTCGGAATGAATTGTAGGATACCGTAGGGCGTTGTGGCACAGGCTCACAAAGAGGAGTCCTGTTTTTGCCAAGGCAAAGCAATGGCGAGAGCAGAAATCCTTGGGAGCATTGGGTGGAGTTCAGCCGAGTTCAGCTATATATCCTTTCCGAAACAGCTTTGGGGCAGCAGGAAAAGAATAGGAAAAGGAGCATCACGATGTTTGCTTTCCAGGCTTGACATATCTTGACATTGTTCCTTCTTTGTTTGCAGTGCTGTGCGTTTTTTCCATTTAGATTGTTTATTTTAGCGTCTTGCTTCAAGCAAGTCCCTTAACTGGCAAGTTTGAGCAGACTCCGAAAAATGGCATTGGAAATCCACCATGGTTCTCAAAAATCCCTGCCTTGCAGAGAACACTTCAATGCTATTCATGTCGCAGCATTGCAGCATGATCAAAAAAGCTTCTGGGTCGCAACTGCAATGGTCCCTTGTCACATCGGTGCCAGATCATCAGACACAAAAGTAGGGCCCAAGATGCTGGACTTTGAAGATTCCGCTGGATATCTCGGTGGTTGCCTTGAGTACAGGTTGAGTATATAATTAGATCAAAACCTAGACCAAATATGACCAAATCCTGGATTTTGCATGATTTTGCTGGACCCAGGCTGGACCAATTTTCCACTGATTCTATGAGTTCTATGACTCTATGACTCACAAATGCAGGTCACAAACGGTCACAAATGTATTGCTCGGAGAGTTTCTCCCATGTTCGATGGAGCGCCATGTGAGCGCCGCCATGAAATGCAATTCCAGAGCTTTGTGGAGCGCTACGTGGCCACGTTATTTGCCCAATGTCGGCAGATAGCCACCGTCTTCGAAACTGGAGATGGGCCAAAAGTGGCCAATGAAATTCCAAGAGCTGGAATTGCACTTCCAATTTTGGACTTCGAGTCCATCAGTCTCGATGAGAAGGACGGAAATTGGGGAACTATGGAACTCTTGATCCACACATTGAAGAAAACATTGTTTTCTTAGAAAATTCAGAAATTACTGCCATGGCCACCTTCAGCAACTTCGCCAGGACGCCACAAGTTCTATGGCTCTTGCGACTCTTGGAGCAGAACTGGAGCCAGATGTCCTGCCGCCACATGGCCCCATGCCCAGTGCCCCCAGTGCCCCGAGTGGCCCGAGCCGCCGCCCCACCAGACCAGCTGGGCCGAAGAAAAGCTCCATGCCGCCAGGGCCATGGAGCATGCGGGAGTCGGAGGCACGTTGCAGGAAATTTCGTGTCAAAGCAGAGGATGAGATTCTGATGTTTTTTGAGGTTTTTGAGGTTTAGATGACAAAACAGATATCCCTGTATAGCAGTCATAGTGACATGACTTTCATTTTGGCCTCTACTCTCAAGCACACGATTGCTCCTGCAATCTTGTGCACCAAAGGTTTTGTGCGAAAAACATGACCCTGAAAGAAGTTGTTTTTGTTGTCCGGGCATGACTTGGTTGGCTTGCGGGCACAGCCCCCAGAAAGCATCAAAGTCAAAGGAAGAATGACTTGAAGACTTGAGGAATGACTTTGTGATTTCTTGTCCTTCCATGGCTTCCGGCTCCAGGCCAGTCGTCTGCAGCGCATTTTGGACGGCGTGGCGTCGCCTTCCTTTCGCCGCTCCCGTCATGGCACCTCCAGCCGGGGCGACAGACCTGAAGCCAGGAATAGTCCTTCCAAGGACTATGTCAGGAGGAACTCGATCAGGACAGAGTGAAGGGGGTGAACCATGCTGAACCGTGATGAACCGTGGTGAACATGGTGAAATTGAGTCATATTTCAGTCATCTCTTTGCAGTGTCATTGAGGTGATGAGGCAAGGTACCCAAACAATTTTCGGGGTGGAGCTGCGGATCTTCAAAGAATTCCGCGTTTGAGGCGTTTGAGGCCCCATTGCAGTTCATTCTACCTGGGCTGGCTGATGAGATCTTGTAATTCACAGATGTTTGTGCATGAAGCGAATCTGTTGATATGGCTGTTGATTCCAACTTCACTGTGAGGAGAGCCTCTTTCACCTCGGCATCTTCTGTGATGTCGTGCTTCAGGACTGCAGCTACTGCAGCTAAGTAGGAAAAGCTTTGATATCTCTGTGACTGGGTTGCGGCAACAATTTGGTTTGCCCATTTAGAGGCACACGAGATGATTCGACAATGCCCGACAAACCCGTGACATGATCTTAGAAGGGACAAATAGATGACAGCCATTCTGACGGAGTGATCTCCAGTTTGTCAGTCGGATGTTGAACTGGCTATGTAGAAGGCAGTACCATGCAGTCAGTACATGAGGAGTGTGTTGATTCCGCAAAAAAGTGATTCATCAGCCAATGCGGCTCCAAAGACATCCCCAACACTTTTGACGTCTGACGCAGTGAATGCACCACTTCGCTTCACCAATGATATTTTTGGATCCTTCGGATCCTTCGGGGGGTCAGTGGCAGGATACCCGGTTGAGGCCAACTTTCCAGCACAAAGCTCAGTGATGCTCAGTGTATTCCATGTATTCCATGGGAAGCTGCACCGGGACCTCCAAGGCCGACAACGGTTCACATCCGCAGACTCCCTGGTGAAGGACTCGAAACGGAAGCCCCGGGAAGCGTCCAAGGAGTCCAACCCAAAAGATATTCGCCAGTGCCAGAAACAGGAATCCAAAATAATCCAAATCCAAAGGCGGGAAATGGCGAGTTCTGAATTTGGTCAAGGCCTCGTGGCAGTTGGTTCTTTTCCAAGGAATATTCAATATTCCAGATTTCCAAGGAATATGTTGGATCTCAGGTATTGCATTTCACTGTGGATATGCCGTGGCGATGCGCGCGCAATGTCTTTTGAGAATCGAGTGAAACTGGTGTTAACAACGATCAACTGTGAGATTGAAACAAAACAATAGACGCAAGCCAGAAGTTTCTCGGACCAAACATGAAATTTGTCGCGGACTTGTCTTGGGCTTTATGTGTTTGGAAGTCCTTTGTGACGAACAGGAAGACAAATCTGAAGAAGAAGGCTTGGTTCAGAGTCATGAGAGTTGGAGTTGGCTCGGTCAACCTTTAGTATAGTATACTGCATGCCTTTGAACAAGTCGCGAACATTCCAAACCTGAGAAAGGGCAGTGCAGTCTTCTTGAAGCTGCAGAGGTTCTTGCAGGATCTGAACTTCCATGATTTGACTGGTGAGCCCCTGAAGGAAAGAGATCCAAATCCATCTTTGCCTTGCCGGGTGAAGAAGATGATGGTTCCAAAGTCCGCCTCACAGTGATTGGCAGTGAGAAGTGCTTCTGCAGTGGAGTTGTCGGAATGATGGTCTTGAAAACTGATGTAACATTGTTGTGTTCGGTTCTCACAGCGACGATGTCAGTGTATTCACGTCGGTTTCCGCTCCAGGTTTTTGTTTTGGAGTTGAGAGGAAAGGAACGAGGTAGCCAAAAATACAGTAGCCTCATTTGTTTAAATCTTTTCTGTTTTCAGCTCGGCGCCAGGGGCCAAGTGGGATTCTCCAGATTGGTTTCCATGATTTTTGTGGTCTCAATTTCAACCACTGCAGCATTGTGTGGCTCTACAGCCGTTTCCCCTGCACGTGGATCGCCACGCAGCAGCGCGAAGCGGGTCATGTGGCTTTTGCGAAGCATTTCGGGTGAGGAGGTGCTCTGGGGATGGTGATCAGATGTGATCCGGATAAACATCGGCTTGGCTGAGCGGCTGAAGATGGCAACGACGGTTTCAGCTGTTGGGAAAAGTCAAAAACCCCACCGCTTCCAGGTGGAGACGTGAGGTGCTCAGCAATAGAACATCATGAAACATCATGGATGCGGGTGAGGCTGTTTGGACTGCAGTGCTTTGTTTTCCAGTTGCTAAACGGAAGGGAAACATTCTGGTCTCAACATGTCTCAGCTAGTTCCTTCAGTGTCCTTGCAAAAATGCGGTGGAACATGGTCCTACATGGACCACATGGACCTGACACCTCTCACCAAGGCAAGGCAACGCCGAGCACTTCAACCTCGGCGATGCGGCCAACGAGGCGGGGACAAGATGGGACAAGATGAGACAAGATGGGACACGGCGAAGGTGGCAGAACAATGGAGAACGATGGAGCACAGCCGCAAGATCTTCAATTAACATAATTAACTACAATTAAGTTAAATTACTCCGGTTCGATGTTTCTCAAAATTCCAGATGGCCTGAAACTGGAAACAACAAGCGCTTTCAGCAGGGCGAACATGTTTATTGTGAGAATCTAAATCTCGAGCCAAGAAAATGTCCCTTGAATTTTGTTTCAAGATTCCAAGAAGGGCTTTCAAGTAGCGTTGGCTTCGTAGTGCAATAATTTTTGTTGCAAGCCAATTGGTGTTGATCAGTGCTGTATCCCGAATTCAATGAAAAGTTTCAAGGAAGCATTCTTTACGATTTGGGCCGAATGCCGACGAAGAGCATCAAAACCCTGCAACCTTTTGCGATAGGTTCAGACCTCTGACGGTCAGGACTCGCTTGTTGTCTTGATCGCTGCATATGGGCGGTAGCTTCTTAACCCCATGCTGTGAAGATTGATGTAAATCAATGTAGTAAGAATGTCTTTTCTTGTGCAACCTGAAAAACTTTGCTGTTGCAGCTCTTTCCCAAGAAGTGGGAAGTGGTATGTTGTCGTTCCCTCACGGTGAAATTGAATCCAAGATTTTTGCTGATGTAGGAGATGTCCAAAACTTGGGGTGGCGCTCAGAATGTACATAGTATATGTATGTATATGTAACAGTAGTATGTATATGTATATGTTTTTTTCTTGGACGCGGCAGTTTTCAGACATGACTTGGGTGTTTCAAAGTCAAGTCCTGATGAGTTTCAACCCTCAATGCGTACATCATCGATCAGGAGTTGGAAGCTGAATACAACTTCGATGCTTTCAACAAGGCCCGCACCTGGCCCTGATTGGGTGTGTTCTTCCGTAGCCTCTGCAAGTTGTATACGAGTCATCTCCTAAACAGCTTCAGAAAACCAGTCTCAATTTGGATCCGCATATTTAGAGAATATGACAGAATATGTTGATACATTTTGGCTTCACCGCGTTTGAACCAAACATCCTCACTTGGATGGCAGGTGCCTCCACATAATGAAGTTTCGTCAGCTTCGAAATCGATGGATCTACACGAGCTTCGGCGCCCTGGCGTGACTGCTTGGAGAAAGAGGCATGTGTAAGGGAATAAAAGGAATATAGCCACACAAGAATCACTCTTTGACTGTAATCTTCCAACATTAGGATACTCCGAATTTGTGCTGGCATTTAGTGCCAAGTTTCAGCTTTGCAGTAAATTCATTCACTTTAATTAAAAAGTCAGAGCCGTTCTTGTCGCATGAGGCTGGCCAAGTGTGTACAGGCTGGGCTCGTAGAACGGGTATGCAGGGTTTACTTGTAATGCATGTCATGCACCTGGGCAAGTGAGCCTTCCACCCACTCCTGGGGTGAAAAGGGACGAGATACCACCAAACCCTTACCATGCTCGCCGTCATAGTTTGGGACTGTTTTGGAAAATGGAAAGTTTGCAAAATCTTTGCAGATTCTGAGCACTTGTTCAGGCCCTGGGCCAGCTTGAGGCGGGAACTGGTCGCAAGTCTCTCAAAATATCGATCATTGAAGACCAAGACCATGTTACATTGAGATTTCATCCACGCTCCTTGTCGAGACCATGTTTAATACCTTTTTTTTGTCCTCATAGATGCGCCGGAAAAGTAGCACTGGCATCAGCAGAATAGAGTGCTGTTCCTGCTCGTTGTTTGTTCTTTACTTTTTTCTGCAGGTCGGCTTAAGAGAGGTTCGAGAGTCTCTCAGCAAGCACATGGTGTTGTGTTGGGCTGTTTGGTTCAACCAGTATTGGAATGGTGCGGCCAGGAACAACTTTCAGCGTTGTCATTTCAAGGCTTTTGAACTCTAGTTCCAAGATCAAACCACTGAGCTTAGGTGTGCTGATCAAATGCCTGAATTTGGAAGGCACAGCCTGGAGCCCGGGAAAGTGGATTGCAACACAAGCTTAGTGCCGTGACCAGCTGGATTAGAAGTTCCAGTTTGGAACCGGCTTTACTCATCAGTTCACTTGCACAGGGGGAGAGTTTGTGGTAGACAATTTTGAGGAACATCATCTTTTTTTGCCGTTTCAAGCTATGCAACATGATTTCCTCTGAGACTTTGCAAGGTACAGAACCTTCAAATTGCATAGTTTTACACCCAGTGGAGTTTTCCACATGGCGACTTGGAAGGCTGCAGCAGATGATCCAGAAGCAGGAGCAAGTGATTGCTCAAGCGCTTCAGGAGGTCCTTGTGGGTTTTCAGCAGTCGGCAATCTTTCGTCACAAGATGATCAACCTATGGAACCCAGGGAGAGCAGTAGATCCAAATTTGAACGGATCAATGAAAACCAAGCTGACTAGGAAGGAACAATTCTCAGTGGTTTTGGGATTGAAATTTCAGCATTTTGCTTCAATTTGCTTCATTGGATTCAAAATTCGATCACGGCATGGAAGCAGTGGCTGATTAGAAGCCTCCCGGTGGCCGTGGCCAAAGGTGTCCGCCCCAGATGCGCCTGAGAATCCTCTGGTCCGGCAACTGGAGTGTTACGAGGCCTTGTACTTCCAAGTACAAAGAGCATGGCATTTGTCCTTGAAGAGATGCTGTTTTTTTGCATAATTTCAAAGCTCCAAACTAAAGGTTCTGGCTGCAGACCACAGAACGTTGGAGGACCGATGGGTTGGGAAACTGAAGACAATATGAATCGGGCTTGATCACAGGTTACTGCTCAAGCCCCGAAACCATAGATAAGACTATGTTTAGCAAGGGACCCAAGACACGTTCTAGGCAAAATGGTACGTTCTCTTCGTCTAGGAAGGTGAATCAATAAAGCTGGGCCAGCTGGGGTGAACCTGGTGGCAACAAGTGTGGCACCATGTTACCCATCGGCCAGGAACAAGTGAACCAGTTGGCAGCAGTGGCTGAGGCACGAGCGATGCCTGCGATGCCTCAACAGCCGTGATTTTTTTCACCTTTAGTCGCCGAGTCGCCCAAAGTTATCCTATGCGGTAACCATGCAGAGTACTTCACGTGTTTTTGACTACTTCACAACACCAAGCTTTGACCGTGTTTGTCTCCCGTCAGGAGCTGACTGATGCGCTGGAGGACGTGGAGAATGACAGCCAGTGAAGCCAGTTCAGTGCCTGTTGCATTTTGCTTCAAGAGATCCAAACTGTGTTTTTTTGCCCGCATGTATGCTTGCTTTCTCTTGCCTGAGGTTTTCACAAATTCAAGCGAAATGCTTTGCCTCATACGTCTCATCCATCAACTCCATCAGATCCATCGGTACAGGTGGTGATTCATTCGTGATTCATTCTGATTTTTGATGTGTTTATTGTGTTTATTGTGTTTTGAATTCATTTTGAATTTATCTCATTGCAGGAGTCCAAGACTTTGGAGTCGCAACTCAGCCATGACTTGGCGACCAGTCAGCAGCAGCTAACAGAGGTCTGCCCAATTTCTACAACGTGGGAAGGATACGAAGGATACGAAGGAGGAAGTGTTTTGATTCACGTTTGGATCCTGAATCAAGGAAATCTTTCAATCAACATATATTCGGTTTGGCCCGGACTGTTTTACCAAATGGAGGAGACACATGAGCTTCTCTCAGTCCCAGATGCTTGTACTCAGATATCATGTCATCGGCATTTGCTGGGGAATGCATCTGACAATTTTCTTCATCTTTGCATGTCACCAATTTGCCCAGGGATACAGAGGGTTGACCATGGGCCACATGTTTGGCCACATCTTTGGCATGTTTGGCATGTCAAAGGCCACATGAGGATGTCAATATGTTCAATCGCCAGGCTGTGGCTCGGATCTCGCAGCTCGAGTCCGAAAGTGCAGCTGCATTGCGACAAACTGTCGCCAGGAGGCCCAGAAAAGGCCCAGAAAAGGCCCAGGAGCCAGGCAACAGAACCATTTTTGGATCCAAACATTTTGATGCCGCATGTTTTGCTCAGAATTGTGGTGCTATGCAGTCTTCAGACATCTCATGACATATCTTATGTCTCCCAACACCTCCCAACACCTGCCACTAAGATCTGTGCCAAAAAATTGATATTCGAAGACTTTTAGTCTACTCATTTGGCCCATTTTTGGAGACTTCTTCCCCATAACTGATGTTAACTGGTTATCGCATGGGCAGCCCTCATGTGATTCGACCTCCAAGGCAACGCAAGAAACCGAACTTGCAGTCCGACTCTCAGAGCATTCAGTTGAGCCGGGCAAGACGGGCAGATTGATCGAAGACGGAAGTTGCACAAGCTTAAGAAAGTCCCACATATTCCCACATATTCCCACGCAGCCTGATCCATGGAAATCAAAGAAATTCCCTGAAAATCTCTGCTAGGAATGGCAGCAAAAACCACAAACCGCGTGATGTCGGTTTTTTCATGCTCAGGCATTGACACCTGTGACAACTGCCAAAGTCACCCAATCTAGTTACAGCTTGTTGCTTCACCGAGCTGTGTCCCCCACACCCTGAATGTGTTCAATGATAGTTCAATGGTTCTAAGATGTTCTAAGCCTTCTAAGCAATGAAATCCTGCCACACTTAACCTGGCTTGACCCACTTGACCCACTTGATTTCCATTTCAATTCACATGGTGCGGATACAGGCTGAACGTGCGCATGTCCGGGAGTGAGCTTCTGAGATCTCTGCCACTGGAAACCAGCTTACGGCAAGATGATGTATAACTCTAAGTTGAAGGAAAGTTGCGTATGACTTCCTTTGATGACTCACTCAATGACTGTTGTAGCTTTGTGTGATTCCATGGCATGGATCGTACATCGTAGGAACTCAGAGGCCATGTGGAGCATACATATCTACAATATAGTATGAATGATATGGTGTATACATAATATTATATAATATAGTGTATATAATACTGTATATATAATATGGTGTAATATATATACATATTATTATATATATATATATCAAATATGATCAAGTGATTTGTTCAGTGGACAAGTTCTCAGGTTGCAGCTCCGAGTGGCAAGAGTTGAATTGGAGTGGAATTTGGAGCCGGGAACATAGTTTTGAAACTTACCAAAAGGAGATCAAACACTTGACACGCTCAAAACCATCTGATTTTGTAAACGTCTGGCCCACTTCAATTCTACAGGAGCTCGGCATCGCACCGAGGCAAGCATTGAAGAAGAAAGGCAACGGACTTGGAGAAGTCCAGGAACCAATTGAAAAAGCTGTCCTTCAAAGCTGATCAGAGTGGATTCGGGTACATCCTGTCGGAGCGACATGACACAGCTAATACACCCAGCTGAAACAAATTTTACACGATGTGATGATGTCCGACTGAGGTCGTTCCTACAACTTCAGACACTTTGACATTTGAGCGCAGGAAGTGGCTTTGTCCTAGGACAACAGAAAATCAAGCAAAGACAGCATCCCGAGTCCTCAAAGAAGTGATCCCTGCAGTTCCATTGATGTTGGTCTCCAATGCTCTCCGATGGTCTCCGATGGTCCCCGTCTATATCAGAATCATTGGGGCCACCGAATGACTTCTAATGATCCCCCTTCTGTTTCCACCGCACCGCAGTCAGTTGGGCTGAAAGTGGCTCAGCAAAGTACTCGGCACCCGTAAAAAATGTTGATGTTGAGAGCATCCATTGTTCCGAGTACCCTCACGAGTAGACTGACGGATAATTTTTTTGGGGTAGCGTTTCAGTTAGAGCTGTTGGTATGCCAACATTTTTTTGGCTGGAGGTATTCCAAAGTGTAGTTGACTTTGGCCGAAAGATTCCAACCAAACAAGGCCGAAGTCAACCACACTTTGGACCTTCGCATTGTTTCAATAGATAAAACGCATCGTCAGATTCCGTGCCACGGATGATATCATATGTTCGGTTGCGACAACATTGGAGATAATGCAGGCATTCTCTTCACCTGAGATGATCTCAACCCATTGGCTTGATTCATTGATCTATTCCCTGAATTCCGTGGATGCTTTCTTTGCACGAGACCCTTGATCAGGTTGTCAAAGCGTCCAAACGACGATCATTTCTGTCTGATTCTAAGCCCATCGGAACAGCCTTCACATCAATGGATGAGCTCAACCACTTGGGTTCGTGGTTTCCTGTGTGTTTGAAAGAAAAAAATGCATGTTCCTACTGTGTGGTTTGAGTAACTTAGGCAACTGAGAATGTAGAACTCCAAGCCCCAAAGTAGAACAACCACCCAAAGGGCCATGTTTGAGAGGATTCAAAGTGTCAAGATGTGTCAAGATGTGTCAAGCCACATGTCAATGCACGTCTGAAAACTCGTCTGATAAGCTGCTCTTGCGCAGCTCGTAGCTATTTGTATCTTGCATCACTGAGGTCAGGGCGCCCTGAGCTCAGAGACCATGATTTTCTCAGTTGAGCAAGTTGAGCAAGGATTCCACTTAGAATTTGACTTGTAATTCAGAGTCAAAGGATTCACTTTGCCAAGCTTCAGGTTCTTTTTATCACGGGTTATTTTGATGCATTTGTACCCGGTTGTGGGGCAGACTCTTCAAGGTGGACGTGCAAAACCTGGAGAAGGCACCTTGGATCACTTGAAATCACGACTTGATTGGCTAAATTGGCCATGGTGAATATATATATATATTAATATACAGAGCTGACAGTCCATTGGTCCAATCGGTGCTAACCAAGTTGCAGATTCAGCTCACAAATTCACCTCCCGAAGATTAAGTCTAGGTCCTCTAGGTCCTATAGGTGGTTGATGGTTGTTGGAGTTGTTGGAGTTGTTGGATGTCAACATGTGAGTTGTGCATTTCGTGGTTTCAGGCGCAGGTCGGTACACCAGCAAAGGCTACAGCAAGGCGGAGATGGCATGGAACCGAAATGGAACCAAGAAATGTGGATCTCACGAGTCTCACGACACAGATACTATTCGGATCCGGTGCCAAAAGTTCTGAAGCAGTAGCCGCAGTAGCCGCAGCCAGCAAGGACATGTGTAGTCGAGCCCTCAAGTCTTTGGAGTCTTTGGAATTTGCCAAGATCACTCCAGGCAAAACGATGCCAAGCACAAGAAGTCAACAAGAGCATGGAGGCTTTCGCAGAAAACAGCAAGACCGGGTGCTTTTAGTGTGGGACTTGTGGATGCCCTCAAAAAATCTTTAAAAATCAGATGCACATCACTCTCTTGGCTTGGAAAAAAATCTTTAATCATTACTCTTTTCCTTTTGGACAGGAGTCTTTCTACTCGATAGTTTGTGCATTTGGGTTTCAAGGGAGCTATCGGTTCCAAAGTCAACGAATACTCACTTGTCTCATCCAGAGATGGACTTGGTGAGTCTCAACCCATCCTGTCAAGATTCATTCTGATGTATATGGAAAACTTACGATCTCAATATTGTCTATATATATATTATGTATTGACTTGTATTGGGTATATCTTAATTTTCATTTCATGCTTGCTCTTCACGGGCACGCCTTGGGAGGCCAAGTTCTTGGAACGTTTTCGCTTGGCTAAGGAGGACCTGGGGGTGTAGAACACATTGGATGTGCCAAGCACTGAATGGAAAAAGATGAATAAAGTACTGAATAAAGATGAAACGTATAGGAAAAGCTATGAAAACATATGAAAACCCCATCTCACCAGATGTCTCCATGAAATTGACACCACATTGCCTTAATGAACTCCATCTTCCGCGACTTGACCCGACTTGACCCAACTTGACCAGGACGATATGGAAACAGCAGTGCCACAAACCTCCACCAATGTGCTGTTGCTTCACCAGCTGGCAGCCATGGTAGCCTTGTCAGTCCGCAGCTGAGCTTGAATTTTGAATTGATCAGGCTCTCAGTGTGGAAGTTTCCAACTCAGAGCCGACTGATTGAAACAATATGCAACAAGACATTGTCAAAGTCTCCCATACTTTTGCACAACAGATCCATCGGGTCCATACAAGATCCATGCAGATCCATTGAGATTTCAGCTTTGTTGAGTCCGCAAAGCACGTCTCAGTTTGATGATACGCGCCTCGCAAAAGCCGCCTTCGACAACCAGGCGCCTGACATGCCGGTGCGCAAGTTTTTTAGTTCTTTGTATGCATGAATTGTCGATGTTTGTTGATTTTGTTTGTTGATTTTTACATGAGTACACGGAGCCCCTGGGAAGGACACCCAACACAAAGGCTATCTCGAGTTGGAAGACTTTGTCCAGGTGCCAACATGTGCCAACATGTGCCAACATGTGCCAACCATTCACTTGGGACGGAACTGAAATTCCTGGTTGCCTTTCTGTGCAAGTGTGCTTGTTTAGTACACTGTGTCAAGATTTGCTGAATTGTATTGTTGCATGATGTTCCATGATGCGGCAGGCAGTTCTGGAGATTCATCAGACCATCAATGTGACCTGTACAGTGGTCCTGGCATGTCCTGGTTTTGTTTTGGACGCAAAGCTCATTGCCTTTGTCGGGCACAGGTAAGAGCACATAAGAAGTAGTGGACTTGCTAAGAAATCTCTCAAGTGCTGGTGAAGGAAACAATCTGCTGCAATCATACAAAAAGACAATCATTTTCACCATCCGTCGCCCCATGACAGACGGCTACGATGGTCCAATGTGAACATCTTTGTGATTCAACTTTCCCAGCGGATGAAGGCGGAGCCTCGTAGAGCCAAGTCTGGAACCAGAGCACCTCAATGATATAGACGTATGACATACGTATTTGTATGTGACAGTACATGTATGTATATACACATATATCATATATCATTCGATGTAGTTTGGTTTCACGTGATGTAGCGTGATCTAATGTGATGTAATGTGAGGTGAGGTGATTTGACGTGACGTGATGTGATGTGAGAATATATATATATGTAACGATTATCTTGCATTGGGGTTTCTGCAAAACTCCTCTGATCTTTGTCAGTCTTAGGGATGAGGGATAAGCTGGAATAATGTGATCCATGTTTGCCACAATAGTTGAACGGTGTCGAACACTGAAACCGTTCAAACAGACATGAGGATGACCAAGATCATACCATCACAGGTTCTACGACCATCGACTTGGTGCAATTCTTGCAGTGGTGCGCCCTTTTCAGGCAAAGTACTGAAGAGTGGTTGACATCGGCTGTGAAGGTATTCCAACTACAGCTTCCACGAAAGCCTGCTGCTAGCACCGGACATGAGGGATCTTCGGCGCCTCAGCCGTCAGTATGGAATCCCTTGGGAAGAAGTGCACAACGTCAAACGCCGGGGAGCCCAAGGTATAGTTGAAAACTAGTTGGAAGGGCTCCTGTTTGCACACTTCTGCAGAGTCTAGGTTTGAGGGCTTAGACAAGGTGAAACAATCACATTTTGAGTTTCACCGATCATACCGAATCATACCCAAAGAATTGCCGAAAGGTCACTTTGACGCGGTGGATACAGATGGATCAGGAGAAATTGATTTCGAGGAGACTCATGGGAATCAGTAGACTCGGTGAACCTTTTGTCTTTGCACGCACGAGTCTAAGATCTGAGTAACGAATGCACGGATATTTCAGCACCGTAAAAGAAAGACTCTGTCATCAAATCGGAGTCCAAGGCAGCCAAGCCTCGCAAGAGCACAGTTTTCCCGCAAATTGGAAAGTCTGATTTTGAAAAGCTCTTGGTTCATAGCGTTGTTCACATGGAAATGTGGTGATTACAAAAAAGCAGCCAAGCAGACGGGATTGGAAGGTTGGTCAAGACCAGCGGGGATGAATAACTTTTGTGGCTTTGAACAAGTTTGACATCGGTCCAGGAATTTTCAGAAGTCCTGCGGAAAGTCCTCCAGGTGCTCAATTCTCTGTGCAGGGCGCCGTTGAAGGATGTCTAAGTTTCACCTGTCAAATTCATAAGCCAGTTTGTTCCCTTAAACAGTGTGTCCACACAGGGGTTCTTACGGTAGGTGTTAAGGCCGGGGTTAGATCACGGTACGCCAACTGGCTTGCGTTTTTTTCCTGTAAATTCTCGTGTTAAAATGGCTGTTGTGACATGTCCATGTGCATTTCAACTGTGCGGCCTCGCACAAAGTGATCCTGATGAAATCCTCTAAGCGGTCTTGTGGAGATCCTGGTGCCGTCCTCTCTTGTACACATCCTTATGACAAGATCTTGTGCAGTTCCTGCTGAAATCCTCTGAGAGGTCCTTGCTTTATCTTGCACAGATCCTTGTGAGAAGATCTTGTGAAGATCCCGCTGAAATCCTCTAAGTGGTCCTTACATGATCTTGCACACGGATCCTTGTGTCAAGATCTTCGTTGAGAAGTCCTCGACATTGTATGATCTTGTGCAGATCCTTATGAGGAGATCTTCTGGAAATCCTGGTGAAGTCCTCTCGATGAAGGTCTTGTAAATATCCTCTATACAGAAGGTCACCCTTAGACGAGCTTGTGAACTTCTCTTTGATATCCTGGTATGAGGTTCTGGTATAAGGTCGTACACATAGAGTTGCTTGCTTTTTAAGCTTTAAGCATTGATTTCCTACCCTCCATACTGTTTGGGGTCTCTTGACGGGATAAATGATGAGTCACTGGACGATTCTGGCAAACCAGCGACGCAGTGTATGATTTTGGGTTTGAAATGCAGGTGGCGCCAGATTTGGAATTGCCGCCCAATCGTGCAAGGCCATCTTGCAGCTGCATGTTTGCACGGGAGATATGCACGGGGATTTGTTTTTCATTCACCCCTTCTGTGACAGGCACTTTTGGAAGCAGCTTGATACCGACGGAAGCGGCAAGGCGTGCCCCCAAGAGCCTTGTGACAAGACCCAACACCTGGAATTGATGAAGTCTATGGCAGTTTTGAGAACGTTGTTCCATTTCTGTTTGCTGAATCGCGAGTACGGAGAGGTTTTTGAATGAAGTCAGGCACCTGCCGTAGTTGAAGATTGGAATGATTTGGACAATTTTTGAGGCTGACTTCTCCGAGTTCCTCCCCTGGTGGCTGAAGTATTTCCACCATAAGGCAGAGAAACTGTTCCGCCAAGACAGGCGAACAAGAGCAGACTGTCACGGAAAACTCTGAAATTCGAAATTGTTTGAATCATCCAACGGATGCCATACCATTCCAAGATGTGAGGCAGACTATGACCCTTGAAAGGGCAGTTCTGAATTAAATCGCAGCGCTGCAAGCTGCATGAAGATGCCCAGGATGGGAAGAAGATGCTGGTCAAGCCATTTGAGGACCCAGGGCAGCAGACAGGGCAGTACTAACATATGCGGCGAAGGGCACTGTCTCAGTATGGTTTTCATTGCAGCCACTGCACAGCGAGCATTCGAAAGAATACGGATTTCTATAGATGCAAACCGCAAGGAATATTTGCATGCTATTTAATACGGCATTTAACTCCAGGTAGTCAATCAACACATGAAAGCGCCATCCAATCTGCACAAAATTGTCCAGCCGATTCAGGATTTCTATCGGAGTGTTCGCAACTTGAAGAATCCAGATCCCCCTCCGTTCAAAAACAAGATGGGAAAGAGGATGGTGTCAGCTCCTCAGTGCAGGTTGAGACCCATGCTTTTTGCATAGAAGGCTGAAATTTGAAAAAGACCCCACATTTCTCTGAGAATGATTTCAAGCAGTTCGACATGACATCATTCATGACATTGATCAGTGACCCTAGGTTTGGGCAATTCGAGGACGGTGGCTGATCATTTGCTTTCAATTTTCATATCTTTGCTCTAATCTGCTTCCAGGTTCCACCGCTGAACCAAATGACCAAATGTGCAAGTGCCAGATTCAATCTGAATCGTGTTTGCAGGATCCAGCCAAAGGACGGGCTTTTCATCATGTCATGCAATGTGTGGTGGGAAAGAAATTTATTGTGTCAAGACGGGGCCCGACGCAATTCGTGGGGGAGAATGAATCTTGGATCTCTGTTGCTTTGTCTCTCCAGGAGCACAACGAGCGACAGCCGAAAGACGCATCTCAGCTATCTTGACCGAAAGGCGAATGAGTTTGCGGAAGAACTCCGATGCCTAGTGGCACCTTGAGACTGAAACTATTGTGAGGTTTGTGGTACCGGTTTGACAACTATTTGGTTTCCATATTGCAGAAATCAAAGGTATAACGTAGCACAGTTTCACTATCCTGTTTCACCTTGGATGAAGTGCAATACCTTGCATTTTCCGCAATTGCAGATGGACTCCGTGAAAAAAATCATAGATTTGATTTTGCCCAAATGCGACGCAAAACGTTTTGTTTAATTTTCGGGATATTCGAAAGCCAGGGCTGAAGTTGTTATCGTAAACATTGTGAACTTAAGAGGGCAGGTTTGACGAGAAAACTCGAAATTAGGTCCTGTTTTAGGTGCCGCGGCGGTTGCGTGACGGTGAGGTACTGAGCCTCCCTTTTGCGCATCGTTTTAGGGTGTCAAGTATCAATATATTTAGTTTCTGAAACCATTCAGACGTATATAAATGGAGATGAGATTTGAACCCAGACATATAGAATGGGCTAGCGCCCTGGTGCCGCCGACCCCCCTATTTGGAGGGTCCTGTAGAGAGAGGGAGAAAGAAAGATAGATAGATAGATAGGTAGATAGATAGATAGATAGATGGCTAGATAGATAGATAGATAGATAGATAGATGGCTAGATGGCTAGATGGCTAGATGGCTAGATGGCTAGATAGACAGATAGACAGATAGACAGATAGACAGACAGACAGATAGATAGATAGATAGATGGCTAGATAGATAGAAAGACGGCCAGAGGGCTTGGTGGAAGCTGCCGCGAGGGAATTGGAGGGTTTAAAGCGTTTTAAGCGTTTTAACGGTTTGAAGCCTGGCAAACGGCAGGCTTGAATGCCCTAACAAGAGAGGGCTATGTGCAGGCAAAGGGCAGGCTGCAACGCTGGAACGCTGAGGGCCAGGAGCTTGGTGGAAGCTGCCACGAGTGATGTGCTTGAATGCCCCAACAACAGAGCGCTATGTGCAGGCAAAGGGCAGGCTGCAATGCTGGAACAGCAAAAGCTGACGGCCAGAGGGCTTGGTGGAAGCTGCCGAGAGAGAATTGGAGGGTTTTAAGAGT
>Ga0126342_10003528_pt1 | contig 25889 bp, 22 predicted proteins | sample Cyp1metagenome_FD_92528 | JGI IMG/M metagenome (GOLD analysis project Ga0126342, IMG submission 92528) | Coral microbial communities from Lord Howe Island, Old Settlement Bay, Australia - Cyphastrea 1 metagenome | ecosystem: Host-associated > Invertebrates > Cnidaria > Coral ... | reverse complement strand
TGCCACTAGAAAATCCCACTTAATTAAACATCATAGCTATTGGTTGAACCATTTTATAGCATCGTTGCAAAGTGAATTAAACATAGCTATACATATAAAACATTCCCGCTTAATTAACATAGCTATTGGTTGAACAATTTTCATAACATCGTGCAAAGTGCAATGAACAAAGCTATTGGCCAAAAAAAACACTCTTTAACGTAGCCGTTGGGAGAAACAGTGAAAACTTACCGTTTGGACGTTCAAGAAACCTTAGCCGTTGGCCGTTGCGCTTATAATAAACGTAGCCGTCGGATCAAAATTTGCTCAATTCCGACGTCTACGTTAAATAGTGGGAGTGTATATATTCTGGTTGGCGGTGGCTGGAACATGGCTGGATTATTTTTCCATTCAGTTGGGAAGTTCATCATCCAAACTGACGAACTCCATGATTTTTCAGAGGGGTTAGCAGCAACCACCAACCAGTCTTTATATTAGGAGGTTTCCTGCAATCCGGGTAGCCCCTCATCCAAGTCATGGATGGCCATTTTAGTATTGGACTGCATGGTGACTTGGAGATCCGGATCCCACATTGTAAGAAAGCCTCATATTACCTTTGGATATTTACATGTGGAAAATTGCACATAGAAATAAATGATAAATGATTATAAACATGATTCCACCTGCTCAAAATGGTGTATAGATATAATATATAATTCTATGTTTCTATGTATATATCAACCCCCAAAAAAAGATAGTAAAGTAACATCCCAATTAGTTAGTGGTATGTTACTTTTCCATAGTCTTAGGATGTTTTAGGGGTTACTATTTACCTATAGCAATCCCATAGATAATTAGGACATTTGGACACCTGGGAAGTGTGAAATACACATCATCTATGCCGATTTTTTGGGCACCCATATTTTTCTAGAGCCACCCCTGCATTGGCGATGCTTTCTGGTTGGGGAATTTTTCGAAGCCCAGTTGAAGGTTGCGAGGCGTTGCCTATGGTGGCATCCAGCTATGGTTGTAGGTATAGGTTACCCTCTGGTTAACATACAAAAAACTATGGAAAATCACAATTTTTAATGGGAAAATCCACTATAAATGGCCATTTTCAATAGCTTTTTGTATGTTTACCAGAGGGTATAGGTTAGTGCTGGCTGTTGGGTTGCTGTTTTTTTGTTGGCTGCAGAGAGGGCAACGCATTAAGTTCAATGTGGGGGAAACGATTTGATTGGCCCTTTCTTACCCCACTAGTGGGAATTGAACATTTGCAGGGTTTTTAGATTGGAAACACCATTATTTCGTGTAACAAATCCCCGAAGATATCTGAATCCCCCTTATAAATCAGTTCAATGATAGTTGGAAATAAGTCGAGAGAGAGAGAGAGAGTGAGTTATAGTTATAGTAACCTTAAAATAAAAACATAAGTCCACTGTTTTAGTCGGATTTTGCTTTTCAATCTGTGGGATTTCCACATATTTTTCCCTGGATCTACTGGACCATTTTCCCAATGGAAAACCCCGAATCTTGGGGAAGCGATGGAATTGATGTTACTTTTTGGAGAAAATATTCAGATAGAGCACCACTAGGCTTATCCAGCTACATCCAGCTACATCCAGCTAGACATCCAGCTACTATGATTACTACATCCAGCTACTATGATTACTATGTTTTTTCTTCATATTTTTGGGATAAATCTTGGGATATTCCTCAACCCCAACCAGTTTCTGCGATACCTCGCCCTCGGCCTCGCCGTTTGAGTTCTGGAGGCTTAGCCCTGCTGGAAATCAACGAGGTCTCGGACTCTCAAGGTGCGGGAAGTGGTTGATGAATGTGGTTTGATGTGGTTTTTCCTGAAGTTTAACATAGCCATGGAATATCCCTGAAATAAATGGAGGTGTAGTTCGCTGGGAAAATCATCTATAAATGGGCTATTTTCCATAGCTACCCTCTGGTAATTTAACATAGCTATTGAAAATGGTGATTTATAGTGGAATTTCCCATTAAAAATGGTGATTTTCAATAGCTATGTTAAATTACCAGAGGGTATATATGCACCTCACAGGACCTCAGCAATAGGGAATGGTTAGCTAGGGTAATCCTCCCCGATCAAGGCCTTCTGCAGCGGTTTGGGATTGATATGGATTGATGGATTGATTTATCATAGAAATAATCCAGATATATCCAGATAATCATAGAATTGGATGATGGGAAAATTTACAGGAAACCCCTATATTTGATGGTAAAAACCATGGTTTCCTGTAGATTTTCCCTTAAACCAATCCATTGAGATAAGATATGTGTACGTCTGTCTTCCCTTGCCAGATCTTGTGCCAGTCTCGTGACGCATAGTCACCATAGTCACCATATTCGTCCCGGGGAGGCATGGTTCACGAGTGCTGCAACGCCCCATCCCTGAACATGCTGGTGAGTCAGCAGTTGACTCCAGAACAGAAACTTGGTGAAGTGGAGGGTGTGCGCTGGATGGATCCAGGTAAACCCGGTTAGAAGGGTTGGTTATGGTTGGTTCATTTGTTTCATAGGCATGCCATGCCCAGCTGTAACTGAGACCCCACCCAGCGAAACTGGATCTTTTATGGATGATTTTAGCTCAAAAAAAGGGCGATCTTCCATAGCCACGTTTTTTTTTTAATACTAGAGGGGATGTTGAAAGTACGGTTAGTCCACTTACTGACTGTGGTTACCCTTTGCTAAACTAACACAACTATGGACAATCACATGTTTTTAATGGGTATATAAATCAACTATTTCCATGGAAATTTTCAATAGCAAACTGTTAGTTTACCCTATGAAAAATGGGGATTTACCCATTGAAAATGGGGATTTTCCATAGTTTTTTGTATGTTTACCAGAGGGTACAACCAGCCCTTAACTTGCGAAAAAGGACATAACTTGGTGCTGGTTGTCCTTTCAGGACCTTGGCGTTCCGCAAAGGGTTGCGGAAACATTTGTCACTTGGCCACCGCAGGAACCCCGGTGAAATGTTTGCTGGTTTTCATAGTGGTTAATAGCCATGGGCCATATCTAACTGTAGAATATTATATAATATACTAAAATAAATAAATACATAAATAAATAAATAAATAAATATATATATATATATATCATACATGTATATGCACACACCGTATATCTGCAATAACCCCAATCTTTAGTTTAACTTATTTCAAGCAGCTTAGCTAAGAAACGGGGTCCTCGTCCTGTACAGTACACCATGGTGCACGGCCACCGAATTTGGCCGAAGACATGGAGATGTTTCAATCAATGCACATCATTCTTTTAACATGCTAAATTTGTTTGTGACTTGTGCCTGTTTTTCCGGATGATGACATCATAACATATCATAACATTCGGAGAGAATGATTTTAGCCTCCCAAGATGAACACCTTTCACAAAATGGTTATGGAATGCCATGGAATGCCAGTATTTCCGGTCCCGTGGCTTTCCATTGCGACCGTGGCCTGCCATGGCTTGCCTGCGAGGCTGTCGCAAGCCGTGGATCAGATCATTGAGATTCCGGAGAGCTGCGGTGGTCTATGTGCCATTTGCCATGAGGCGCAGATCGAAACTAACCGTGGGAGGATCATTTCTCAGTAAAACGGGTAATTCTAAAAGCCCTTGGTCAGTGAATTTCTTGGGATTTCTGTTGGAAGAATCCCGGTGATCATGGAAAATCTCACTGAAAAATAGGGAATGGAGCAATCAGGATGTGGAGAATGAACATCACCATCAGACTGGGTTTTACTGTATAAGCTGTTAGATCCCCTAGATAATGATGGTAGACGCTTTGAAGAATCCATGTACATATAAATATATAATTGATTTTAACCACTAAATATATCTAAATATATGAATTTCCCAAGTGTCACTGTCCAGTATATACTTGGCAAAGGATTTTCGCTAGGATTTAGTTGTACCCATCCACTTGGAGCGAGATATCCACAACCCACTCAATCGTTGGCCTAGTTACTTCAACCAACAGAGAGGTACCTACCATCAATGAACTGTTATCAACTAGAAATTTGATAAACAAATTGTTGATTAATTATCTGATTATATAATTGTCAATTATTCCCATAGGATCCATGTATGGTATATATGCTAACATTGGGGGTATATTGATGGGATCCATGTTACCATATATAGCAGCACCATGGATCCTATGGGATTTGTTGCTTTACTCTTTGCGGGCCCCTTCGAACAGGATTCCCAGGTGAAAATGGACGTCGGCCACAGGTGCTTAGGTCCATTTCCCCGTTTCCTGCCGTCCTGGGTCCCGCCATCCGAGAACCACAAGGTGGTGCCCCAGTTCGTGAACGCTAAGTTGGCGCGTTTATAACTGCAATTTCACTATGGTTTATGGTAGATATAACGAACTAGTCTTCATAGGGTTTATAAACCAACTTATAACAGGCAAACACCACATTGTGTATATCCCCATTCTATTTTTGCATCTATCTAATATCTATCTATAGTCTTCATGGGCTTTTTGTTATGGTGAACTAATAACTCCAATTTCACTATAGTCACTATGGTTTATGGTAGATATAACTAGTCTTCATGGGCTTTTTAACCAACAAACATCGGGGCACCACCCGTCCGTGGTAACCAGGACATGGCAACGGATGAAGCCCTGCCGACGTCAGTGGCTAAGATCCCATGTGGCCATTGCTTCCACCGCAGCTGCGTGACGAAGTGGTTGGTCTCGGGCCGCTTGGCTGGCCAAGCCGGTGAGCCAACCCGGTAAACATCGAAAAAGCCATTGAAAATGATGATTTTTCCATCGAAAATGATGATTTTCCCATAGAAAACTGCGATTTTCCCATTAAAAATGGCGATGTTCCCATTAAAAGTTGTGATTTTCCCATTAAAAATGGCCATAGAAAGCTCGTGGATTTACCCAGCTACAAAATGGTGATTTACAAGAGGGTATGTCGAGTTGATGTGACATGATGAACATGAAAAAAAGTTTTTTTTTTGATACAACCGATACAATTTAGTCATATGCTTTTTGAATCTTTTTGATGTCATGAACATCACGAACCAGGCCACTATAGTAATCTATAGTAGTTTTAGATACATATAGATAATTAGACTATTGTTCATAATTAGACTATTGTGATACAATTCATTTCCTCTTGGATTAGAAGTTTTCTTGTAGAAGCATAGTAATTTTCGTAAGGTGATGGGGATCATGGGATGGTCATATGAAAAGGTCAGTAGCCAGGTGTTATGACAATTTTTGGTGGATGCATGCATATTTGTATATATATATATATTATATTATTATGCAAATATAAATATGATTAATTATGTTTTTCTCGATTATATGCGATATTTGAATATAGTTGAACATATTTGATATCATTTGATGATTTCATTTACATGATTATAATCTATTTGATAAATTGATTCTATATGTATATTTCTTTAGCGTAGCGTGAACATAGTTGGGTGATGTTTTCTTTTTTTGGGGGTCATATATTCGTAACACTTCTAAACCCTTAGGATAATGATTTATTTTAAGAGGCATGGGATGATGAGTTTTTTTGATGTTTTGCCAGTTACCCTCTGGTAAACTGTCACATAACTATGGAAAATCACCATTTTTAATGGGAAAACTCACTATAAATGGCCATTTTCAATAGCTATTTTGACATAACCAGAGGGTATGTTTTTTTTCTTAATGGTGACTCTTTGCATCCTTAATCAATTGTAGGATACGTGGTGGGATTTGATTTGACAAACGCCTTAGCAAGGTTTGCTGGCTTAAAATAGTGATTTCGGTCAGAAAAATTGCGGTTTAATGGTAGTTTAATATGGCTAAAGACATTCTTTATTAGGGATGATAATGGAATGACATTAATAGGGATGTTAATGGATTTACCCTTTTCAGTGGGGCGTTTTTTTTTTTTCTCCCAACTTTTGAGGGTAACCTCCCTAATGAGTAAAGCAGGTGCTATCAATCCGGAGTTGAAATCAATGGCAAATTCATGGGTGAATGATCATCATTTTTGTGCTGAAAACATCTCACTTGATTGCATGTACATGGTAGTAATAGCCTGGAAGATAGCAACTTATACTTCTGAGTGCGACATGAAATGTTCTCAAAATCTCCAAAAACAAATTGCACACCAAATTGCGCGTATTTTGAGAACCTTAAACCATCCCAACATCGCAGTCAAACCACCGTAAACTGATGCATTTTCTGCTTTGGACCTAGCGTTCTTCCTTGGTCCATGATCAATTTCACAGCGAGAAGCAGAGAGAAGAGACTGGGAATGGGTCAAAATTTATGGCCAGCCTTGGCACAACCGAGCCCACAGTGCACTGGAGTTGGGGGTTTGAATCCTTTCAAAGTAGTCACGTCCCTTGTGCCCCAATAGCCTTCCATGAATGTAAAATTCATAGTGGGGATGAACAGCCACAGGATGGGGCTCCCAGTCGATAGCGTTCAGTTGAGAGATATATAAGTAGCTGAATTCTATGGTTTGTGGTTTATAAATCAACATATAACTGGGGGGCCCCATCCTGCAGGCTGTGAAATTAGTGGCGTCCCATAGCGTCCCCTTTATGTTCACCTATGGAAAGTGTTCAAAGAATGGCGTGCTGGATTTTTTACAACCTGCATTTTACTGTTTTGGGTTTTGCACACAGTAGTTTCAGCCACAATAAGCTATCACAAACCATTCAAAACATTCATAGACCATCAAAAAACAGGAAAACACAATCATAGGCCTCTAATTAAAGTCCACTAGTAAAGATCATAAGCCACTGATATCGATTAATAAACATCAGAAGCCACCAATATCCAATCAAGAAACCATTGAACAACTATTGACCCATTTTATTGACCCCATCCATGCGCGTCAACTTCGAGTCAAGGAAGTCAACGTTGTCCCTTATGCCACTTGGGTCTTCGTGGTGGGGGTGGGATGCAGTGGGAAAGCCATGGGCACCATGAAAAAACAGGGACAACCACCATCAATACTGAAATGTAAGGGGGAAAAAAATGGGATGGATGATGATGGGCATATGCTTTCTTATAGCAAGCCCAAAGAAGACGTACAAGAGTAAATTCCAACTGAGTCATAGACTAAAAAATGGACCTTTTCTGCATCTTCTTGGACATTACGATGACGCCAATTTTGCGCTGTTTTTGAAGCTAAACTTTGGCACAATTTCATTGGATTGTTGGTAAATTCTGCAGGAAACCATGGCTTTCTCCTTTCCCCATCAAATATAGGAGTTGAGCTACCCTCTGGTAATTTAACATAGCTATTGAAAATGGCCATTTATAGTGGATTTACCCATTAAAAATGGTGATTTTCCATAGCTATGTTAGTTTACCAGAGGGTAGGAGTTGAGCTAAACTTTGGACACGGCGTAGGGCGAGTTTCCTGTAAAATGTCCCTTAAACATCCTTAAACCCATGACGATTGGATCCCCGAAGAGCGAAATCATGTTTTTCGGAGCCCTGTGGAAACGTTCGAAGTCACGCCAGTGCACGGCCGACCCGGTTTTTAGTGTCAGCTTCATGACTGGGAAATCCGTAAATTTTGTGGGTTTGGTTCCTGGTTTTTATGGTAAAATCATCGGGAAATCATAGGAAACTATAAACGATCGGAAGTCCTGAAAGTAAATCGAGGTCTTGATGATTTTCAAATATTTTCAAGGGAAAATCATCGAGGTTGGCGGATAGAAAAATCCGCCCTGGAGCTGATGACCAGAGGGTCGATGATTTTGAAACGGCCAGGTGCTAATTACAAGTTGCTTATTCCTAACACATCTAATTGTCATTATAAACCCGAATGAAAATTCAACCTGAAGATACACCAATTTTTCCAACTATGTTGATTAAGCACTGATGCTTCTCCCATGAAGTTTCCGTGAGCTCACTTTTATATACTCTTTTTGCTGGTTCAATCAGTTAAATCCCATTGAAAGCTGCTGAATTTTGTTGATTGAAAGCGCCACCTATGGGGCACTGCCTTAACCCCCATGGCAACCTTAGGCAATCGTGCTGTGCATTTGGATATTTCCACGGAAGATTGAGATGCAATTCATGAGGCGCCTCAAGCCGTCCACACGAGCATGATTCATTGAAGAACGTATCTAATGATGATATCGATATAATTTATATCTGGTTGGTGGTTTGGAACATTTTTCATTTTGCCATATATTGGGATTTCATCCCAACTGACGAACTCATATTTTCAGAAGGGTTAGCAGCAACCACCAACCAGATATAATATCTCACGACTCATAGGATCCATGTATGCTATATTTATATATGGGAACATTTACCATCAATATACCCCAAATGTTACCATATATGCCTAATATACGGATCCTGGTAATAGAATGGAATGCAACAATGGAGTTATCCACATTACAAAAAATGGACGATACCCTCTGGTAAACTGTCACATAACTATGGAAAGATCCACCATTTTGTAGTTGGGAAAACTCACGAACTTTCGACTGGGCCATTTTCAATAGCTATTTTGACATAACCAGGCCGGGTATTTACCCTCTGGTAATTTAACATAACTATGGAAAATCACCATTTTTAATGGGAAAACTCACTATAAATGACCATTTTCAATAGCAAACAGTTAGTTTACCAAAGGGTATATCATGACATGGGATGCAGATGACCAACTCAATACGTGGTGACCGTGGGCCCAAGACGTGGTGACGTGGTGACTTCTAAATGCCTTGAGATTCTGGGTGAAGATCGATATGAACTGTTCATGTTCACATCCATTTTTTAGTTCTGTTTGTACCTGTATATATATATACATATACATGTTTATCGTTTATATTCTGTATTTTTATATATGTTTATATATACATGTTTACTATGTATCTTTATATTTATGTATATATATATGTGTTTACCATGCATTCATCAAAAAAATGATGAAGACATGGCATCATGGGGAATGGCCCAACGAAAAATGGTACAGGAGACCCAAAAGCACACGGTCCCCTCAGTGATATTGGTTGGTGTACAACAGCATTTATCCGCTATAATTATTCCATATTATTCCACTTGGTACAATTGCCATCCCCCAAAGCAACAGTTGGACCCTGAAAATAGCCAATGTTGAGTGGAAAGTCGGAAAGCAGCCTTCCAAAGCCCCACAAATGGCGTCGTCAAGTTGGGGCATGGAAATCAACTTACCCAACTCATATGGAGGTTTCCTGAAATGGGGGTACCCCTAAATCATCCATTTGATTTTCGGATTTTTGATTGTAAACCACGGCATAAATTGGGGATCCCCAAATTTATGGCTTGCCGCCCGGGGTCCAGCATCGCCGCTAGGCCTAATCGCCTAATCCGTCAACTGCTGGAGCTTCTACACATCGAGTTGGACTCCAGCAAAGACGGACTGCACCCATAAAATCTCTGAAGTTCTTTCTGGACAGTTCCAAGTACTGGATAGTTCCATTGACGAAATCATATTTTTCAAGATGGTTAAAACCACCAACCAGACTATATAACTATTGTAATATATTATAACTCTGGTTATACCCTATTAAAAATATGGCCCATAGAAATAGATGATTTACCTATTGAAAATGATGATTTTCCATGGCTATGTTAAAGAACCAGATGGTACGCCTCACCTACTCAGGCTTTGGAATATATTAATGTAAACCACCCATCAAGTCTTCATGTATGAGAAGGATGTTGACATGCATAGTCTGAATAAGTTATAAAAATGGCTCATCAACCCCAAATGAGGTCATGTTGGGTTTCACTTAGCAACCATTTTGGACTGTGACTATGACATTGGCAGTCTTTAACATTTCACAAACATTCACCTAGACATTGCTAATCGTAGATGCCCTGTCAACTCAGTGGTAAAGAATTCGCTTGGACATTGGAGAGTAAATAGCTGTTTTTCAGGGGATGAACATTCATAAATCCTTTCTACGGAGGGTACTTGCTTCATCTTGCTTCATAGCCCTGGTGAGCATGTGACACCAAATGCCGTACAACCCGTTGGTTACAACGGGAGTTTGCTGACTATGATTTTTTGTTGAAACAACGAGACCCAGAATGGGGTTCCTTAGGTCCTTATGCACGTCATAGCAGGTAGTTCACATGCCTCTGGTACAAGGTGGTACCCCATACAACCCCGGTGAACTGTTGACATATCTACCATACTCCAACACTTAACCTATTTGTTTCAACCCCAACTTAGGTAGCAAACTCAAACACCACCTTGATCAAATCCCATTAATTAAATCACATGACTCACCAATTTCCCATTTCCCATATGCTCCATGTATGGTATATTCACCTACATTTGGTTGATTTTTAGGGCAAATGTAGGTAAATACACCATACATGGAGCATATGGGTTTCTCATTGGTGCCATTTCCATCATCAAAAATCTCGTCATGAGCGAACCAGTGCGTCACAAAGTCCTGCCTCGAGGCGGGCATTGTAGAAGGATTGGCTCCACAGCCACATGGGCAGATGGGGCCATGGCCATGCAACATCGTTTTCAACCAGTTTTTTCTTTAGCAATTTGCGAACCATATCTATACATATTATATGGACATACATATATAATTACATACATATATATATACATATATATATAATAATTATATTTATATATGTTTATACTGTAGACGTCAGTCTATATATAAAGTGCTGGAGAATTACAACTGTTGCCTTGCAGCAGTCGCATCTTCCTACCACTAATAGGATGCATTCTTTTGCGGCTGGCTGAATTATATATCAGGAGGTGACAGGCGCAACTGCATGCCAGAGCTGGGCTGAAACCGCCCAGTTTGCCGCTGTTGCAGGGGTTGCTGCCGGGGCTTCAAATTCCTTTGCTAGGAGACTGGGAACTAGACGTTGACCACGTCCTGCGCTTGCAATGTGGACGTTCACCAAATATTGTGCCTGCCACGAAAATAATGCAAAGAGACGTGCCTGCCATGTAAATGACATTAGAGGTAGACCAAACATTGCGCCTGTCAAGTAAAAGGGGACAAGAAGTGAAGAAAGTATTATAGACGCCTGCCACGGAAAAGGCTAGTAGCGGGAAACCAACTGTTGCACCTGCCACGCAAGATGCCAAATATGTTGGGATATGCGCATCATTTTGCCTGAGCCCTGCGCATGTGGTAGGCAAGATGCCGTTCATGCCGCTTTATGCAACAATATGCAACATCAAGGAGAGCTCATTTCTGGGCCCAAAAAAAGACCGGTTTGGAGGTTTCAAAGTGGTGGGCCCTGACATTGCATGTATATATATAAAATTATATATATATTACTTGATTTAACTGTTCTGAAGAGCAATGCTTTGTGTGAAGCTACGGGTCCTCTAAAAGAGGCTGCGGTCACCAGGTGCACACAAATTATCATCGTGCCCGTAGCATGCCAATACCGCACCACCCTTCCCGTACTGTGCCCATTCCACTGCAGCGTGTAAAATAAGTATATCTGTACCCAATCGCGCTGGCCCGATTGAACATATTGAATTTATTGCTCTTGAATTGATAATATGTAATAGTAAAAGTCAAAACATCAATTATCATAATTAATCACAAAAGTTATAATAGCCGTAGCAATCTTCATAATGGTGATATTGATAAAGCATTGACATGTTTTAACACAATAAATTCATTCAAAAAAGAATAACTAATGAACTAATTCATTCAGAATAAGGAACCATTGCTAAGTTCATTTTCAAAATCATCCAACATGATGATGTACCAGATCTTTTGAAGTAGCCTTCCTGGTAATGAGACTTTGGACGAAATTGGGCCCCATATGGCCCCATATGGCCCCGGAGTTTGCGACTGTAGGGAAGTAGCTCTCTTGCTGTCGTTGGCCGGTGTGGTTGGGAGTGCGGTGCATACGGCACACTGTGTGAAGCATGGAAAACCACGGAACCACGGGGCGTCTCATATGACGTCGCGAGCATCAAAGACAACCGAAGGGATCCGGGTAAGACTAGAGTACTAGAGGTTGTGGCATCCCCCATTTTTTTTGATACATGCATGAGATCATGTAACATTATGGGCCCACTTGGGAGGAATTGAGATGTGCGAGTCTCAGTGATGCCACTTTTACGGATCAAACTCTGAACCGATGGCGGGTAGATGGACGAATCATGAGACTATTTGTTGCTATGAGTGAGCATGTTGCCGAGCTTGGGAAGAACACTTTCTTAGCAGACACCAGGAACATCCGCATGACCCAGCCCACCAGCGGTGGCTGTAAAGATAATTCGGAAGGGCTACAGACTCTACAGTTTTGTCTGAGACTGGGCTGCCGAAAAAAAGCCCCGAGGTTTCAAAGGATCCAAAGGCGTTAGCAGCTCATTTGCAGTTCATCTTTTGCTCATTTGCAGCCTTTGCAGTGTGAAAAATCGGCAATTCCATGCAACATCCTGCAACAAATTAATACACTACACATTATATATAGATTAATCATTGGCGCTCTTGGTTGTGCTCACTCAAGCTTTAAGAGAAAAGACACGGCACCATTCTCAGCGCTTATTTGCCGCTTGTCACTATTTTTTTTGATCTCACTTTCGGGGGCAAAGATCAGAAACCCATAGAAACCCTATAGAAACCGAAAGTTCCAAGGAATCGGTCGGACCAGTTGCCGAATTTTCCCACAACAAAAGCATTGACTGCGTTGACTGGAGTCTGACAGTCTGCCTGGGCCGCTTCGGAAATGGTCGCAAGCCAGGCTCGGGGAATATGAGGAACAATCTGGAGAGCTGCTCAAATTCTATTGATATCCATACACCATCCAATTAACCAGCCATGACTGGGGGTTATGTCTATGAGTTCTTAAATGATCCTGATCATTATTGGGTATACCCAACAACTTATAATCATCCCCAATTTGGGATTCTTTACTGCGGGCTTTGCCACATTCAAAAACAGAAACAATGTCGCCAAGGGCGCGAGCATTTCGCAATCTCGCGATGCGAGCAAGGAGTTGAACCGAGTAGCGAGCAGTTGTCTCTAGGAACAGGAGTCCGTTGTCAAGGAAATTCAAGGAATGGGTTTTAGTAATGGAACTGAAACACCCGCCTCTCATGAAACATGAGTTTGAAAACTCGTTTTTGTAGGCGAGAAATCCCCGGAAGGTTCACGAAAGGTTGGCAAAAGGCGAGTCTGCCAGGATCCCACCTTGGCCCAAAATGGTCTAGTTTGTCTGAAGTGGAAAAACCCTTCAAAGTCTTTTCAACTTGTGTTTCCATTCTCGGGCAATCTGTAAGACGACTTAGGCGAATGCTTCCACTTCCTGGTTACTGTAGAATTAATTACAATTGATGTTTCCAATGCAATCCTCATGTAAACCTTCAGTACGAAATTTACACCTCAAAACATGATGACACTTCCCTGTCCCGATTCTGCTGGGGCGCGAAAGGGCGCGAAATGTTCGCAAAAGCTTGGCGAAAGGGCAGTTTTGAGGAACCATAATTTTGAACAACCACCATAATTATATATAATTACAGTAGATAATATGATATTGATATGTGTATATAATATACATATATATATATATATATATAATTAATTGTATATATAAGTTTGTCTGTGATCTTTGTTTACACACACACACACGCTATACAAAAATGTTTCAAACTGAGGATGTTGAGTTTTTGTTTCTCCAATATGCAGCCGAGCATTCCCCAGTGTCAAGACTTGGTGGGACCGGAAAAATGAGTGCAACATAGTGCAACAAGATCGAAGGATTGAAACAACCATGCTTTATCCTCCAGTAAAGTAACATATAGCTATGGGAAATAGATGGAAATAGGCCATCTATAGATGTTTTACCATGTTTTACCTATGAACAAAAGTCTGTTCTTTGTTTGCAGGGTGATGGTATGGTATTACTTGGAAGGAGCAGAAGGCATGCAAAATTTCCAAGACCGAGCCTTGGCATATCTCGTACGCAATGACCTGGAGGGTCAGCAAATTTCTGAAGATTTTGTCGTGCTCGCTTGCCGCTATGATGTTTTCTTGTGTTGTGGTAGCCGGTGGTAGAAGGTCGGCTGATATCTGAAACACAGATCTTCGACCAATGATCAAGTTGAAAGGGATTCGATGCCAATTTTTTGGAGAGTGAAGTGTGAAAAATCGTTTAGATTTGTTTAGACTTTCTTCGGAAGGTTCCAAGAACAATTTCTTGCGATACTCCTCTTTTTGGTCTTTGTGGTCAGGGGTTCTTGCAGCGCTGGTGATTCCAAGTGGGCCATTTGCATCTCAGGTGATCAACCGAAACGGCCACTTACCCGATTTTTGGATTCTATTTTCGGATACATGAGAAGCACAATGACATCAGAATGATGCCCAGTAAGGGTACAGATGGGTACAGTAACATTCCCAAAAGGACCTTATTTCTCGTCCAGAGTCCAGATCATCTTCAAGTCTGGTTTCAACTGGGCGTCACAGGGCAAATTTCGGTACGCTAGGGTAAACGTTTACATAGATGTGTAGAAACCACCGGTTTCCCAATGAAAATCAGCTAGAAGTAATGGATTTTCCACAGTTGAATCCGCGCAATCAATCGGCTGTTGATCATTGTGGGGCTATCCATCAAGTAGCAGATTTTTACCATTTGGAGGGTTCCCCCATAGTTTAAGAAACCATGGTTTACTGGTTGGTGGTTTGGAACATGTGTTATTTTTCCATATGTTGGGAATAATAATCCCAATTGACCAAAATATTTTTTCAGAGGGATTGAAACCACCAACCAGATTATTAATTACTCCGGGGTTGACAGTTGACATGACATCTTTTGACCCAACCTCACATCCCATACTTACTTGGGCAGTTCATCCTACTCGCTAGTCCGTTTCTGACTTACTAAAGACGGGGTGAAGCACCTAGTGACCATAATTGACATGGGAACATCATATGGAAACCTGATGATTGATGATGATTGAATCTTTAGATAGATGTCCTTTTCCCATTGGTTGGTTGATTAGTAATTAGAGGTCTCATCCCCATTTTAAATCATTTTTCACCACATGTTTTTTTTATGCTTCATCAATCATGGTTGGTGGTGAAGTTTCAGCCTTAAGTTTCAACCTTAAGTTTATGAAATTCCAATTACATCCAAATCACATCTAAAACCCTGTGTTAAGTCCCCTAAGTTTCAGCCTTTTCGGTTTCACCCTGTGAGTTGGGATCATTAAATCCAAATCACATCGAAAACATCAGCGCGCAAGCCGCAGCACTTGCACGCGTCCGCCGCGTCCGCCCGGCTCGGAGAGCTGGTGCCCAGAGATCATCTCGGACGCGACTCGCGAGACGGAGGACGAGTGGCGCCTGCAGCCTCCCTGGGGAAGTGAGTCCCTACTATGGTTGCGAAATCCTAAAAACCAGTAGATTTGAAAAATCCCATTCGCATCATTAATGTTTCATAGTTAGCAATAGTTACCAACTCCTATGATGCGAATGGGATTTTGAAGTAGTTACCAACTAATGTTTTTTTTTGGAAACTAGTACGTGTGTTGAATAGTTACCAACATTAATAGTTACCAACTCCTATGTTTTTTTGGAGTCGCCATGTGGTGAAGCATCCCATCCCCAACCATCAAAGTCATTGGCTTTAGTTCGATGGCCCAGCTATACGTCAATGATTTACCTATTCGAAATGGTGACGTAGCTATTGATGGTTTATTAGATATAGCTACCAATAGCTACGTCATTGATATAGCTATGTAACATTATGTAACAATATATATATATATAAATATATATATATATATAAATATAATATTTTTAAATATATAAATAATTTTATTGGGAATATTCCCATGACTTTTGATGGTACGGTTAACGGGTACGTTACCCAAGGCTATGGCGTTATCAAGTGGGTCCCTACTCATGGTGGAATCCAGCTCGGGTAGATTTTTTCGAAGCACTTGGAGACCTGGAGGATCATCCCATACCCATAGGATCCATGTATGGCATATATGCTAACATTGGGGGTATATTGATGGTAAATGTTACCATATATAGCATACATGGATCCTATGGGATATGGGATACCCTCTGGTAACAACTAACAGTTTGCGACATAGATAATCACCATTAATCACCATTTATACAGCAATCGGTAAATCAAACATCTTTGAACCATTCTCCCTCCGGTCATCCAAGAGAATTGAAACCAACTCACCATTTATCGATGATTTCTCCATTCAAAATTTCCATCTCGGGGATTTCCCAGCTAGCCACATTTGCCGGAGAAACTGACACATATAATGGTCATATTTTCAACTGAGCAGTGATCTGAGATGTTGTGATGCTTGATTTCCCATCATCCACTCCATTGAAGCGACCTTGGTCGTCGCTGCCGACTGCGACCAGCCACTACGATGTTTCCATCCGGGTTTGTCCTTTTCCCATTGACAGAGGCCTCATCCCGATTTTAAATGACTTTTTACCAGGCAAATGAGAAGTTTTCATGCTTCATCATGGTTAAACTTATGTCCCTTAAGTTTCAATAAGTTTCACCATGTTTCACCATGTCCCTTTTGGCCTTTTTGGGGTCATCTTCACCAGGAGGCCGTTGTTTAGGGCAGGGGTCGCCCCACCGCTTCGCTCCATCGAACTCACCGCAGAATTCGGGAAGTTCCGCGGCGTGTCTCAGGACCAGTCTGGGACCGCCAGCCCGGACCACGGCAACTCTTGGGGATGGGTCAATGTCAACAGCGAACTGAACCATGAAAACCAACTACCCTCTGGTAAACATACAAAAAACTATGGAAAATCACCATTTTTCATGGGAAAACTCACTATAAATGGTGATTTTCAATAGCTATGTTAGTCATAACCAGAGGGTAATATAGTGGAATGTTTACATTCTGGTCATTCTGGTGGTCTGGGTCGGAGAAAAAAAGTTTGGCTGGATGAATCCTGAATTCAAACGCACCTGGCTGGTGCCCCATAGTTATAAGTTGGTTTATAAGCCCCAGTAACTATAGTTATAAGTACCATAAACCATAGTTATTGGAGTTGTAAACCAACTTAGCTAACTATGGGGCACCACCTTGTGGCTGGTGACTAATGTGGTGAAGCCAATGTCATAAACCATCCGCATGTCATCACCATGGCTTTATTTTAGATCCCCACCATCCCCAGTCATGGTGGTCATGGCATTTTTTTGGGGGTTTCCCCCATTGTAAAACGGAGGGCTATTTATTTTAGAGTTGTTTAGATGAGGTTTAGTTTTTTTTTTTTGCAAAACTCTGCTTTTCTGCTTCTCCGTTTTTCTGTTTTGAAACGCTTTTTTGCGTTTCCTGCTTCTCTGCTTTTCTGATTTCTTTGCTTTCCCTGCTTTTCCATTTTTTTTGCGTTTCCTGCTTCTCTGCTTCTCCGCTTTTTTGCTTTCCCTGCTTTTCCGTTTTTTTTTTCCTTTTCCTGCTTCTGCTTTTCTGCTTCTCTGCTTTTCCGCTTTGTACTTTTCCTGCTTCTTTGCTTCCTTTCTTTACTGTCTCTTTGCTTTTCTTTTCTTCTGCTTTGTTCTCTCCTGTTTGTATCCCAAATGAAATCCTAGAGAAACCCTAAGAGAGAAGCCCTAAAGAAACTTTAAATGAACCACTAAGAAAACCTAAGAAGAAACACTAACCCTAAATGAAACCCAAAAGATACCTCAAATGACACCCTCAAGAAACTCCAAATGAAACCCTAAAGAAACCCCACAAATTCCAAAATGAAACCCTCAAGAAACCCTGAAGAAACCCTAAAGATACTCAAAAGAAACCCTAAGGACACCCTAAATGAAACCCTAAAGAAACTCTAAATGAATCCCTAAAGAAACCTTAAAGGAAACGCTAAAGGAAACCCTAAATGAAACCCTAAAGAAACCTCAAATGAAACCCTAAATGAAACCCCTAAATGAAACCCCTAAATGAAACCCTAAAGAAACCCCAACAATTCCAAAATGAAACCCTAAAGAAACTCTAAATGAAACCCCAAAGAAACCCTAAATGAAACTCAAAGGAAAGCCTAAAGAAACCCTAAATGAAAGACAACCTGATTAAGCCCACATGAATGTTTGAAGTACCAACATATACCATTGAAAATGAGAGGTTGCAGTGCCAAAAATATAGCAAATACCGTGCAAAATGGAAGTTGAACATGCCAAAATGTAGCCGATACATTGCAAAATGGAAGGTGAACATGCCAAAATGTAGCAAGTACCATACAAAATGACACGTTCTAGTTCCAAACTGTTGCAAATACAAGGCAAGTGATTTTCCAAGAAATCACCAAAAAACACACCTTATTCCCAAAAAAGATTCGAAAACTCTGGGGTTTCCTGGCAGAGATGGGTCATTTCAGGAATCAGGCTAGAAGATCAACGGCGAGGGCGGTTCTGCTCTCCGTTAACGGCACGGCCAGAAAAGCTGCGCGGAACGGCCGCTGCCGGGGGAAGCTGCAAGCTGACTTCTGTTGAATCCGGTGATGTTTCCGTCAATGGGGATACCCAAAATGGATGGTTTACAAGGGAAAATCTTATTAAAATAGATGATTTGGAGGTACCCCCATTTCATCTAGATCATCATTCTACAGTTATGGCCCTGTACCAGGTGTAAGTACTAACAGGGAAAATAGTGTGTACAGTGTATTTTTTGTACATTTCAATATACATACACGCAAATGTCTATATATATATACATGCCATACACTGGGGAGAAAGTGAGAAAGATAAAAGGACAGATCGAGAGATCAATAAAACCAAATAAGGTCACATGAGGCACCGTTTTGAAATATGTTGACATTGGAATGAAGCATTATTCCTATCTTGCTGTTATGATTCCATGTTATTCTCATGTCATTCCTATGTTACCCTCGTGGGTTTCCTCTTGCTACGTGAGTTGTATTTGGCAAGTCCTGCGAGAGTCGGGACTTACTTCCCATCGCCTTTGGGCAGGTGCAACAATAGGGGATCATCTTAAGATAGATAGATAGATAGATAGCTAGATAGATAGATAGATAGATAGATACTGTAGATAGATGCAGGGTGTATCAGATTCTTAAGGTATAGATGTGTTAGCTAGCCGTGCAGGTCGCCCGGATGTCCGCTGTGGAGGGGCGGGCCTTGTGACAAATGAATGCTGGGCGCAGCCATTCTCTTACACTTTCAGCTTTTATTTTTGAGGAATGAATTGGAATTCATAAACCTATAATTTATAATAATCTACCCTCTGGCTATTTAACATGGCCATGGAACATCACCATTTTTAAGTTCGGTAAACCATCTATTTCAATGGGCCATCTTTACCATGGCTAACTGTTAGTCATAGCCAGATGGTATACTAGAAGTTCAACTAAAATAGCAGGGGAGCTGGAAACCAACGACAGCATTTGACTGGCTCTGAAAAAGGGTGAATCTAGGTGAAGTTGAACTGGGTAACTGGTGATTTTTGCCATAGCAAAGTGGAAAATCACGTCATGCTCAATAGGTATCAATGGGTATAGGTATCAATAGGTATCAATAGGTAAATCATTTACACATGAACCATTTTCCATAGCTATGTTAAATTACCAGAGGGTAAACTCTCTCTCTCTCTCTACACACACACATATATATATATACACATACGATTTATCCAGGATTTACACTGTCCTGTGGGGGAAAGAAAGCTCAGTGGCTTCATGGTTACCACCTTTCTGTACGGCCTGGTGGTCAAGACAAGCACGAGAACGGAGGACCATGAATCCAGATGGTCAATTGATATTCCAAGTGAACAGCCAACAATGCGGATATTCCAAGCAAGAAAACCATACCCAAATAGCACATACTTTGGAATGGGATGGATTCAGAAACCGCCTCCGCAGCCTTTGTGATCTATTAGGATGGCTGAACACCGCTCGCAAGACGGCGTTAAAAAGATTTAAAAAGATGGAGGTTGTTGCCTTACGTGTTTTGGCATTTCCTTCCCACAATTTCCCACAATCCTATCCCCCTAATAAAAAAAACACCTCATAGATGGTCCCAAATATGTGTAAATCCCTACACCCCCCAAAAAAAACATAGTTTCTTGCCCGGTGTTTAATATGAACGGGGGAGATGACAAGAAACACTTGGATACACTTGGTGTGTTGTTGGTTGATGATTATGTTTTTTTGGGGGATATGGAGGACCGTTGGAGGGAACATCTGAACAGGGGAAACGGGGAAACCATGGTTTTTAGCCACTTTTTTGAATATTTGAATCACGTTTTCAAATTGATCAAGGTGTCCGGCTTCGACTTTCCTTTCAAATCCTTCATCCCCAGCTGGTTGAGCCCGTGCCAGCTGCCGTGCCAGCTGCCGTAAGCGGCTCGTGGCTCGTGATTTCGTATTCCCAGTGATGTACCCTCTGGTAATTTAACATAGCTATTGAAAATGGTGATTTCCATAGTTATGTTTGTTGCCCAGTGATGTATGATGAAATTGACTATTTTTTCTACCATCTACTCCAGTTTTTTTGAATGTTTAAGTGGTAAATACCTGACATGAAGAGAAAGATTTCAGATGGAACATCCTAGGTTTTGGGTCACCATTACCCCGGCCTGGTAAGCCAACATAGCGACATAGAAAATGGCACATAGAAATAGTGGACTTACCCATTAAGAAAGGTGATTTCCATAGTTTTTTGTGAACGTTTACCAGAGGGTATCTGCCTGGTGGATATCTGCCTTCAATTCACAGAAAAATTATCCATTCTTGATATGCATGTTCCTTCGGAACATTAGTTGAGTAATCTCCATTCTTCAATCATTGGATTGGTTTCGCCAGGAAGCCCACAGGAAACCCACAGGAAACCCACATATTTCATCGGAAAAACTATGGTTTCCGGTGGATTTGTTCTTTGATTTGGAATGATTCATTAATTCCCCATTCAATTCCTACTAGATCCTACTAGATCTGATTAAATCTATTAAATCATATTTTTCTTCAACGAGACCATCAGATCATCACCAACGTTTCCAACGTTTCCAACGTTTCTCTTTGCGCAATGGTGCTTGAGATCGCCACAGCCGGGGAGGAGGTGAGGATTTTGAGATGAGATGGGTTGAAACGCACCACCTTTTTTTTGGGGGTAGCATGAAATCATATGAAATCCCACGAGAAAATAGTGATCAATCATTTTTTCTAGAGTGTTGAGTTTGGTCCACTTCCGGCTTCAAATTTGCTGCCACCATTTGCCACATTTGAATGATCAGTGACCGACCTCATTGTTTATTATACCCATAGGCATTCAAACATGTTTGCCGGGGAAATCCTGTATAAATGGAGCTCTGTAGATGGTGGAGTTTTTTAAATGCCATGTTGGCCATGTTTGATTCGCGGAGGATAGTAACGAGTACGTTACTGCTATGAAAATTGGAGATTCTTGCGGCCCATGGCAAGCATTGACCAACCAGTAGGCCCAAAGGTACGTACACACGTACCCTACAGTAGGTTTGTTTTCGGACGGATGTACCCTCTGGTAAACTAACATAGCTATTGAAAATTACCATTTATAGTGGATTTTCCCATTAAGAATTGTGATTTTCCATAGTTATGTTAAATTACCAGAGGGTATCGGGTAAACATCTTCCTCTAACCGAAGTTTTCATGCGACTTCCATGAGCCATGGGTTCGAAAATCAGGAGACCATGGTGGTGAGTGGTGTTTCGTTGAGTTCCTACTGTTACCCGGCCTGGTAAACATACAAAAAGCGACATAGAAAATGGATGAAAATGGCCCAGTCGAAATAGTTGATTTACCCAGCTATAAAATGGGTGGATCTTTCCAGTTCGCAAACTGTTAGTCATTGCCAGAGGGTACAAAGTGGGGCCCCCGTTCGATAGCTAAGTTGGGGTTCACATAACTCCATTTTCACTATGGTTTATTTATGGTACTTATAACATCTTATACCTATAGTTACTGGGGTGAATCTAAACCAATAAACATCACGTTTGTGGGCCCCACATTGTAGATTCGTGGGGGATTGTGGGTGCATGGCCTGGGGAGGTGTCTTTGGGGTCGATTTTTCAGGACCACCGATGTGAATTCCCCATGGTTTCCGCTGGAATTTTGACCTCCTTGGATCCAGGTGCCCAGTCTCCAAGTTCATGGATGATTTTCCCATTAAAAAAGTACTAACATCTCCAATTTCGATGATATTAATCCATGATTTACGATGATTTACGATGATGTTCCCATTAAAACTATCATTAAAATTTCAATTTCTATTGGTATTTTCATGTATTTTCATACTAAAACCATCTAAAACCTACAATTTCGATGGTGTTTTCCAGCATTTTCCTGCCATGTTTGGTTCCCTTAACGGGGCATCGTTAAATGTTCGCAGGTGTCCAGATCCTTGCTGGACGGATGGCGACAGCTGGTGGAAGAACAGCACGAGACCCTGCGGCGGGTCATGGAGGAAGCAGCGGAAGCGGGAGTTGGGCCCAGCAATCAATGGTGTTACCCTCTGGTAAACGTTCACAAAAAACTATGGAACATCAATGAAAACCATGGGATTTACAATGATTTAATGGAATTTTATAGTGATTCAATGGGATATTTTCATGGGATTTACCTTCTGGTAAGCAGCCACATAACTATGGAAAATCACAATTTTTGATGGGTAAATCAACTATTTCGACTGGGCCATTTTCGATAGCTATGTTCAAAGAACTTGGGTGAAGCCAGTCCCCCAGTCACCTATGACCAAAACAGCACACGAATCAAATTTTCATCTACAAGGTGGTGGTCCCGTTCGAGAACGCTACGTTGGGGTTCACATAACTCCAATTTCACTCTGGTTTATATGATGGGCTTATACAGTTAATACTGGGCTTGTAGTTGGTATAAGTTGATATATCTCTAGCTAATGAATAACTCTGGTTATTTAACAGCTCGCCATGGAAAGATCCACCATTTTGAAGTTCGGTAAACCATCTATTTCTATGAGCCATGTTCAAAAGCGAACTGTTAAATAACCAGAGGCTATACCCTCCGGTAAACTAACATAACTATGGAAAATCACAATTTTCAATGGCTACATCCACTATAAATGGTCACTTTCAATAGCTATGGAACGAGTTTTCATGGGCCCACTTTATAACTGGGGCATCTTGTAGGAACCAGTGATTCTTGGCTTCGCCAACTCTGAGGTCATGGCCAACTGCTGGGATTTGATGATGTTAGGATAAGAAAGAAAGATATATAGGATGAATGAACATTAATAGTGTATTAATCTATAATATATAATCAATTATAATCATATGTCCTGTGAAAAGATCATAAAATATCTATCTATCATATATGCACTATTATCTATTATATTAATTATCTATTATACTATTATATAATCATATGTCCTATTCATATGATACTAATTCCATATGTTAACATGTTTATGGATAGGATGAACATTTGATGATCTAACATACGATGTTTGGAAAAGATAGGATGAATGGGAAATCCGTGGATCATAACAGCACTGCCAAAACGCGTGGATTTCCAAAGATGATGATGTTGGAAAATTCCGGGCAATCCACGAATCTTGGGAAATCTATAGATGAATATCGTCTTTTGGAGCAAAGGGAAAGGTAGAATGAATGGGACATGTTTTGAGGTTGCACATCCAAGAATGGATCATTGGACTGGCATGACTTAAGCAAGTAAAAGGGCTTAGTAGATCTTAGGAATTGATTCATGGGATATAATATTATTTTTTTTTTTACTATACTGAGTTATACTGTTAAACAGTTAAACATGGACGAACATGGATGAGACTCCCCCCAAATAGTGAATTTTCACCACTAAAAGGTTTGGCAGTGTCCTCCAGTTTGACGCTTCGAAAAATGCAAAAAACTTCTAGATGATTTAGCTATAGGTGATTTTCCAAAAAGCTATGTTGAATTTCCAGAGGGAAATGTGATACAATGGGCTGAAAAAGATCAAGTTCTGGCACTTAGTAACTCTCAGAACTTTGAAACTCGTTACGCGATGATTTTTCCTTCAGCCCCCAAAGCTATGCAGTATATACATATGTATATATATATATACATATATATACATATATATATACATATATATATACATATATATATGTGAGTTAAATATGGGTTACATCACCGGGCATAGATGGATAAAAGTTGGTTCTTACTCGAATCTGGAGCAGCCAGAGCAGTTGGGCATGGCTCGGAGGGTTTTTTTTGCCTCCGGCAAAATCACACATGGTGTGTAGCGGAAAATCAATGGGAGATCTCCAGGATCCTAAAATGGAGGTACGTAAACGTACCATATGTTTGGCCATATTTTGTGGGGATATTCCCTGAAACATAGGCCTAAAAAATAGGCCTTACATATGGAATCGGTACCTCCAATAAATCGGATCCTGAAATGGCCATTGAGAAAATCCAGAAAATTTTGCTGTTCGATGAACTCCTGTTTTCAGTTGCCACGATTTGCCACGGCAATGATTACCGAAGAATTGGACTAATGACCAATTTCTAATTTAGACCCAGTTGTATTTTAATGTATAGATACTAGATACTAGTCAGTTTGAGTATTCAATCATTCAGAAAGTGCGCACAAACACACACACATATATTTATTATTATTTTAGCGAATGGAGTATATGAATGGTTGGTTTATCCATGTTTATCCAAACAACACCAACAAAAAACAAGGTACACACCAATCGTAGATGCAACATGATGCAGCACAATCTGCCACAATCTTCCAACATCCTCCAGCAATCTAGCCAGCAATTGAAAAGCCTGAAGGGTAACATCATGTAACATCCATTTCTAGAGATTTTGCTATGGCACCGATCGGATCGCTTCGAATTGTACTGACATTTCCTAGGCAAATTTTCCCCTGTAAAACCTATCTAGGACCGGATTTTCTTCTGCCATGTGGATATCCACTCACGAATCATCATTCTGCGATTTGATGGCCATTAAGTGCGTGGTGTACCCATTTCCAGACACATCCAAATATCACATGGCGTTACGTGTTGTATCTCCAGTATACCCACATTATATACCCATGATCTCCTCAATTTACCCTATTGCCCGTACTCAAATCACCTTAAATCACCGATTTTTCCGCCGTTTTGCTTCATTGAACTAGCTTCACTAGGGTTTACCCCTCGTTTTCCCCTACGTAAGTTATCCCAGAATTTCCCTTGTGAAATCCTCATGTTTTCTTAAACCACAATTTTTTTCATGGTTTTTTCCACAATTTTCCCATGGTAAAGTCACCATTTTCCCATGGTAAAGCCACCTTCCAAAGGAGCACAGAGCGCAATGGGACGCCTCTTTGAGGCGCCCGATGGTGTATTTGCGATGGTTTCTGGGAGATGTTTCATATTGGGATGGGGAAATCATATAGGATTTAATGGGACTTAAGTGGATTTAATGGGATTTAATGGGCTTTAATGGGCTTTAATGGGCTTTAATGGGATTTAATGGGCTTTAATGGGACTTAAGTGGATTTAATGGGCTTTAATGGGCTTTAATGAGCTTTAATGGAATTGAATGGGATTTAATGGGATTTAATGGGCTTTGATTGGATTTAATGATGTTTAATGGGGTTTAATGGGATTTAATGGGATTTAATTGTATTTAATGGTATTTAATGGTATTTAATGGGCTTTAATGGGCTTCAATGGGATTTAATGGGATTTAATTGGATTTAATGGGATTTAATGGTATTTAATGGTGTTTAATGGTATTTAATGGGATTTAATGGGATTTAATGGGATTTAATGGGATTTAATGGGATTTAATGGGCTTTAATGTGCTTCAATGGGATTTAATGGGATTTAATGGGATTTAATGGGCTTTAATGTGCTTCAATGGGATTTAATGGGATTTAAT
>Ga0126342_10003527_pt1 | contig 25896 bp, 17 predicted proteins | sample Cyp1metagenome_FD_92528 | JGI IMG/M metagenome (GOLD analysis project Ga0126342, IMG submission 92528) | Coral microbial communities from Lord Howe Island, Old Settlement Bay, Australia - Cyphastrea 1 metagenome | ecosystem: Host-associated > Invertebrates > Cnidaria > Coral ... | reverse complement strand
GAGGAGGACAACGAGAGGAGGAGGACAACGAGAGGAGGAGGAGAGGAGAGGAGGAGGAGGAGGAGGAGGAGGACCAGGCAACTGACATAAAATCTAACAACCCTCACCTGGCAGGTGGGGAATAATTAGTAAACCACTAATGAAAAAACATCAATAATGTCAAAAAGCATCAATAATGTTAACCAGATGGTATAAGTTATAGATATTAATTATATAACTTTAACACACCTATATAATGTTATTTAGTATTGCACCAATAATGTTAGTAGATGTTAGTAGGAATACTAGACCGTCCCCAATCTTGCAATAAATTGATATAGATGGGTTGCAGAACCGCATCAAAATGTGGGTGGTTTATTCTTGGTGCACCAACATTGCAGACCTGGAGACTGAACCAATTGGGGATAAACAAACTTTAGATTAGAGATTGTACTTTAGACTGGTTGGTGGTTTGGAACGTGAATTTTATTTGTCCATATATTGGGAATAATTATCCCAATTGACTTTCATATTTTTCAGAGGGGTAGGTATACCGCCAACCAGTAGATAAAGATGGAGAATTGATCATTAAAACAAGGATTTTTCACCAATGCCAAGAAAAAACATGCGGGATTTACCATCAAACAAAAAGGAATGCATATGGGATATAGCAGAATATACTGTAGAACTTCAACACAAAAACATGGGGTATGTCATGGGAATTATGATTGTACAACAGGACATACTTTAGTAATATGATACATGACATATGGTTTTGGAGATGTTAACAAGCCACTTTACAGATACAGTATCTGGTGATGGATTTCATCAACAGAGATGAGAATAGCAATATCAGGAGTTTCTCCGAAGATTGGAACAGCGGGATGCGAAAAAACTGTGGTTTTTGAAGAGGAAAGTCTAACATCGGGCCTCGATGTTCCATCTGGATCAGAGGGACCCCTTTGACCAGCACCCATGGTCTTGTAGACGGCTCGCCAAACCACGCTTGACATGTTTTTGCTGGACAGGGAATCGACAGGGAATCGACAGGCAAAGCATTTTCTTACCTTATTTAAGATCTTATTTGGGGGTTTCCAGAAATGGGGATACCTCCAAATCATCCATTTTTTTTTGATTTTCCATTAGAAACCATCTATTTTGGGGTACCACCATGACTATGGAAACCCCCATTTCCAGGTTAATATTAGATGGGTACTTTAATCCTTTAGTCTTTTGGTATCAATGGGAATATCTACGTTCACCAGCAAAGAATTTTATTTTTTGCAGGGTATCTAAGATTGGCAATGATTTGGCTATGAGTCAAAACCCTGGTACCTGGATGGTACCCTAAAATAGCTGGCTAATGGACAGTTATTTCCCCATATATGGTGACAATAAGTTCTGACGCATCCCCATTTGTATGAATACTCCATCCCACAGTCATCACCATTTTTATAGGTGCTATAAAACATGTATAAACCAATCCCAATTTTTGTAGGTTTATGGGTATAGTTAGTATATCCCTATATATGGTATAGTAATATAATATATTAACCACTATTAACCATTATTAACCATTATTAACCATTATGAACCATTATTAACCATTATTAACCACTATTAACCATTATGAACCATTATTAACCATTATTAACCATTAGCAACCATTAGCAACATGTCTATTTCACAACCGACCCGACATCTTTGGCTCGCGCTTCGCCCCGGCAGGTGGCATTGGAATCACCTCGGTGTTGATCTCTGACGCGCTCTACGCTTGGCTCGGCAACGTCTTGCGATTGCCACAGGTCGTTGCCGGGTTCGGCGGGCGTTCGGCATGGCGGGACAGCTGACAAGAAAGGTTGCTATGATGGTGGTTTAATGGTGATTTAATGGGTTTTAATGGGATTTAATGGTGATTTTATAGATATACCCTCTGGAAATTTAACATAGCTATTGAAAATGACCATTTGTAGTTGATTTATCCACTCAACATGGTGACTTTCCATAGTTATGTGAGTTTACCAGAGGGTACATGGGATGAAATCAACAACATGATATGGGCTTTTGACAAAACATATAGTAATTCTACACCAAAAACTCAATTTTCATTCGGACGAATATTGAGTATAATCTCTGGATAGCCCATGGCTGGACGAAGCCAAATGACATGCCTGATGATCACACATTCTATCAGTTGGGTACTCAGTCCTAACCTGAAATCACAAAACTTCTTCGATGAAATCATGTAAAACCGTAAGGTTGGTGTACTGTAACGCGGTAGACCCAACAATCTACCATTTGGGATGGTGTATGCCATTTATATGGGGGTTTCCTAAAATGGGGATACCCCAAGTCACCATGGGTTTCAATACCAAAATGGATTAACATGGTCTAAATTTTGGATGATTTGTGGGTGGAATGATTTGTTTTTGGGTTTACCCTCTGGTAAACTAACATAACTATGGAAAATCACCATTTTTTAATGGGTAAATCCACTATAAATGGCAATTTTCAATAGCTATGTTAGTTTACTGGAGGGTACCACATTAAGGTTTCTTCCATGATGTCTTCCATCGTGCTTTCGTATGTCGTCGCAGCCCATCTTTGCTCGAGCGTTGATCGACGGGTCCGGACTCCGACGGCGAAACGCCAAGCGCGGTTCGAATGAGAGCTGCCAGGACGCATCCGGAGCCATCAAAAATCGCCCGGCTGATGGGTTCTTAATGGTTCTGATATAGATTTATACCCCCAAAAAGCTGGAAATGAGATGAAATAAGTAAATTCCCATCAAGATAGGGTTTTTCATCACTTTTTGTTCACTTTTCGATCTTTTTGGGGGTTACGATTCGAGGTTGGTCTCCACCATCCCCAAGCATGGTTTATTGAGTATACGGGCTACTCCCGTGATCTGATTTGTTACTTAAATGGTACCCCAATTAAACAGCCGTTTGGAGTATATGAATCCAAGGTTCACATTATCAATTTTGGAGTTTATGAATCCAAGCTTCACATTATCATATTATATGATCAAGAATCCCAAGAGGCGGGTTCTACACAATCATAATACGACCTCATAACGAATATAAATCTGCCATGATATGCCCTCACATCATGGTGTTTTGCTTGAAACCCTTCAAACAGAACGAATCTCAAACTGCTTGGTGCTTCCAAACATTCAACTAGACTATATTGGGTATGGGTCAATACCTATTAATACCATTTTTAGGGGGATGAACATCCATTTACCAGCTATTTTGATGTTCACCATGGGTACAAGGTTTTGACACACTGCCATATGAATCTATATGACTGTGTTTATCATGTCCATGCTATGACGCTAACCACACAGCCCAAAAACCTTGGGGGCTGGGAACTCCCCAAGAGTGTGTAAAAAACTCAGGGTCTACCCGGCCTGGTAAACATACATAGATAGCTATTGAAGCCATGGCCCAGTCGAAATAGTGGATTTACCCATAAAACATGGTGGATTTTTCCATAGTTTTTTGTATGTTTACCAGGGTCTAACTGTTTGTGACTAGCCATTTTTTTGTCTTTACTGCCTAGAAATATCGTTTTACTCTGTCCTACTGAAATGGACATGCAAATACAAAACGCACAGGTCGTTTGAATTATTTCCCGGAAGGTTATATGGAGGTTTCCTAAGTCATGGGGCTACCCCCAAAATCATCCATTATAAGAAGTTATAGGATAGGAGTTATAAGTATCATAGACATTCATAGACCATAGTTTTTGGAGTTTTTCATGCCAGTTCAGCTTTCGGGGCCCCGAGGGCTCCAGAAATGATGGTTGCTTCGTTCTGGAGTGTTCATTTGCCAAGTCGAGGTAGTGGATATAGAATATTCATGAATATTCCTGAATAATCATTCGCTGACTTCAATGAATTTCCCAAACAGAGGATGGTTCCATGTTTATACATATTATATATATACGTGTGTTCATATATATCATCTATATATGAATATATATATATATATATATATATACATTTTACATATGCATCTGCATACACCCATGAGTGTAGTTATTGCCCTTTGCATTGCCCTACACGTGTACAATGTTTCAACATGTATCAACCGCATTTTGCTCTCTTATTCCCCCCACAGGAAGCTGAAGAGCGACCGAAAGGCTCTGCCACTCCTTGCAGACAGATTTAGCACAGGCCAGATGTTCTCTTGGGATGTTTTGAATCAGGAGAGGATGAAATGGATGAAATGGATGAAATGGATGATGATGATGATGATGATGGTGATGATGATGATGAAGAATGATGATGATGAATGATTATGATGAATGATGATGAATGATGATGAATGATTATGATGATGATGATGATGATGATGATGATGGCGACGATGACAAACAAAACAAATGGCACATTTTGCCAGCAGATTGGGAGTTTTTCCAAGTCTGGTACAGGTAGCTACCACTAGCAATACGTACCGTACGAGTATGGCTAGAAGATGAAGACCGAACAACACTACATAACATTATGTTGATCGTTGTTGAGGTGGTGAGAGAGCTGCTTTTGGTGTTTGGAATACTCCATTTTTCAGGTCAAGCCTGACGTTTGTGAGTTTGTTTAATCCCAGATATGACCCATGCATACCCATCCCAAGATCAGCTCATGCCTCGCTATTCTGACTCTGTGCATTGGTGGCGTTTCAGGAAGCACAACCGCCAGCGAAAATGAACAGCTCGAAGATGTGCAACTCGAATATATGCAGGTGGGTCATTTCATGTCGCTGTCGCTGTGGGATGCTGTGGGTACCTGTGAACCTCCTGGGTTTTCTTGAGGTTGTGCTTTAGGTTCTGAATATTAAATGCACCACTTTGGAAATATGGAGGTTTCTTAAAATAGGGGTACCCCCGAATCATCCATATTTTTGGGAATTTTCCATGAAATAAACCATCCAGCTATTGGGGTACCCCCATTTATGGAACCCCCCATATGTTCTACAGTATTTTTTTGAGGGGTGCCTGAAGCAAAGCCAAGAACTATACTTGGAGTAGGGTGTAAATACTAGGGCCGATTGTTATCTGATACATGACCACGTGGACAACTCGAGAATGCACTGTCAACAGCGTTGAGAATAAACCTAGCAGGTATATGATATTTGATTACCATATTCCGTGCTTAATTACATGTACGATGTATCACCACCACTAGTGCAGACTACGAATCACGATCCCAAAATTGATGGGAAAATCTGAAAGGTTTATTAATCATTTATTACCCAGATCAATTTTGATGGCTAAGAAAAACATGGTTTCCGGTTTAATACATATCCCGGCAAGAGACCCCAAACAGTGTCGGGAAGTGGGAGGATACTGTATGATAATGCTGTTGTTGATGATGATGATGGTGGTGGTGATGATGATAATGATAATGTTGCGGACGATGATGTTGAGGATGATGATTTTGAGGATGATGAGTTGCAGGACGATGCTGTTGAGACGCCTGATGTTGAGGATGATTATGTTGTGGACGATGATGTTGAGGAGGGTGAGGATGATGATGTTGAGGAGGGTGAGGATAATAATAATGATGATGATGGTGGTGGTGATGATGATGATGGTGATGATGATTATTATTTTTTGATGATGATGATGATGATGATGATAATGATGATGATGATGATGATGTCAAGGATGGTGATGAAAAGGATGATAATGTTGATGTTGCGGAAGATGAGGTGGAGGTTGATGATGTTGAGGAAGAGGATTGATCCCAAGACCGCGACGCACACTTTGTGCGAGCCTGCGCAGTCGAAATGCACTTGGACAGCGCGCAAGAAGCACTTCCTGCGAGAAATTAGAGAGAAAATGTCGCAGAACAAGACCAGGGACCACACTATGTGCGAGCTTGCGCAGTGGTTATGCACTTGGACATGTCACAAGAGCCACTTTATACGGAAATTTACAGGAAAAATGCCCGAGCCCAGAGTGAGCCCAGCACGCAGACACAAACTTTGTGCGAGCCTGCGCAGTCGAAATGCCCTTCAACATTTCACAAGAGCCACTTTGTGCGTAAATTTACAGGTAAAAAGCCGCAGACCAGCTGGAGCACCCTGGTCACGCACCGGCCTTTACACCTACCGTAAGAACCCCTCAGTGTGGACACACTGTTTGGGGAATTTCAAGAGAACCAATCCATTGACCTCTTTTGAGAAGCAAACTCAGAGCCAGGGGTTGGTTCCCTGCTCCGCTCCCGACTGGTGGATCTAGTGGGTCTTGCGCAAGACAGGAAGACCATTATGGGGTCCATTCATAGCAATGGTGCCCTTCATATAGATAAGATAGGATTCTCAAACAAACAACTCACAGGAAACTTTGCCGGACACTACTTTTGGATATTGAAAACTTGTGGAAACTCAATGAACAAATGTTTTTTGTGATAAGTTGTGATACAGGACACACGCCCTCTGTTAATTTAACAGTTTGAAATTTGCATATTTGATAATGGTGATTTGAGTGGAAACAAAGTGATGTTCCTTAGCTATATTAAATTACCGGAGGGTATATACACATGTTCTACCATATTGTCTGAAGAGATGTGACTACAATATACCGAATCATGCGAACTGTGCATATATGGTCATACTTGCACGTGTGGAGTTTGGCACCTTTGGCCATTCAAAGGGGCACGTATTTTTTCTTGTGTTGCCCTCTCTGTCGCAAGACAATGTCACTGGTGGCAAGTGTTGGCATAGAGGATTCCCATATTGTTGTCATACATTCAATTATTGTTTTTGAACATTATGTAAGTCACTGAGTTTTGTTAGGTACCCTCTAGCAATCGAACATGCCTTGCTGGAACACTTTTATTTATACATGTGTTTCCTACTGAAAAATCCATTTGGTTCGGGGATTTTCTAGCCTGCATCACACTGAAGGGTACCTATAGTATTGGGTTTGCAAACCCCATTCAACAACCATTAAAAATACCACTGTTGATGCATTAGGTTAGGGGATTATACTACATGGTTCAATGGAAATGATTACAACCCACAATACTAATATTTACTAACCAACCAATATAATGGGATGGGATAGGAGTATTTTTCATGGTTCACATGATAATGTATGCATATGTATATATACATATACATAGTGTTTGAACTGTACAACCTGATACACCAGTCCCTTTTTTTTTTTTCTCCAAAGGACATCATCATGTCATCATGTCCTTGTATGCTCCTCAAGATCTTCACGTCTTGTTTGGTCAAACCTTAACGTTGCTATGGAAAATATCCATTTCCAATAGGTAAAAAAACATAAATTCATCTATCAATGGGCCATGACTTCGCTGTTAAATCGAGGGTAATGGTATATCATGGCTATTTAACCAACACCCCTGTAGTGGTCATGCATAAAAAAAAACAATAAATGGTTGATTCATATGTCCGACTATCAGTGGTTAACCTGGACAACATGTCTCATGATTAGCCCCATCCGTTCAAGAGGGATATCTCTTGACAAACATTTTTTGATATTATTTGGCTGGATCGTTCATGATTTATTGGTTTACTACATTGTTGATTGATGTAAAAAAGAATTATAATCTGGTTGGTTGTTTGGAACATGAATTTTATTGTTCCATATATTGGGAATGTCATCATCCCAACCGACTTTCATATTTTTCAGAGGAGTTCAAACCACCAACCAGTAATGAATATCCAGATTGGCTGGCATAGCTCATTGAGTACCATTAAGTAGCATTTACAACGAATGGAACATTTATAAATCACTGGTACCCTCCAGGAAACTAACATAATCTAAGATGATCCGTTTATATATGATTTGCCTATGAAAAAGATCGTGATTTTCCAAAGATCTATTCAGTTTACCAGAGGGTTTTTTCTGGTAGATGGTTTATCATTCATTTCCATTAATTTTCCATGATATCCTCATGTTGTCGACTTCGGTGAGATAAATATGGCATATCATTGTAAATCTGTTTGGGAAAGTGTCCAGGAGGTATGTCCATGGAGATACTTTCTCACGCCATAGGGGAATCCATGGCATTCTGCGTTTGAGAAGTCCCCAGCAAAATCCCATTCGAATTCTCCATAGCTGGCGCGGTGTCCAGGAGTCACAGCCACCAAAGGCGGCTGCGGAAATTGGGCCATTCTGAATGAACACATACCATCAATGGTTGATAGTGGTTAATATGGTTAATCATAGTTGATACCCTCTGGTACACTAACATAGCTATTGAAAATGGCCATAGAAATAGTGAGTTTTCCCATGAAAAATGGTGATTTTCCATAGCTATGTTAAATTACCAGAGGGTAATATGGTTAATCATAGTTGATAATCCTCCATAATGGCTAAGAATTGTTAATAATGGTCAATAATGGGTTTACCTTTTCAAATATGATAAAATAATGATGTGATGGTCATGATGAAATGGGATATTTTTTTTCGATATATACCCTCTGGTAATCAAACCTGGCAATGGCAAATCCTCTATAAATGGTGAATTTTCCATTGCCACGGAGGGTATATATACGTATATCTATGTGTATATATATATACAGACGTATACATAAACACACATAGTTCTTTAGTTCCACAGATCTGATTTGCTAAGCTACGACTATGTACTCATATATACATACATATATATATACATTATTTGTTGATTTAACTTATTTTAACTTATAACATATATATATATAGACAATGTATATATAAATATATATACACATCATATTTATCATAAATCCAATGCATCCTCAAGAAACACAACCGCCATAGCTTCCGGCCAGGCACCACCACGGGTGAATTCTTTGCCACGTATCGAGGTTGCTGGAGACAAGGAGATTGGGGGTGCTACATTTGATACCAACAACTTGTATTGGGAATTCATTGGATATATGGTGTGTATATATATATATATGTTTTATATATATATATATTATATAATATATATATATGATATATCATATATATATACACACTATGTAAATATATATATATATTATAATTTAGATTAACCAATAATAATCAAGAATCTGATATGTGGTTATGTTTGGGCATGTTCGAAATTGGGGTACACCGGATGGTACACGCCATTTTATGGCCAGTCTATGATAAACTATTGGATTTTGGGAGGCTCTATGTTCATAAGTTCTTATCAAATTAGATCATAAAAACTGGTATCACTGGTATCCAAACATAAAAACTGTACCTCTATTTGTATGCATGTTATCATGTACATATACAATATATATATGTACACAGATGCAGACCGCGCTGGAATCTGAAAGGCTGGTAGAACCAAGTTGAACATGCAGGTTGGATTCCAAGAATGACCTCATTGTACTAGTATGACCATTGGTTTCCCCCATTGGTCATTCAACTTAATTAGTTGCTTGTCCTCACAGGTCACTCAAAAGCGATCTATTTTGAACGAAAGATATAGGGGGCCTTCATGATTTTTCATATCCTGCTGGACTATTCCACCGTTTGTGAAGCTTAAGTTCAATGACTCACAGTTTGAACTGTCGTGAACCACTTACAACTGTGGTCAGCTGCGGTCAGGTTGTCACTGTCAAGTGTTGAAGCTGCATCACTGACAAACATCAGCACGTTGTGCAATGCACGCATCACGTGTCAAACATATGTGCGTACTTCGATCGTTTTTCCATTTGTAGATATGGAAATCTGGAGAGAGGGATGAGAGAGAGTGAAAGAGAGACAGGTATATGATGGTATATGTACACTCACTAAACACACCTATCATCATGTATATCATATCTATATCTATCTATATCTATCTCTATTTATGTGTCTATCTATCTATATATATAATCTATATGTCTATATGTCTATATGTCAATATGTCTATATTTCAGATGACTATGAATCATCATTGATATTCATCCAATGATAAGATAGTAGACATATAGACTATATCTATCTCCCGTCCAGGACTCGAGGCCCTTCTACCGCGGTTCACTGGCTGCTGACCTCCAAAGGCTGCAACGAGAGGCGCTTTTTCTGCGGCTGAAAAAATCGGTGATTGCATGGGGATTTCATGGGATTTAGAGTGATTTAATGGGATTTAATAGTGATTTGATGGGAGTTTTCATGGGATTTATAGGTGTTCACATGGGATGTTTCTCAATTCAGGTACACAAAAAATCATAAGATTGGACTATGGTTTAGTATTGAAACCTATGGTGACGACTGGTGATCCCCCATGACTTAAGAAACCCACCGATCATATCGGGAATATCGGAATATCATAAGATCATCAAAGATGATCTTAGAATTTCAGGTCCCCAATCTATGATAATACCCTCTGGTAATTTAACGTCGCTATTGAAAATGATCATGTATAGTGGATTTTCCCATTAAAAATGGTGATTTTCCAGTTCGCTATGTTAAATTACCAGAGGGTAAATCAAAAAGGCCATTTTGAAGTTGAAAGGGGAACACACCTTTATAAAAATGATGATCAACCGCTGAATTTGCAAGATGCCCCTGGCCCTGGCCCTTGTGCTTCACTTGCGATTCATTTGGTGAGTTTCAGAAAAGCCAGTTGCTGGATGATGCTATGGGGTTGTACTAGCGAATAAACTGGGATATACTGGGATTGTCATAACCCACGCTTCCTGGCAATCCCAACCAACCGTTAGATGTCTGAATCTGTTGAGGATTTTCCCATGAATTTTTCAGGCGCTGGACAGCACAGAATCTTGTGGGGTCGCCCGGGTTCGGCGGACAGCATCGGTGGAGTTGCTGTATCTGGAGGGTGCTGTTCGGGTACCTGAAATCCAAACATCCAGTTTCGAGATGAAAGTGGACAGATTCTGAGTTTTGTTGGGTGATTTTGGCTGATATATGAAAACCATTGAAACCGCCAGTACTCCATCGCAATTGATTTTTTCCCCAGCTATCGTTGATTTTCACAGCTATAAACCTGGCCAGTTGACCCGCCAGCCCAAAATAGATGGAAAGTGAGAAACCTGGAAAGTATACGTGAAAGTATGCGGAGAAAACATCATCGAGCTATTATCCTGAAAAATGCACCGCTAATCAGATGTGTTTTGTGGACTGAGGTGAGCCACAGCTGGGCTGCCCAGGGTTAGTAGGGCAAAAGTGGCGTGGGCCAGTGGGGGGAAAAGCGTCGCGCGGAGATGCGTGTTTATGCGGATTGAAGGAAGTAGCAACATCGACGCATGATATCTAAAGAATCTATAAACATACAAAAAATCATGGGAAATCACCATTTTTAATGGGAACACCCACTATTTTAATGGCCATTTTCTTAAATTACCAGAGGCTAACAAAAACGCTGCAGAGATGGGGATTCACGGAGTTCAACATGTTTGACAGCATGGCAGCGATGTAAATCAGTGGAATATACATTATATATACCATATTGATTTGCTTGGTGGTTTCAAACATGAATTTATGATTTTCCATTTCATATATATACATATATATATATGGGATGTCATCCTTCCCATTGACGAACTCATATTTTTCAAGATGGTTAAAACCACCAACCAGTACCATATTGATTATAATATACATCACGTACGCAATCTCCACTCGGAATCAGTCGCCCAAAGATATTCCAGTGATCAGATATTGTCGCGCAGAGATCATTGCTGTATTCATACACCACTTGAGGTGTCAATTTCCCGCGTTTGTCAATACACCCCTGCGGTGCATGAATTCATTGTTTACGCCCCTGCTTGGTTTGCGCTGTGGTGTTTTGTTGAGTTTAGCATGGCTCATTTGAATACTGGAGATAGTTTCCTTACAACTCATGCCACAGGCTTGTCAAGGGTGGACTGGACACGACCAACACCTGCTCGTTTGATTTCCATTTTGCCACTCAAATCGCCACCTGTGAGGAAAACGATTTTCTGAAACATGTGATTTTGGGAACCCCGTGTGCAGACGAATCTCATGATTTCTTCATGAATCTGGAGATACTTGTACTGGAGGGTAATTACTGGGATAATTCCTCAAGTCCAGCAACTGGCTTCTCACCCTTCAGAATTGTGATATCGGAAGGGATCTACACCCATTACCCACCTAAATCATTCTAAATCTAGGTCAGTTGTGGATCAGAAGCCAGTAGACTTAGTATCCTACATGTGCATCCCACTTGCCGGGTTTCCCCCAGAGATCCAGAGGCGGCCGTCCCCAGCGTCCGCCCTAGGCCTAGGCAGGTCTTGCCCCGCAAATTGCCGTCACTTCATGTGACTTGCCCCAAGTTTGTCCATGGCCAAATCCATGAAATCTATGAGGAAATTTGGGAAAATGAGCTGTGAAATCTCGATATTTGGATGTTTATACCCCTGTTTTGGGATAAGCCAGGGAACAGTTGCAGGGAACCACATTTTTGACCATCACATGTGGAGATTTCCTCTAGATGTCCCTGTAATCAATCCAAGAATAGTTGCTGTAGTGCCCTTGGGTAATCTCAACTGGCAAGGAAACTCCTCATTGTTTGTGGGAAATATCGGTAATTTCATCTCTGAACAAATTGATAGCGATTTTTCGGCTTTCGATGGCAATGTTTGATACCACAACTACCTTAACTGATTTGTTTTTTTCAAGTCAGGGCTTTTTTGAGTCTTGACCCAGTCCCAACTAATCGCAAACCCTCAGTCACTAGCAAACGCTGCCACCCAGCCCTGGTATCACATTTGTTGATTTTGGGAGCTTTAGTGCTAGGATGGGATCGTGAAAAAACTTCCGGCGGTCTGCCACTACGTTAGTAAACCCAGGGGGTCCGTCCAACCAGAGCTAAAATCATGAAAACATGTTTGGATTTTTCAACCACGAAACGGCGATGCGATGTATCCCATGTCAATTTTTAGGGGCCTTGTGAAGATCGAAAATCACAGCATTTTCACCGGAGAAATTCAACATGGAACCAGAGAACTGGCTGTTGCTTTCCTTGCCGAGACCTGATGATTTTCGCCATGATAGTCTCTATCTGCAGAACCCACAGTGGGTCGAAGTGGAATGATTTATACATATATATATATATATTTATGATTTCTGCAGCAAGAACTGAGGGAATAGGCAACACTTGTATAGTCTATGGATACTTCATGATATTTCATGCTTCTTCAAAGGTGGGATGCCCAAAATTCTGACTGCGAAATCAGCGGGGGATAACCCATGGGTAACCCTACGGCCCTACGTAGGGTGATGAATCATCGGCCAAGAATAACATTTCAGATACACTGCCGTGGATTAGTATATTCACGAACCATTTCTTTTCTCAAATGTCTCATGAGTACCTATGATTTATCTTAAATCCCATTCATTCCCATTCCAGTGGTTGCTATTTGAGTTTGTCTGAAAATTGGGACACCTCCAAATTTGATAATCTATAAAACCTCATGTTCCCCATTATAACTGCCATATTTTGTGTGGAAATAGCTATGTTCAGACCCAAGTCCACTATTTCGTTGCTAGAATCTGGTTGCATCATCAGCTTTGAGTGGCTAAATCCATGCTAAATCCGGTGCCTGGATTTGCTCGGCCCTGGCCCTAACACCCAGGTGTTTGGCGCTGCGGAAGAACAAGCGGAATTGGAGGCGCGGAAGGGCTTTGAAGGAGGGAAACATCCCAAAAAATGGTGACAGTTGTGTCATTTTTGCCGAGGGTTTTTGAGCAAACACTCCGGTTCTGCAACCGTGAGGATTGATGGGTCAATGTTTTTTGTTCAACGGTGCGGACCATAGAATTGGACATGGATATTGTGTTCCTATGAAAATATGTTATTGAAATTTATTGGTACATTTGGTACATACTTGATATTTACCATAGAATTTGAATGAAACGCACACCATTTTCAAATGTACTTAAGCATGTGTGATACAATTAAGCTTGATTGGATTAAAGTACCGATGATTGCTGATGCGGGCTCTACTCAACCCGTTGTCAGTGGATGGGTCATGGTCGTCAGATCATCTTAAGTACTAGATGGACCATTTCCTAGCTATCCACCATTCATCTTGTGAAGTGGGGACATATAACGGAAACCATGTGTTTTCTCCTTCAACCATGTCCTGGAATCATGGTGTATACATATGAAACACCAGTGCCATCCGTAGATTTAAATGGCCGGGTGGGCCAACCTTCCCGGAGATAGTCATGATGATCCTGATGATCATAATCCTGATCACGATCATGATCATGATGAATGATGAACATTTGATGTTTTGATGTTTTGATGAATGATGATGATGATTGATTGATTGGTTGGTAGGTTGGTTGGTTGGTTGGTTGGTTGGTTGGTTGGTTGGTTTGGTTGGTTGGTTGGTTGGTTGGTTGGTTGATTGATTGATTGATTTGATTGATTTGATTGATTTGATTGATTTGATTGATTTGATTGATTTGATTGATTTGATTGATTTGATTTATTTGATTGATTTGATTGATTTGATTGATTTGATTGATTTGATTGATTTGATTGATTTGATTGTTTTGATTGATTTGATTGATTGATTGATTGATCGATTGATTGATTTATTTATTTGATTGATTGATTGATTGATTGATGATTGATGATTGGTGATTGGTGATTGATGATTATTGATGGTGATGACAATGACGATGATGATGACGATGACGATGATGATGATGATGATGATGATGGTGCTGAATGATGATGAATGATGATGAATCGTGATGAATGATGGTGACTCATGATGAATGATGATGAATGATGATGAATGATGAACGTTTCTATCAATTGTCCACCTATGTCAAGATTGCTGAGATCCCCACCAGCAGTGTGCAGTGTTTGCAGGGTATCCTTGCCGCCGCGCTGGTGAAGTGAGGTCGCTGGGCTGGGGAGGGTGGGCTCCAGTTCTGGTCTGATATTTGGGCATGCAGAAACCATTCCCCAATGAATCTATGGTTACCAATGAGTTTCCTAGTTTCCTATTAGTAAATCCAAGTCATTGAGCAGTGTTGCTCCACCCCCATTAGAAGTAAACTACAGCAACTTTTTGGGGGTGAAATGATTTCACGTCTTCATTTTCTTAAACTAGCCGTAACTAGCCTTTAGATACCCCCGTTGTATCTGGGTGTTGGGAGCAACCATGAAAACCACGTATTTTGGTGGTTTTAGCAATGAACATGCTGGTTTTCAGCAATGAACATCGAAATTTAACCAATTTCACTGCGCTGGTTCAAGCATCAAAACCACGGTTAAATATACCACTTAAAGCATGGAGATTTAACCATACGAAACCAGACAGACCCAGATGTGCATCCCGTAGTTCCTAAGTGGGTCACCATTTGACAAGCCAATGATGTACCGGATGTCTTTGCCCAGGGGTTATGAACTAGTTACTGGCTAGGATGTACATCCAAACTTAACCCCGAGTTGATGGTCATTTTGATGGTGAAACAAGGGAAACTGATGATGAACCCTGGGATTTTGCTGATAGGGACTAGCCTTGCGCGGATCCTTGAAAAAATAGGCCCTATTTGGTGACCTGATCCGACAAGCCATAAAACCACCAATCAACAGCGATGACCATTTGGCCTTTTTCGTCAGATTTTTTCGCTGCGCAGGGGCTGAGCATGCAACAGACATGCGTCTCCGTGTCTCGACAGGATGATGGGATTTTTTGCCGATCAAGGGTCCGGAAAAAAACATGTTGATCAACAGTCTGGAAATCACAAACACATAAATCATCATGGTTATTTAACATAGCCATGGAAGCCATGGCCCATTTATAGATGATTTTCCCATTAAAACCTCCATTTATAATGGAATTTCCATGGCTATGTTAAATAACCAGAGGGTACATCATCATAAATCATCATACATCAGGTTCATTTTCAACTATCCATTTTCAACTATCCAGTTGGAAGTTTATCGGGCCTGGCTGTTCAGACGAATGTCAACCAACTGATTCGCTGGGGATTATATAAATATGTATAAACATCTTCGTGTTTTTGTTTCCGTTACGAACCAAGCAAGCTTGAATAATCCTTCGTGGAGATGATTTGGTTGTGGTGGTTTCCAATATGTCAATATGTTTTGCTGAGTTCCATAAGATGTGATAAGCTATGATCCCCGCCTGACATACATGTTTTTTCAGGACTTAGTCTAAAACAGAAATCAAAGGCACCACCCGAGTATAGTTTGACTATGTTAGACTACAGTTCTGGTTTTGTGTGCATTTTTGGGCCACTTCAGTGAAGAATCCCTGTGGAACGGCAGTGCCAATCACTTGCCAAGACAGCCCCGAGTCAGTATGGGATTAGGCTCTTCAGATCTAGATGTGTCTGAAACTGGGGGTATCTAACCCCCAGTTCTGGTAGTTTCAATTAACATGTTTTGTATACTGGGAAACTTGTGATAAACCATGATAAACCCATATAAAGCATGGATTAAGGGATGCCCAAGTTTCAGACAACTACATGAAAACTGCTGGACTTTTGAGAGGCAATTCATGTCGAGGACGGGCCCCCACTTACAGTATAAGTTGGTGCATAAACCCATCAAACCATGAATATGTCCAGCATAAGTCCTACTTAGCCTCGTTATTTCAACCAACTTACCTATTTAGGGGGGGCTCTTCCTACACCATATTGGTTTTATCTAGTCTGAGCGGGTCATCGGCGAAAACTGTGGAACCTTTAGGATTAGTTGCATGAGAGACTTGTAGAATCCACAAAAAGGTCAGAGCATATTCTGTTTGAAATCCCATATGCTCCATGGTGCTGGAATATGAATCCCAACATTTGCCCTTGTCCAAAATCACCCAGTTTTGTAGGTAAATATACCAGCACCATGGGTTGCATATGGGAATGCTACTTCCCTCCCCTTTTTTTCCTCAGGATTGGGCGGTTTCCCCGGTGGTTTTCCCCAAGAAATCCATGTTTTTTCGTCGAGATCTCGATCTCAGGCTCCGTTGAAAGCACAGATCAGGTGAGTGCTTAGGCGACGACGTGGGACGTGGGACATGGGACGTGTTTTGTTTTGGTGATATTTCTTAGTTGTTTGTTTCAAAGAAATAACTCCAGAAAATGATGAACATGAAGTGTGTGGCATTTTGAGCCAATACAGATTGATTTGTTCTTAGAATATTGGCAGGATGATTGCATTCTCAAGCAAACCAAATATCAGTCAATGGTATTATTGCTATGTGAACATATGTATATATATATATATGTGTATGTGTGGGACAATTAGGGTCACATAGAACTGGAGGATAGGAAAGGGTATATCTTCAGCGAAAAGATACCAGGAATATTGACAGAAACTATGTATTTTGGCTAGACTGGCACATTATTCTTCCGTGCAGCTTGGGGGTTCCCAGAATATTTTACTTGAGGCAAGGTTTGATGGTTTGGTTATTGTGGATGAAACGAGCACCTCTGGCATTCTCATTCTGAATTTCCAATTTTAATTTCCTGGGATATGGATTGCATTTTGGGGGGGAATGTGTTGGGTCTGTTCTTCTGCGAAATCGAGGGCTCCCTAATAAAGATCCGCGGTTTGTCGGTGATTGGGATCATAAATCCGATCTATCCTTTTGGTCATGAATCTGTAGACGACTTACCCAGAAAATGGTCATGGTCCGTTGCAAGATTGCCATGGGGTATTTCTGGGGCTCATCATGGTGCTGAGACCATCAAAGTGCCAGCAAAAATGGGTACATACAAAAAGGATCACAACTGGTTGGTGGTTTGGAACATGAATTTTAAGACTTTCATAGACTTTCCATTCAGTTGGGAATTTCATCATCCCAACTGACGAACTCATATTTTTCAGAGGGGTAGGCTCAACCACCAACCAGACAAAGGATCATAAAGGATGGTAAAGGCACCACAGTGGAATCTCTGGGTTTGAAAATCGGATGCACGAAATTCCATCTTATGGTTTACAACCCTCATTTTACCGCATAAAAGTTGGTGTATAAACACTTACAACATCTTACAACCACATTTAAGTATAGAGATTACTACATATTACTACCACAAGCCACGAACCCTAGTTATCTTGGGCATAAACCAACGTTAACAACCTGGGGCACCAACGTTAAACACACGGCAGGAGGGTGGCCATCACTGGCGTTGACTGCGACTCGGCACCCAACCGACAATTCAGTTCTTCGTAAATGTTATAGGAATCTGTTGTGCAGTTGAGTGGTGTAGTTAAGTGGATTGAATCTATCATAACGTATCTATCTATCTATCTATCTATATATATTCATATTCATATATATATTTATACTCTGTAATTACGTGCTTACTAATCTGACTAATGATGGTATAACGTATATTATGCAACTAGTTTATATTATGATATGTTCTGAAAATTAAGTGGTTACTGGTCTAACTAATGTCAGTAATCTATAGTAGATTCTCTAGTTAAGTGGTGAGTAGTCTATTCTGTAACTATCTAAGAGGTTAATAATCTATAATCTAATGTGAGCAATCCACATGATATTCTCTAATTAAGTCGTTTATGTAATCTAATTAATTATACATTAAATGTACGTTCGGATATTTTCGGAGTACATCCATTTTGTCCACGTGTATCACATAACTGCGTTATCATATGATCACTACTGTAGGCACTTTTTGGAACTGGGATGCTGCTACTACCCATCAATTCTCACTTCCATGATGCACCCAGTGCTCCTTTTCTCGTACAATGCTTGTGGATTTGGCTGGTTTCAACAAGGCTAGTTTCCCTCATAAAGTGCAAAGGAGGGGGGACTAAGATCAAATAAGCAATGAAATTCAGCTGATGCAAAGTGTAGTGCACTGGGGCAGCTCTTTACTGTCTTCGTAGATCACTAGAAATCTGGTTTTTTGAATGTCAACTACAATGTGAGGCCCCCAAGATAGCTAAGTTGGTTTATGTATAACTCCAATAACTATGGTTTATGGTACTTATAACTATAGTTACTGGGGCTTATAAACCAACTTATAACTGGGGGGCCTCACATTGTATGAAACTTTCTTGAGACAATCGTTTGTAGATTCGTAGATTCTTAATGGATGTTAATTTCTGGGAATTCAGGGAACCGTACGGCCGGTCTACCTGCCAAAAGGCCAAAAGGGTGGACATTTTTAACCGGAGGTCCTCTCTTTCTAAATTCCCATCTCGTAGTCTCCTAGAAAGCAACAGTGGTCCGGATTCCCCAGTTGTCAGTTGTCATTTGGTGAAAAATTGGCATGTTCTTGGAGCCTCTGGCTTCTGGAAGAACGAAAAAAACCCAACTGGACACCAGAGTTTCAACAGATTCCACGGTCTCCCGGATTTTTCTGGCTGATTTCCTGAAGGCTTTCGGTTGGAAATACGTTCCCTTTAAGTCAATCCATTCTTCGGTAAACCATTGAGACATCCAACCCCACTCTGGTGATATCCTGGGATGAGTCTTGGATTGTGAAAATCGACGCCTGCATGATTCTAGGATTAAGTTTTTTTTTGGCCACCAATGGCCCTGAACAGACTGGAGCAGTGTTCAAACCCATGGATGATAATCCCCAGGTGATACCACCACCGGAACCAACGTTGGGTTTCTGCGTCCAGGACGGTTGTGCTGGGCGAACGGTGACCACCCGAAGCAACGGGGGCTGCGTCGATTTGAGTTGGAACACCTCAATGAACCGAGCGAATCCAAAAGTCTTGTTGAGCACTGAAGCAAGGTTGATGCAGAGTGAAAAACTAGGCACCATAAACTGCAGTCAGTTTAAAAGAAATGATCTTGATGGGTGTATATGTTGTAAGAAAGGCTTGTATTTCATACTCATCTAGAAATTAATTGTATGATATAATTTAATATAAGATAATATAACATAATATAATATAATAAATATCATATATTATCATATGATAATAACCATGTATACATATATATATATATACATACAAACATATACACATTACATAACATCTACAAAATATATATGTATCGTTTGGTTTGGGAGCGCTGCAGCGAGCGAGGAATGTCCCAACAAAAATATAGAGCCAGGGAGATAAGTTCGTTTTTTCCCCATAGGGCCACTCGACGAGTTACGGGCTTCACCACGAACAAAATGGAACGACCCGGCCTGGTAAATATAGGTCAGTAAAAGAAGTGGTTAATAATGTGGTATATTTTGGGGACATCCTACTAAAATGGATGATAACTGGGGGAATATAGCCTCTGGTAAACGTTTACCAAAAACGAACTGGAAAGATCCACCATTTTATAGCTGGGTAAATCCACTATTTCGACTGGGCCATTTTCCAGATCGCAAACTGTGAATGTTTACCAGAGGGTATCAACCAACTTGGAGCGAGCAGATGTCCATCAGTTTTTCCGTGGTGTACCCACTCGAGACATCCCCACGCGATTTGACACGTGACTTTCTGTGCTGAATCCTGAGATGCCTCGTCAAACGCGAGGGTCGGAGATGCCGAATGGGGTGGAGGAGTTGTCATGGAACAAGTTGATCCATTTGTTTTTCTTACATTTTCGGTGCTTGTAATAGGACATAAGGAATTCATTTTTTGGTATTAAACAATCATGCAAACATATGCAAACATATGCAAACATTTTGCAAAAAGGAGTCGCCGCCACACATGTTTATACATTTATTCAAACATTCGATGCAGACATGTTCATTTTTTTTCAATAGGATCTTTGTCTGCCGAACTTGGAGTCCACCCTTCGCAAATAGCAGAAGTATCAAGGCTGAAAACCATCCAGAGTTGACTCATTGACAAACTGACGACAGGGGGAAGTCACCTTCAATTGTTTATATAGATGTTGCCCGAAATTGGCTCAGATTATAACTTTTATTTGTATATATATATATATATACTGTATATATATATATAACCTCTTAAAGATCAATAGTGATGTAATTGGGATATAGGATGTGCCCTATATATATTATATATTATATAGCTAGTTCAGACAACAGCTGCTTGGTACATCTATGCCTTTCACTTTTGTCTTTTCGTGCCTTGGCACTCTCCACTCCTTCTACCATCGCCTTTGTTTCGCAGCATCTCAAGAGATAGTGCACACAGATGCAGTTTTGGATCTGGTGACTATGCCCAGCAACAGGCGCGCATGACTCCTATCTGAGACTTAGGAGGAAGCAGTTTTGGAGCTATTGGCATCCATATTCCCCAAAAAATTGGAGTCCGGAGTCAAGGAGCTACTGAGAGTTTTCTACCTCAGGATAGTGACTGGTTGGATTTTTTGATGTTCTGTTGGTTTGTTTCCACCCATACCTTTGAGAATGAACCCAACTTTCACATTCTTGGCATGTTGTGACACCACCAATCATGAGCAATTTGGAATTGCAGTTGAATTTACTTGAAAACCTTCGCCCATATGGCTGCGGCTCAAAGTGCAAGACCACGATCCATATTGATCCATACCCTGGACCCACATGATCCATACATCTCTATATAAAATGATACGATCTATAGCCTTGATCCATACTTAAGAAATACCCTCTGGTTATGTCAAAATAGCTAACTGGAAAATGGCCCAGTCGAAATAGTTGATTTACCCAGCTATAAAATGGTGGATCTTTCCAGTTCGTTTTTGGTAAACGTTTACCAGAGGGTAGCCGTTTTTTGGTTATTGATTCAATATTATACCATATTATACCAGTATTATACCATTTTTTTAATATAGCATAGTGATGATATACCACATTTATATAGCAAGAGAAATGACATGTCGTACTTGCAAACCAGGCCTCCTCCAGAAATGTCCGGATCATGGCAGATCCATTTTTTTGTTGTTTGAGCCATAGCCATATGGATGTGGGTCAAAATGGAAGACCATTAATGGGACCACAGATGTGAATGTCTAGTTTAGTCTTAACCATCCATAATTTTGGGGTACCTAATTTTGAGCCATAGCCATATATTGAGATTGGTAATGATTGGTGGGGCATGTTGCATCATGTTGCTATAGTGTTATGAAAAAAAAAGCATCCCCTGGTTCTAACATCCCACTAATTGGGGTAAACAAGTGATACTTGTAGATTATATTTTCTCCGTGGAACATGAAAGAGAAATGGGGAATTCATTAAGGGATTAAGGGAACCTGTTCGAGTCATCCTCTTCAATAATACCAATGAGTTTCCAACATTTTCCAACAATTTCCATAATATATGGGATTATCCTTCCCAACTGACGTTCATATTTTTCAAGATGGTTAAAATTTGTTAAAACCACCAACCAGCAATGAGTTTCCAACAAATTCCTGTAAAATGCTGCAGACATGTCCCAAGATCCTGTCGCAGACAGTCGCAGCTCCGCTGTGCTCCTAACGGAAGGAACTTCCGACTAGCCTGGAGGGCAAACGGTCAGGCTATGCCGGCAGCATCACGATGGATATCACGAAGAATGCAGTGTTGAAATGGGTGAAGGTTGCATTCTTTGGGAGAAAAAGTGCCCACATGTACTTAAATTTTATACTTTTCTTATACTAGTTACACATGTTCATATAAAATCATATAAGCATATGCTGATCGTTTGGATAATATGGGTGAATGGATGGTGTAGGTATATATATATACATACGCATATATATATATACATATATATATATATGTGCACATATATATATACACTAACACACATATATATATATATATCATGTTATGAAGTAGATAGAATATGATATTTTCAATAAATATTTCCATTTTAGTGAGGGTTCATTGAATTTTCCATATTCTATCTATTCCCGGATGACTGCAGATTTCTATATATATATATACATATGTGTACTTTGTAACCATTGATTTGCCAAGGCCATTCTCGTTGCCAGGATGCTTGGCATGTCAGGCTACCATGGTTGATTTATGTGGCATGCTCTACCGCTATGTTTTTTAAAGCATAATTTGTCATATTGATACATCATATGTAAAATGTTTGAATTAATATGTTTCTTGATTGTATAATGAGTATATAGTTGATAATATATATATAACAATATATAACATATAATCTATATTATGTGCATATATATAGCATGAAACAGGTTTGATCCATGATATATACCATTTGTAGTCGGAGACTGGCGCTGCCAGTCGTGATGTACCACAGGCGAGAAATCAACCTTTTTCACTGCCTAGAATTCTTCAGAATATGGAATTTGTAAACATAACCCATAGGATCCATGTATGCTATATATATATATATGGAATTTATAAACATAATCTCTAAAAACATATGGATGAATATGATTGAATATGGAATTTATAAACATCATCTCTAAAAACTGGATATTCTATCATGTTATGGATATAACTGGATATTCCATTATGTATAAAATATATTAAAATATGTCATGGAACCATCAAACGATTGGATCTCAGATCTCTGGGGTTCCTTCCTTTTGGCAATGTGCCTCCAGTCGGTTCTGCGGCACCGTCTCGGGCTCTTCCCGACATCTTCGCGCCTTCGCAGTCGGCGCGAGGTCGGGGTGTGGCCCCTATCCCCGCCGAGCCCATGTGTTCGTCAGTGGCAAGAAATTGGGGATGAGTGATTCATTGGGATTAATGGTGATCAAGAACGGTGATTCATAGTGTTAAAGGTGATTAATGGTGATTAATTCAATGATTCATTGGGATTCATGGTGATTAATGGTGATTAATGGTGATTCTTGTTACGCGTCAGGAACTAGCCTGTACGTACACCCACATAGGTTGGTCAACATGGGAATAGATCAACAAAACCGGCTGAATGGATGCTTGGACATTGCCAACAAAAATGGATTGTTATCCAACAAATGTGAGAAACAAATGCCCGAATAAACATGAGATCAGACCCACATGTTGCTTTGGGTTTCACAGTGACCCCAATTTCATCAGCACTTGGTGGGAATCCCACATATAATCAACATGGGTAGCTAGGCAAATTATGCGACAGTTGATGGTTTTTTGTCTGCATTGGTGTGAGGATTTTTTTGCAAACTCCTGTTCTTTGCGTGTGATCCATATATGATCCACATGACACTGCCTCGGGTATGAGTCAAACTAGAAAGAATGTGTCATGTCTGAGAAACTAGCGACCTTTGCAAAAGGTGTGGCAAACACGATACAAACAACCCCCCGAAGGGTGCATTCATTCATAGAAGGGTACTCGCACCCTGTTGTTCCCAACCGTTCTCAGCAACTTGCAGTAAAATCAGTAAATATTGAACACTTCAGCGATGAGATCTTGCCCATTTCATTTCCAGATATGTAAAGATTCTGGCGGACACATGGAAAAGATCTTTAGAAACGTTTAATCTTTACCCTGTGCGCCATGTTGCTGGGATGCTGCAAAAACCCGCGCTCCTCCATCCCGGCTTTGGCGGCATCAGCGGGGCATCCGCTGCAGGGTGTGCCACGAGTTCCGCACGATGCATGGGCGATGTGTCCGGCTGATGCAGAGGGGTCAAGCAGTGGAATTCAAGACGAGGATATGCTCAAGCACCAAGAGATCTTGACAGATACATATAGTCGATTTATTATATATATAATGTAATATATTATAATACAAGGTAATATATAGTAAACTATTTATATATATATACACATACTTTACCATATAATTGTATTAGTATCTTTTTATTACATACTGTCTATATATATATAATTTATATAATATACAGTCTTTGTGTGACAGATTCCCCTTTTCTCCGAAGAAAATGTGATCTGTCGATGGACCTCCCAGCATTTGGAACTGCCTGGCTCTAATTTGCCTCGTCCCCTATGGATGCCCTACAGGGCGTCTGGGTGCCATGCCGAAGTCGTGTTGCCACCGCCGTAATGTCCAGGATATGGAGAGGCATTGATATTATATTATGTATAACTAGGGTTTATGGTAGTTATAACATGTTATAACTATAGTTAGATTGGGTTATAAACCAACTTAGCTATCTTGGGGGCCCCACATTGTAGTAGAATTGGATACACATGTATACCCAACCTGGTAATTTAACATAGCGAACTGGAAAATCACCATGCGTTTTTAATGGGTAAATCCACTATTTCTATGGGCCATTTTCCATGGCTATGTTAAATAACCAAAGGGTATATATGTTGTACCAGGATCCACCCATGACATATTCTATATATAATTACACACATATATATATATATCACTACTAGATGTGCATGTTTCATGATACCAGGATCACCCATGGAAAACCCAAGGTTCTGGCAACCACAGTGAACCAGGGCTGCTATTCGTGGCTTTTCGAACGGCCATGCACGGCCTGTGTGTTCCTGAAGAGGACTAGCAAACAATGGAGGTGGATTTCCTGGTGACTGTATTGATGATTGATGCGATTGATGTCACTTGGTGGCAACCGCAAGAAATTCAGCAACAGCAAGACAATGCCTAACCTGGCGTTCCTTGCCACAAGCTGTCAGCATTGCATGTGTTGCTTGCCCTTGCCGCAAGGAACAATATCCGGCGGCTGACTTAGGATGTGCTTTAAGGGGCCATATGCTCCAGTCCGGCAACTGACCATACTCTTGCCTCATTGGCCATTGATTGTCCCATAAGTTGAAGATGGACATTTCAGGCATCGTGACTGGTTGTAGAATGTTGTATACTGGTTGTTGGTTTCAGTGTATGTATGTATGTATGTATATATATATACACATCTTATATTATATATACATGTCATATTATCATATCATATATAGTTATTTAGGTGAACTTAATGGTGAATATATCATGATATATACTTTGATGGCGTTAGAAAGGTGAACTATACTGTAGTGAACATATCATGATATATACTTTGATGGCGTTAGAAAGGTGAACTATACTGTAGTGAATATATCATGATATATACTTTGATGGCGTTAGAAAGGTGAACTATACTGTAGTGAATATATCATGATATATACTTTGGCGTTAGAAAGGTG
>Ga0126342_10003526_pt1 | contig 25903 bp, 25 predicted proteins | sample Cyp1metagenome_FD_92528 | JGI IMG/M metagenome (GOLD analysis project Ga0126342, IMG submission 92528) | Coral microbial communities from Lord Howe Island, Old Settlement Bay, Australia - Cyphastrea 1 metagenome | ecosystem: Host-associated > Invertebrates > Cnidaria > Coral ... | reverse complement strand
TTAGTTGTCTCTTTGTGAACCGCACGATGCATGCAAACAAAGTTTCGTTTTCCTATTGCAGAGGTTTGGACTCGTAGCCCAAGAACGTGAATTCATTCGGGTTCGTGGCTTCCATCTTGTTTTGACTGACACAACGGCAATAACATGCAATAACTTTGTAATACTTTGTATATCATATGTATATCCTTTCAAGTTTCTGTGGCGATTTTGGCTTAGCTTATATAAGCAGCACACCCTCTGAGGTGAATTTGGCCAGAGGAGGCTGACGGCTTAGGAAAGAAAAAGCGAGGAAAACATAGACTGTTGGAGGGATGTCTCAACATGTCTCAACATGTCTTAACCTGATTCAAGAATAGCATAGAACAGCCAAGATGTTTACAGACACTCTTAATGATTGTTTTGATGCTACCTTTTGTCCTTTTCAATGCATACTAGTCGCCTGGTTCCACTGAACCTTCTGCAACAATCTGCAACACAGCTTCACTTACACAAGCTATACACCGCGTGAGACACGTGCTGGATTGCTTCAATTTCTCAAGGTGTAGGCCGGTGTAGGTGTCGGATCTTGTCAGATCTTGTGAGGCGTGACATGCATCACTTTTGTTCCTGCAGCCCACGGACAGCCGTCCCAGCCTTGCAGAATTTGCAGAATGCACTGTGAAGAGCACATCACCCATGTCGTACCTCTCATCGTACCCAGCCCACGATATGAAGAAATATGAGCACCATCGATTCAATCAATTGATTCAGTCAACGGATTCTTTGATGGGTGGTGTGTGTGACACTTTCAGCACTTCTATTCATTTGCTAAGGCCATGCTTGCTGGTGAACACCTCCGATTGCTCAGCCACCATCATTGACTGCACCTATGGACAGGGTGTTTGGGACCAAGTTGAACCCTGGGCGTTTGCACTTTGCAGTTCGGAATCTTCAAAATTCTACGTTTCATCGAAAGTGTCATCGCATTCCAATTGAAATCTCTGATACTCTGTGGTTCATCATGTCCAAGCCACAGACCAGGTATTGACCAATCTGACGGTTCGACATCGGTGCAGAGTCGCGTTTGAATCTCAAAGAACGCCAAAGAATTCCGAGAAGATCCAGAATCGAAACGAAATCATCAAACCCAACTTCTGCAATCTTCTGCATGTGTTTTCTATGTGTATTTTGCTGCAAAACATCTGCGGATCTTGATACCTTCCAAGGGGATTTGCTGACAGGTTTTTCCTTTTATGAGGGACACCTGGGACAGGTGCTAACTGCACTGACAGCTAATGAGAATGCTTCAGCATGCCATTTGCCAAGCAGAGGTCGGCACGGCCTCAGTACGGCCTCACGGTTTGAGTAGAGATGAGTAGGGCATGTGAGGCACGAGCTCCTGCCCCTGAAGAATTGTTATTCTCCTTCAAGTCAAGGCGGGATTCGGAATTCTCTCAGGTGCCAGGTGTCTTTGGGTTCAGATGGTTCAGCTTCTGATCACCATTAAAGATCCCAAACTGTAGGCAAGTTTGTCAGGAATATTGCTTGTTTGCTCACTTCCTGATGTCATTGCGTCTTTTATTCCCCCTTGCTGTCGATTTGTTGTTTCCTTTCTTCCTTTTTCCCTTTTCAGAATTTCATTCTTCCTGTTGCATTTGAATGCGATCTTGATGTTGGTTCTGCTTGTGCTTTGCCAGTGATTCTACCAAGGCAGCGCTGGTTCCGGCAATGGCAATTTGCTGTCTGTTCTTGTGCAATCTGCGCGTTTCGCTTGCTGATTCCTCAGCAATCGTTGCTCTCAGTGCGCACTGAAGGCTGGATGATCTCTGGTTCTGAGAACAAAGAGGCGCGAAGGGGTTTCTGGATGAGCAAACTTATGCGATTTGATGCGATTTGTCAGATGCAAACTACGACCCTGGCGGACGTGGACACTTTTTATACCTGCTTCATGTGCTTCATCTTCAGTTGTTTCTGCCGACAGATACACATCTACGGCTTGGGAAAGGAATACAAGATGCATTATTTGAAGTACCACCAGGTGTGGATTTGGACACGCTGCACTGGAAAGCGGGTTGATATGGGTGGATACAACTAGTGATGCTTTTGACCAAAGTGAGCGGCAGCTTTGTTTTCATGATACCTCATGATGTTTCATGGAAACCCCGCAATGGGGAAGAGGTTGCAATGTTTGGATATGTTTGGATATGTTTGGATATGTTTGGCTACTATATCTATATCCGCACAACTATTTCCTTTCTGCAACCCATGACACGTTTTCTATGGGTTTTTTGTAGCAGATGTCGGCTGACATAGATCAAATATATCAAAGTAGGTGCTACGGTAGGTGTTTGATGTGTTTGAGCGTTGATCACAGAGCGACGGAGCGTCTCGCTTTTCTCAAGGTGCCTGTGGTGGCCGTGGCTGTGAATCTCCAGGAGAGCGACACTAAAATCTCCAAACGTTGGTTCTTTTCCTCACAAAAATCAAAATCATACAAGCAGAATCTACAGAATCTATACATATCTGATCTATATAATCTATAACGTCATATAGTCTATACATATTTTTACCATCTATATAGTCTATACTCTCAAAATCTCCCAAATCTACACTGTCTATACACCATCCATCTACTTCATTAACTTCGGTCTTTGAAGAATTTTGTGAATGTAAGGCTATCCCAAGCAGCTTTGAGGGTTCGACGAGTCCATTGAGTTGGAACTGGCTAATGGTCTATCAATGTTGAGGTTCAGATTCTTAAGCAAAGTTCCTTCATCCAGCGGGTCGTCTTTGCGCGAAAGTGTTTGCATGATGTTGATATAATTGATATATTTTGTTGACAATGTCATATGTTGACGAAGACTCCAGTGCTGACTCTTGGAGCTGAACCTTTTGGGTCAAGGATACAATGCTGGCAAGTGCTGATTCGTATGGGCCCAAAAGAGGAGATGATGTTTGGAACAAAACAAGCAACGGTGCAGAAACAAACGGTGCAACAGAATGCAACAGAAACAAAATGAAAATGAGTCAAATCAGTCGCAGAAACGGCAGAAACCATGGGAACCTATGGGAACAGTTGGAACCTGACTGCGGCATACTGCGGCATGTCGGGCATGTCGGGCATTGCGGGGTCGAGTCAAGCCGATAAGCCGAGGTTAGGGCGTGTGGTGCTTTGGAGACGTTTGGACTTCTCCCACATTCCAGACTGAGCTCAGTCTCTCAGGGCATGATGGGCATGATGGGCATGGGCCAATGGGCCCATGGATGCCATGGATGCAGGTTGTCCAAACGCGTCCAAATCGCAACGAGACCTAGCCACCTAGTCGTACTGAGTCGTGTTGAAACTACCAAACTAATCCAAAATCCAAAAACTACGTAAACGATTCATACTGAAATTCATACTACGTTCATGTGTTGTTTACTTTCGATTTGCTCTGCTTTTTTTTGAAACCTCTCGGGTTCATCATGGTTCATCACTCCTTGTTTGCGTAACCTTTTCCCGATGTGCTGTCGCTGTCTCTTTGGAGTCTTTGGCATCACAGTGTACCTCCAAAGCGCAATCTTAGTTTTCAATGACTTTATGTGAATGGCAGGGGGACAAACATGACTCCCAGCAACTTTGTGACACTTCATTTACATGATTCATGATTGACATGATTGACATGAAATGCACCAGTACAACTGTTGTACAACTGGTCACGATGTTGAAGTCCCGTCGACTGAGGTGCCAAGTTGAGGGGGGTCCGGTCCCATGTCCAGCCGTCCAGCCGACGGTCGACGCATCAAGACACATCGAAACACATCAAGACATAAATAGTTTAAGATTCCGTATCTCGATGTGCTTCGTCATATATTTTGTCAGTTTTATCAGTTTTATCAGTTTATCATGATTCATGATGAATTGCAAAATAGACCATCATATTCCCATGGATCACAGTAGATCACTCATGTTGACGTATATTCACCATGTGTTTCACAAAAAAACAAGTTGTCGTTATTTTCTGAATCACGTGTTGAAAGCAGAGCCAAGCCTAAGCCAAAGAGCCCAGTGCTTCAGTGGGCCTGGATAGCATCACTGCCGGGTCTCATCCTGCGAAGTGATTTCAACAAAGTTAAATTACTCCCACTAAGACATACCAAGACCATCTAAAACCACTTCAATCATTTAAGACCTGCACCTAGCCATCTAGTCTAGCCTAGTAAATAAGATCACATGAAATCTAGCTGAATCACCAAGCCCATATCAATTCTAAAGATTCTTGTTTGTGCTCAGCTCATAAATGTTGTTTGTCAGCTTTGCGAAAGCTTTGCTTTATCTTGGCAAAGTCCCTGCACAGCAAATGTTTCAGCGAAGTTCGGAAAAAGTTGCGCGTCACCTGTAGGCATCTCAAGGTTGCTGCACAATGGCGAGACATATGCGTTTTTTTCACCACATGTCACCAACATGTCACCAACGTGATCGTCATGATTGTCATGATTGTCACGATCCCGGGCAAGAAAACTTCAGCTGCTTTTCATGCTCGATTCATTCCCTTCCTATGAAGTTTCTGTTCTGCCCAATCAGTTTGCGAAAGGGGCATTTGACATCCCGTCTCACATTCCCTAGCTGCCCCAGCTGCATTCCTCATGCCCCTCTTTGTGTTTGGAAGCATCGGCACTGCGAGCGCCGCTTCAGGCTCCACAACAACGGCGCGCATCTGATTGCGATGACTGCGTTTCTGCGTTTCACGAAATTTGCGCGGTGACGCGCAATGAAGGTGTCACAAGGGCAGCATCCAGTCCTGTCTCAGACATAGCATCACATTCTGAAACTGCTTCAACACATTGCAGTTTCTGCAGCTGCACTGTGCAAAGTCTTTTGTGTTTTTGTATTTGGAACGTGTTTGAAAGCAATGGGCTGTCTCTGTCTCCGCGGAGAAAATGAGGAAATGAGGATTTTGTTGAAGTGGAGCTGAAAAGGATTCACAAATCGCCTCTTTCGAATCGGAGGATGGAACAAACAAGGATCAATTGTAGAAACGAAGAGACGTGATCTGTGCCTCGAGGCTCAATAAGCGGTTCCATTGCATGTTCACTCTGGGGAGTGGAGAAAATATATGGAGAAACAATGAGAAAGACTCAGCACTTAGTCAATACTGAAAGGCGGGGTTTTAGGAAACCGTTGTGGAATGTTTGGAACAAAGCAGACAATGCGAGGATAAAGACCAACCATACTCCATACTGGGAGGAGATATTTGTTGAAAGGTAGTTGAACAATGTTGAACACCTCTTGCAACCTTACCCACCTTACCCACCTTACCCACCTTACCCGCCTTACCCAGAGTAGTTCAGCACCTGAGCATTGCGAGCATTGCGCAAAGAACTGACCCAGACGCGGCGTGCTGCACCCAGTGCGAAGTCAGTGCGAAGTGTTGGAAGGCGATGGAGACGCGAAACTGGATTCAGCAAGGGACCTTGAGCCATGCAAGTCACATCAAGCCACATCAAGCCAAGCTATGTGGAAGCTATGGGTTCAGCCATCCACTGCTCAGGTGACATGCCGCTGGTAGAAGTTGCGTCCCTCGTGTTGCGTGAGCATGAGCTGGACCGGCTTTGAACTGAGCGACAGAAATCGAGGAAATGTGAAGAAATGTGAAGTGTCAAAATGAACAAACGAAACAGCAACTGAGAGGTGCAGCTGCAGACAAGTATGAGCGGGAGAGAAGCAATCCAAGGTTGCTAATCTGATTTGCCTTTTTCACGGGATCTCATGTCCTACAAAATTGCCTTCTGAATTTGTTTTGTCGGTCTTCTCTTCACAAGGCAAGACGAAAAGCTTAGCCGGTCGCACTGCCGTAGTGTGGGAAAGGCCTCGCGAATTGAATTGGACACGTTGGTCAGAAGCCATGTCATAGATTGTCATAGCGGTTTCCTGGTATGGCTTGTGAAGCCTTTGTTCACAAATGTTCACAGTATGAGTCAGTGGGTGATAGAGATTCATGACAGTCATGGCATGCCTTCTCTTTATGTCGACAAATTGATGTGTTGTTTCCAAACATGTTTCTTTGCTTCGATTTGCATCGTTTGAAAGGCGATGAGCCATTTCAAGGCCTGGAGCGCTCACATACAGTAATAGCATATCATTTCATATCATCTAACAGCTACATAATGATTGATGATATTGATTTGTTTGAAAACGTGTTACAAATTCTGTTGGAAATTGGCTTTGATAAGTCTCCACAGTGAAACATGTTTGTCATATGTTTTTCATATGTTTTTCATATGTCCAGGAGGGCAACTACTCTGGCTTTTGCGAAGCTTTGGCCGTGGGTGGATGCCAAGATGCCGCCATCTCAGTCACACTTGCGCAGCCGCAGGACGGACACGGATCTTTTGTGGCGGGATGTCGCCCGGGATGTCCATGATGGCTTTGGGGCATGCTTTGACAGTGTCCAACCTTGCCAAGCCTTTCTCAATCCAGCTTGACATATCTTCAGAATATAAACCATTATATTCATTATTTATATATATACATATATATATATTGATGTAAAGCAAACAGATTATGTGTTTGGTTTTACCATTTTTGACCCTTCACCCAGCCATCTTTTCTTGCAGGAGCCAGATTGCCCTTTAATTGGCGTTAGCAAGGCTGCAAGATTCTGTTGAAGAGGGAATTTGCTCGGCAGAATGTCGAAGTAGCAACGAATCCAAGAAGAGACTAAGAAGAACACAGAGGAATATATTGAAAAGAAAATCAAAGATTAATGAAGTAGATGAAATTGTCAACTTAAGGTCGTTGGGAGCGTGTGCGAAAGTTCGTGTCATAAACTGTCACGGCTGCATGCCTTGCATGTTGCATGTTGCATGCCTCGGTGGGCAGGGATTCCTAACTTTGAGCGGATACCGACGCGACGAAGTTCTTGGCAGGTGCTCCTATGATCTCCCGTGCACTGGGTGTAGAGAACGTACACACCATGCTAAACGGCAAAAACGTGCACGTTTAAGCAATCACCTCTTACTTTTCAACATGTTAAAACAATGTCCTAAATGTCCTAATCCTACATCAGGACGATTCAGTTAACTTTCAGTTAACACATCAGGGTATGCAATTAAACAGATTCAATGCACAGATTGCGGGCATTGTTCAGATTGCTGATACATCCTCCAGTCTGTGATATGACACTGAGGTTCACAGATGTAACATGTGCGTGGGCAGGGTTTTCATCAAAGGGGTAAACATCTGCAAACATCTCATGATGTACCTGGAAACCCCTCCAAATGTCCACATACTAAGACTCAGAAAGCATGATCTCCAATGGAAGACTGAAACTTGCAGGTGTATATAGGCAAGGAACCAGTTGCTAAGGGAGGCTTGGTTCGGCCGAAAAGCACACTAGATGAGATACGGTCAATCCGCACCTTCCTCCACAGACGGCTTTATGCATGTGGGCAATGACCGGAGGAAAGTCAAAACACATTGGTTTCAACATGCTTCAGTTCTCGCACAAAGGCTTAGCTGGCGTATGCTGGCCTTCTTTCTGGGTCATGATGGGTCATGCACATCAAAGCGTGTTCGCTGAAATTCTGCCAGAAACTGCCGCTTCCTGAATCGTGGCTGTGCCATTCGTCAGGAGGCAGGTTTGCACGTGGATTTGTTGAACATATTTGGATGAAAACAGAATGTTCCAGATCCATCCAGATCCCTGAAGACCCGAAACATCATTCTTTTCTTGATTTAGAATCATGAAGGCGGCGTCTTTTGTGTTTCCAGCTGACTGCTCTCTTTATTTCCTGTTTGCGCACCATCATTGCACCTCTTTGTGCCCATTCAGCCATGAAGATCCATGAAGCGTTCCGTTTCCGTTCCGTTTCCTCTTCTCGTATCCGTCGTATCTTCTGGTTCTTCCCTCGGTCTCCAGGACAGGATGAAGTTGCGAGCGTCAGCTCGCTCCGGGAAGAGCTTCTCAGGATTGCTACAGAATCGCAAAAAGAACGGCGAGGCGGGAAAAATGGGGGAAGAACAAAGAAATCTGAAAGAACTCTGAAAGAACAAGCTTTTGATTCATGTTGATTCACTTTCTTCAAACTTTATTAATCTTTATTCACTTTTTGGGATTTGCTTTGCTATCTTTTGGTTTGAAGATCTTATTCTACATTCTGCCTTGATGGAGCACTTGGAGGGCGCAGCATCAAGGAAAACTATGACTTGCATTTGCTGCGCCCTTTTCCTTGATGGGTCATAATTTTTCATCCACATCTGCAGGGACCGACTAACGGACGATGAATGGAAGCAAGGATGGAAATAAAAAAGCATGAAGCATGAATTGAATTGAGCACATAATACTATTTTTGTGTTTCCTCCTTTATTTGTGTGTATGCCTTTGCATTTGTTGGATGCTCTTGCACTCGTACTCAAAGATGACAGATGCAGATGTCACATCCTTGATCTTCTGGGAATAAGTGGCAAGACAAAATCGGAAACGGATAAAGGCAACCTGTATCACTGTATCAGATCGTATCAGCAAATCAAAGATCATCAAAGATCATCAAAGCATATCAAAGTATGCTTGATCAACAGATGGGCAAAGATCATCAGGATATGCCAGGATGAGCCAAAGTCAGGCGATTCTCCATGATTCTCCATCCAGATCCTGTCGCCAGGTCTTCTTGAACCTGGTGTGCATCAATTCGTTGCGCGTCGGTTCCACCTTCTACTTGCTGGGCATACAGGTGCTGCATGCATCTGCATGCTGTTGTGGTGCTGTCATGTGGCCACGGCGCGGGGTGAGATGAAGGATAAGAAAGGATAAGAAAGGTCAAAACCGGATGAGCTCAGCATTCAACAATGATTCAACAAGTCAGGCGTCGAGCTATCCTTCACCGGCTATTCGGCTATTCATATTCTCTGTATTTCTCTGATTTCTGTAGCATTGAACAAGGTGTTCGGTGGCTTTGGTATGCTTTGGCCGCATATGAAGGTTGGTTCGGAACCTTTTTGGTACTGACCGCACTGGGAAGTGCTTTGGGAGACTTTGTGCACTGATGTGCACTGCAGGTGGACATGACAAACCAAGGCTCGAAACATGCTCGAAACATTTGCTTGTGCTGTTTTGCATAGGCTGAAGGGCAACAATGCACATGTTGTGAAAGTGGCATGTAAATGTCAATCTTTGTAACAGCTTTTGGAAGAGTCCGTCTAAGCGTGCTTGTTACGTATTGTTACGTATTGTTGCAGGTCAGAGAAGAGATGTACAGGAAGTTGTTCGAGCGCAATTGGACACAATTGTGTGGACTCACAGCTGCTGATAGCACATGCACACGGTGACTTTTCAGCGACTTCCAAAGATCCGAATGCAGCTCTAGCAGTTTCGAGATGTTTCGAGGAGTTGGAATGCATTGCTTTGTCAAAGCATAGCACTTCGTATTTTGTGCGGGTTCTTTGTAGCAGGTTTGCTTCGATTATATGGATTCTACTCTACCCTATTTTGAGTCCTGAGTTAAGCTAGGTGAAGACCATTTCAGAAGCACAACAAGATGCTTTGTCGCGATTACAGGCGCTGTAGATCCACTGTGATGCTGTGTTGACAAAACCACAGCGCCAACCAATACTTCGGCCCTCTTTCCCGCTGCACTGATCAAACTGATCAAGCCTTTTCCATGTTGCTATCATTATGCCTCGCAATTGTCAGATCCTTCACTCCAATCATGTCTCGCCACAATGACTTCAGTATCTTCAGTTGCTTTTTATTGCTTTTTGCAGGGTTGCATCATGCTGTTCCATGTTTGTTTCGTGGATGGAGTGCGTTTATTCTTGTTTTTTGAGGTTGGGAGCCCAAGGTGTGTTTCCCTTGTGAACATGCGTCGCATTGTCCACGGTCCCCGTCTCCCCATGATGCGCTTCGTGTGTCTAGTCCCTCTTCAAGTTCCATGTGCAACATTGTACAACTGTGTTTGGGTAAGCTGAGAAATGCTTGCATTCATTGCTTATGGCATTGCTGATATTGCTGTCTCACCCCTTAGCCTGCAACTCAGCAAGGCAGAGTAGGGATCTCGCGAGTCTCAACAAGTCCCAACGAGTCCCACCACCAGATTCATTCCGTGCAACTCACTCTGCTGAACTCATTCCACCTAGGCCATGCCACCTAACGGACCTAGCTCCCAAGTCATTCCACTTGATTTACTCAAATTTACTCCTCACCCGCTTCCTCCATATTCCTCCATGTTCTCCGTATCTCACCGTGTATTACTAGCTCTCATAGCTTTCCACCTTCGGCCGTTCACCAACGGGACCCAAGCCTCCATCACCTGGTCAGAAACTACAAATCATGCTTCAAATCGCTTCACCTGCAAGCCACCTTTGGTTTCTTCAAGTTTCTGTTTTCTGTTTTGTGTGCCTGCTCGAATCCTTGAACGGTCTCATGATTCATGATTTTGACCTCAGCTTAACCATGTTATATTTTTGTATGTGTTCGTTGGCAGAAAGATATTGCAATTAGATGCAATTGGTTCTTCTCTTTGCGACAGGAAACAGAAACGAAATGTCACGCGCATTTTGATCCTAAGTCATGTGGACTTGGACAGTCAATATGCATTGGGCGGAGTTTAATCTTCGTTTTCCCGGCGTTTCAATGTGTTTGTGAAGTTTTCAGCAATTGCGTTGTTTTTGCTTGATTTCGCCTGTCAAGTGTGCAGTTGTCGTGACAGGTGCCCCTCAATGTGAGTTGGTTACAGCTCGAGGGCAAGGCACTGCGCACAGTTATCCGCAATTTACATCCGCAGTTTACATCGGCTTAGCATAGACGTCACAGACTATGACGTCATAGACGGAGTGAATCATATTTGACAATCATAGTGACATAATTGACCCATGTTTACCCACCACGACGTCACATCACAAGTTCAACAGCAACCGTTTGCCATTGTCACTGTCGGCAGGACCCATCCTCCTTTGTAGCGCTGGAGACGCAAAGCCCAGCTGTCTTGACCAAAAACACATTTCTGGAGGTTGGGCTCAGCTGGGCTCAGTTGGCGTTCATGGTGTGTTCATGGTGTGGTCGGAGAGCCCACCTGGAGGTTGGATTGTGAGCCGAGCTCAAGAGCGTCGTTACTGGAGCCTGCTAGGTCTTTTATTAGAAAACTCCTTTCACATTGGAAACTCAAGCAATATAAGCAATCAAGTTTTGGAACTTGCCGTTTGTAAAAGATTTAGGAGTTGTGTTTTTATATTTTTTGTGCCGTCCGGGTCTCATCCCTGAAATCGCAGGTGGAAGAAGATGAACAGGAGCTGTGGGCTCAAGGGGCTCAAGACGGAATCGTTGAATATCGTTGAATATCGTTGATATGTCAAGAGAATCAATCATAATCTTGACATCTCTTCGTTCTCAGAGATCCCAGCACACGCACCTTTGAGATGAGAACACATCAACAATGTGTCAACAATCATCATTACACGCAAATCTCACAAGTCCAAACAACAAGCCTTCTGCTGTAGGTTCCTACGTAGAGCTGTCTCGGAGTCAATGCTACAAGGCACGCCTGGTTTCAAGCGATGACACAAAGAGGGCTCCATAGAACGCTACAGAGATCTGCCAGTGGAGCATGCAGACCTAGGAGGCGCTAAAAGTACAAGAACAAAAGGGTACCGGAGAAAAGGAACACAAAAATCCTTTGAAGTCTTGTGACATATTGACACGTGATGCGACATTTTGCCAGGCATGGCAATGGATGGCTCCGAGGCAGGAAACCCAAGACCAAGATCCCTCAAAGTCCTGCTACATTCACCGCCCAAACACAGTATAGTATACAAATATAAATGCAAATATAGTATAGTATGTATAGTATGTATACCACAAAAAAAGGAATTATGGAATTATGTATGGGTGGTATTCGCTGCCATTTGCTGCCTGGTTCCTGGGTCAATCAAGAGGTTCTTGCACGGGAGGAGTGCTAGGTCAGGGCCACACAGAACAACACCATAGAATGCTTGAATTTGCCACAATAGAGATACATATTATATATATACATATGTGTGTGTGTATGATGCTATGTGCATAAATATATCGTATACCGTATACATCATAAACGGTTTATACGTATGCGGCGTGTATCCAACAAGACCTGCAGATTTGCCTTTGAGCTTGAGGCACGTGCTACGCGCAAAATCCTGAAGGACGACTTTGCACAGGGAATGGCCAGAACAAGTTGATACAAGTTGTCTTTGTTTGAGGTTTGCACAAAGACAAGTTGTGAAGCATTCGAGCACTGGTGAGAAATCGTCTTTCTGTTTAAGCCCATCATTGGCCAGTAGGAAGCCCTGAAACACGCAGATTGAATTCTAAGCAAAACGGCCTTTGTGCACAGTATGCAATACAGTACAGCATTGGTTTATCACATTTTAACCACAAGACTGATGCATTTCACTCAGCGTGAGGGGATTGTGTCTGAGATGCAGTTAGGGAAAACAAAGTCTGAAATGAATCGGTTGGAGTGATTCTGATCAAACAGAATCTTCATTTGGCAGCCTCAAGGGAAGGGAAATAAACATCATAAATGAAAGTTGTTTCCGTTTTTTCCTGAAATTTGCTTCGTGATTTCATCAATCTAAGCAAGATACACTATTCTAGCTTATGATGAACATGGCCGTGCTCGTCCATGACCATGTGAGGTTTCTTTCAAAGTTTGCTTCCACCAGTACCAGTATCATGGAGACGTTGTTTGAAGTGGCAAAAGTCCATGCATAAACAAGGTTGGTAGATAGTAGTTGTTCCAGTTCGATCCCATGCTCCCCGCGGTTAAGTAGTATTATCTTGTCGTATCTTGTTTTCATGTCACGGTGTTCCTGAGGATCATGCAGAGTGGCTTGATGCCTTTCCTGGCAAGGCAGGACGCTGCAAGTGACAAGATGACAAAAGATGACAAAAGATGACAAGTATCAAGCAGTATCAGATTTATCAACTGCATTTTCTGACCACACTCTACATGACCACCCTTCATTGACTGTCCCCGTGTTTGTGTGTGTGTGCCATGGTTGGGGAGTGTCTTTTGAAAGTTGGCCGTGCAGCTGTAGGGGTTTCCAGAACAGATGTTTTACCAGCCCCTAGTTGTAGACTTGTCTTGTATTAGTATATGACAGGCACGAGTTGTTCTACAAAAGTATGAAATTCCTGACCTCACATCCGATAAATTCATGCATACATTGTGTTAATATGTGTTATAAGGGTTATATGTTTTTTATTTAATATACATCAATGTACGTATATATACATATACAAAAACATACAACATGTGTTTTATCTTAATATGTACATGTTGATTATATACATACGTATATATATATATACACATAGACAAATCAACAATAATTAACATAGATTATCTTGAATATTAAGAGTATAATATGTATACATATATATATATAATTATGTATGTGTGCTGTGTGTGCGTGGTCTGTCTCAATTCATATAGTAGCAACTGGAGCTGCAAGTTTTCCTTTCTGCCTTACAGGTGGAACACGCCTGTGACGTGCCCGAGACCAGCACTGCCAGGAAACCGAAGGACCAGACAGGCAAAGAGAAAGATAAATGTTAAAACAAATATGATAAATATGTAGGTTTTGGTTTACAAAAGAAATTAGGTTTGTTTCATTTTGCTTCGAAGACTTCAGCTATGAAATAAGCCATGAAAGCTTTGATGGCTTTCCCGTGCCAATCATCTCAAACCTGCATGCTGAGATACAGAGGAAAATAAAGTACAGCACTTGACTGGAGCTGGAGCTACAGGACGTATTAATTAAGACCGACCTATAAACACAGTTATTGGATGCAACAAGATTCTGGGACAGACCAAGGAAAATTTGATGCAAGTACATTCTCAAAGTTTGGGCGTGCTGGTTTCTCTTAACAATGTCTTAATGCATCTCCGCAGACACTTGAAAGAGACGTTGTCATGTAATGTGCTGTGCTTTTGGAGGGCTGAAGTGGTTGGACTCCATCTTTCGTGGTTTCATTTCTATTGTGGCATCGACCTTGTTGCGTTCAGGGCCCTCTGTTTCGATATTCCGTGACGATACTCCGTGACTGTACGGAGCGCAATCCACACTCTTCCACGGACCCGAACTTTCTTTGAGGTTGACATTTTTTCTAAGCAAAGCAGGTTCCAAGCACTCCAAGTTTGGTGTATTCGGGTGTACTCCAAGTTTGGTGTGCAAACTTGCCGCACTGCCCCGAAGTTTTTCTGTTTTCCATTCTCCGAAGTTGACATTCTGAGGTGATTGGCAGTTTTTGTTACCTTTCTTGCCTTTTCGATTTGTTCATGTTTTTTTTGCATTTTCCGTGCTTCTCTTGTCTTCATTGTCAAGGTCATTGAGATGCTGAGCATCGGCAGTCGGCTACATCCTGATGAATGCACACCGTGTTTCTGCCCAGTTCAACGTTTGTTGTGGGCAAGGTGAAAAACAGCGGAAGGCTTGCAAAGAGCTTCAGAGATAGACTATCAGATAGACCCGAAAGTTGCAAAAGAATGCAAGTTCACACAAGTTGGATGTTTCAAAATTGAAAACTGCACTGTAAGACATTCACGGGGTGTTGTAAATGGCAGACCGCTGCCTAGCCAGTCATGGATGCTGACGCAATACCAAAAGGCATGACACAGGCATGTTTGTGTCTTGATTCACACCGTGAATTCAGCAAGGCAGAACACTGAAACGATAAACCATTGCAGGATATTTAAGGCGTCACCTTTCACGAGAACTCAGCAAGGTGCCACTGTTGAAATGTTTCAAGTGGCAGAGTTGCCCTGAGGTGTTCCTTCTATTGCTATTCCTTATCCGGATGCAACAAAGGGGAGGCAAGGGCTTCCATCCAGTTTGCTCATTGCTGTTGCGAAGGCGATTTGGTGATTTGGTGATTTGGCTGGCGTTTGTTTCATTCTGTTCCTGGTTGATTCACGGTTGTTTCTTGACGCGTTGACGCAGCACAGGCAGGATGTACTGTAGTTTCATCCCATGGGCTCGCGCAACTTTGTGTTTCCTGCTGTGTCTGTCCTACACGTTATGTGGCTATTAATACTATCATGTATCCAAATTTGTCTTATTGTTTGCTATTCTTGCAGTCTGCGCGGCGAAATCCAACGTGTTCTTTTACTCCATGCGAATCTTGCCTGACGACTTTCACCGTTTCACCGTGACCTTTCCTGGTGATGTGACAGTCACAGTGACACTTTTCGAAATTGCCATTGAGATCCATTGATCCATTGAGCAATGAGTGTCACTGAGTGTCACTGAGTGTCACAATGAGTCACGTCAAGATACGTCAAGATACGTCAAGTGTCACAATGTTTGCTCTGTTGTCACGATATGTCACGGAGGCCTGCACTTTTTGCCACAATGAGCACCTCAGACGGCCCAAGCGTCGAAGTCCTGCTGACATGTTTGTCCGAGGTCATGATGCATTTTTGCACTGGCAAAGCTTAATTCAAGCAAAGTTTAAAAAGGAGAACACAGGAGTTCAAACAGAATACAGGAGACTGACAGTCGAAAGGCTTCAAGAGTTTGTTTATCTATTAAGTCTGGTGCTTGTTCAGGTAAGAAGAGACGAGACGAGAAGGATAAGGAGGACGGGGGTAGGGCTGAGAGTGAGCTGAAGAGCGACTCGTATAATGATTTCCAAGGTGATTTGTCAAGTTTTCTACAAATTCCAGGATTTTGAAAAGATCTGGCAGGCTACATGCAAGACAAGCAGTGACTAGTAGCAGTAGGAATTAGTAGAGGCGCTAGTAGGAACTTGAGATTACAGACTGAGAATTCTATCGCCAGAGAAGGTCCATGATCCAACATGGCCAGGCGGCCAGACATGACTCGACACTTGAGAGCTTTTACAGCTTTTTACGTTCGAAACCAAAAAAGGGATGAGTCACTTAAAACATTGTAAGACATCTTTAAACTGTCGCAGTCAGAATAGGTGCCACTATTTATGTCCCTCTTGATTTCCCTGTATCCCTCTGTTTTTTGTAGCAACCCCTAGCTTTTTCTTGAGCCCTATGTTTATTCTTAGCACGATGAGACCACTTGGATGTCGGCAAATTGAATTCCAAGGAGACTGACGGCAGCTGAAGTAATTGTTCATGTTTGAACCTCGGCGGAGAAGCATTTCTTCGTCCCGGCTTGCAGGGGGATGATGTTCAACAATGTTTTGGTTTACAGTTTACACAGAAGGATGTGGCACAGCGTAAAAAACCCTTGTACAACAAGTCATCTCGGATTTTTTCTGCAGCCATCTTCTCCGTCAATCCTGATTATTCCAATAAATTCAACCTGTTATTTCCGCGCAGGCTGAATATATTCTTAGTGTGGACACGCAAGGAATACCTGACCCGATGCAATCGGTACCACAGTTTTTTCGCATTGTTGGTGCAAGAAAGATCAGGCAAAGGTACCGCTTCAGGCACACATTGAGTGCTGAAAGTTGCTCATCACGACGTCACCCATACAGGCTTTTAGAAGGTAGACATATTGCAGGGATAGGCCAACACTCCAAAATACTTGCATAGCAACTCATGGCAAGACAGGTACTCAAGACAATGAGACCAAGCCACGCATTGCCAGAGTGCTTCAAAACTCTTCAACATTCAACTACCCTGCCTAGAATCGATGCGCTTAGGAGAGTCATCGGGTTGGGAAGCCTGCATAACAAAGGAAAGCTACATATGCATACATATGCGATAAATATGCGATAGATGATAGATGCGGTTGTACATTAAGAAAAAGTTGACCTTCCAAGAGGAACAATCGCACGATCGCGCAACAATTTCTGCCTCCAGCCATCTCCCCAACAAGCCTGCACAATCCAGCAGAGAATGAATCGGTTCAAGACGGCAGGAAAATATGCAGGAAAGCTGAGTGACATGACTCTGCATCTCCACACCGATTCGCGTACAAATGTGCTTCGGATTTGAAAGTCCATTGGGTGGAAACATCTGGAAACATCTGGAAACATCTGGAAACATCTGGAAACATGTCGGCAGTGTGAAATGTTCCAAAGCATTCCGGTCATTCCGGTCATTCCGGGCCCAACTCAGCATTTTCCACAAGGCAACAAGGTCCGAGTCCAGCGAGTCCAACGAGTCCAACGAGTCCAAGCGGAAAAGCTCAAGCGACAAATCGCCCAAGCCGTGCCGACAGTGAACAGATGTGAACAGATGTGAACAGGTGATGGAAATTCATGGAACTTATGGATACTTATGGAACATGAACATCTCACATTCAGGGTTGCCTACGTTTCTTGGCTGTTGTGGCTTTTATACGGCTTTTATACGGCTTTTGGCCTCTTCGCCCTTTGGGATTGTTTTGGCTCGTTGGTTTTTGCGTCTTCTTGGCTTTTGTAGCTTTTTACTTCTGACTTTATATGCATGCTTTTCCGCGAGGAATTGACACATGATTTCAACAAGTGTCCTAACCGGCCCTTTTTCAAGTCCTGAAAACCGTATTTCAGGGCACTTGTTGAAATTTGTTCTCCAACCCTATCTCAAGGAAAACCATGTAAAAATCGATGAACACCATAGGAAAAAATGAGGGAAAACCATGTAAGAGTCAGTGAAAACCATGGACAACTCAAGGAAAACCATGCAACAGTCAATGAAACCCAGGTAAAAATCAATGAATATTATGGAAAATCAATGACAGCTATGTAGAAATCAACGAAATTATGTAAAAATCAATAAACAAATAAATGAAAAGCACTCGTGAGATATGTTTGCTCCAAAATGCAGTAATTAAACTGCATGGTTTAGTTCCAAAATGCAGAAAATAGCAAGGATGTGCCCCAGACTGAATCTACAAAGTAATCCAATATCAATCATTCAAGCTGGCTCGCCAATTTCGAGTGGTCCAACAAAACTGGCGTCCGACAAATCTTGCTTTCAGGATGCTCAAGTGTCACCTGCACAGGGCGGATTCTGTTTTTCAGTCTTCAAAGACCTTAAAAGTACCTTTGCAACATCTATAGAATCTATCAACATCTACAAGAGGGTACATCTTTAGAATTCTATACAGTTCTCAAATGTTCTCACATTCTTCACCTGAGGCACGCCATGATAGCAGCGAAAGTGTACAGAGGATGAGCTCGTGCTGTTTCTCATGTGGAGCCCTCCCGGATTTGGACGCTCCGCTGTTCCACGTTCCGCATAGTTCCTCCACAGGTTTCAGTTTCATGTGCACATTTGCGGAACCCGTCATTTTGCAGTGACATTTTAAGCTGATGCCCTCTTCAAGTGAAGACGCTTGAACATGGCTTTCAGCTGATGTCAGCTGTGCTCAGAGCTGGATGAAACCCTGTGAAGTTTTCATGTTTGTTCGGTCTTTGCGCAGTCTTAGAAGCTGCCTTTCCAGCATCTAACGTGCATCTCGTACTAAGCGCTTTTTGTTGCCACCTTTGACTTGTTTGAATATGAACGACAACATCTACAAACAAAATCAAACAAATCAATTGGTAACGTGTTTTTGATTTTGACCCAAAAAGGGCCTGCGGTTTTGATCCCTCTGAGAGCAGTGCTGCCTCGGGCCAAGACCTGCACGAGAGATGCCACTGGCAGGCCGCCATTGTGAGACGACAAGTCTTGGCTAAGTGACGACCTAGTGACTTCAGGTGACTTCAAGTGACTTAAGCAACATCGATTTCACACAAGGATACACCATAGATACAACAACTTTTACAAATGCATCAGGTCTTTCATGTTTTTGACCAGAAGGTTCTCAAAGTCCCGGTGCTGTTCATATGACGCGGATGCCAAGATAAACCAAGGCACTCTCTAAGGACCCTAAGGCACTCTGAGTAGCTAGTGGAGTTCTGCTTTTGTTCCTCTGTAGTGGCGGTTCCGTTAACATTTGTTCCGAGCTTCGCAAGAAAACAAAGAGGTGGTACAGGTACAGACTGCAGGCACTGCTGTTTCAGATTTTTGCCTTTGGATATCTTTGGATATTGGATACTTGCTGGCAGTTGAACTAGTCTGCTTCTAGCAGACTTGCCTGGCAGCGTGTTGAAGATGAATAGAGGTGTTGCCATATCTGTAAGAGAGTAGATATTTCCATAAAAACGCATAACATGCATTTACGCTCCATTTCCGTCACTTCTCATGGTTGGGGAGTGTCTTTTGGAACTTTCAAGAGGTGTTGCCATGTGTTTCCCTCTTGGCTCAAGTTGTTTCAACCAGAAAAGAAGACGAGCACACTGCAAAAATCTGAACGACATCTGTTTGTTGAGTTGGTTGGAATGTCAGGAGCACTTTGCATGTACCGTTTTTTTGTCATCCGATCTCACGGAGTAGGACGACTCATCAGCACCAGATTCAGCTGCACCCTTTTCCCAAAAGCAAGGAGGCTGAGGGCGGACGAGAACCCCAAAAATTAATTCTTTAGCAGGGCCCGGCGAGATTTCTAAGTATTTTCTAGTACTCTGCAAGAGCAAAAATGGGACGGTGCAAAAAAAAAGTCTACAGTTGGAACTTGATCTTACAAATGCTTCGAGGACAAGGATTCTCACAGTGCTTTTTGCCTCGGTCCAGGGACCACCCAACAAAGCAGTGAAAGGTCATAAAACACAAGACGCTTGTGGGAAAATGTTCGGGGCTTGGTGCAAGACTTACAATAGAGAACTTGTTCCTTATGTTCTTTATCACATACGCGGAATGATTTTTGGAACGCAGCCTGACGCAAAACCATCAGCACTGGTTTTCAGGCTTCCGCAATGCCAGCAGCCTCTTGGTTTAAAATTGGAGCCTGGGAGAGGCTTATTTGTGAATGCTGTGCTGTGAGCCTGGAAAGATCATTGACCGGGGTTTTGACTCGTGTCATGCTCGTCAGCCTCTTTGCCTCAGTTCATGTTTTCTTGCGAACGCAAGGATGCTGATGAAGCGCCGCGCACCCAAAGCATCCTGGCTAACCAGATGTTCGGATGGAGATTCAGCGTGATTCAGCTACAGTATTTTAAACATGGCCTGGAAATGCTTGGAAGACAAACTGCCTGACAGAAATACCAAGAACGGATGGGTGGGACAGGTATTGGTCTGGATATGGATAGATACTACTTCTATGACTTAGAATGGAACGCGTGGGCCGCGTGGGCCTTTAGTGTACATTACCTTGGGGGCCAAGCTTCTTTGAGATTGGGCTATTGGCTTGTTGGGATTTGTTGGGTTCATTCAACAAAAAAGGAGGGAAAGGGAGAATTATGAGAATTGAAAATTGAGACGCCGCATGTCTGAAATGCTTCAAACGATATCTTTCTCAGCACGAGAGCTGCAGAGAAAGTTGCAACGTGTTTGGATTCTGGAGGTGTGCAAGAACATGTTCAGGGAGCAATGGCCGTGATGCAGGACATGCTGTGACATGCTTGTCAATGGCTTGTCAATGGCTTGTCAATGGCTTGTCAAGGTTGTAAATTGCAGTTGCCGCTTTCTTTCTTGTGCTGCCTGGCACAAGTTGGTTGCCGACACAGCCAAGGGTGCCACTTCGTTATACGATGGCACTGCTGAGCGAAAGCATCGGCTTCTTTTATATGTGGTATGACAGTGGTATGGACATTTGTGAATTCTTGCTGGCCTTCAGTGACCCACAGCCGCACTTGTAGCTCTTTATGCAGACATAGAATCCTTTCCATGTGAAACCGACCCTAAAGTCAAGAATTATATCAAGCGTATTGACAGACGTGTAAGATAATAGGCACCCCTGGCACATGTCACAGAGCACATGTCAGTAGATGTCGAAAATGAAACTTCGCTTGTTCCAAGAGCAAAATGATCTTTGGGGAAGTGAAAAGAATGTCGTTTGAATTCTGACAAGATCTCCGCGGCCTTCCCAAACACCTTAGCGCCCCTTGGTACACAGGACAATATGCGCGCCATGGCTGAGAGAGATTCTCAGTTGAACCAGCTCGAGGCAACTCAGCCAAACTAAAACTGGGGGGAACTTTTGTCAAGGCTATGACAGCATATGACAGCTATGATTTGTCGAACAATTGGACCTGAGAAGAAGCAGAGAAATTGCCAGAGTATGTAAAGTAGCATAGCTAAAGAAATGGCAAGTACTTTTGAGCCATAGTGCCAGGTGATCGGATTGCTGGACTTATCTCAACAGTTTTCAACAGAACAGACGCGTAGACGGCGTAGAGCAATGGAAAGTGAGGCATGTAGCTTTCCAGAGCTGGGATGATCACGCCGTAGATTTGAAGTTTAGAACCCAGGCTTGCACGAACAGCACATGAACAGCACAAACATCGGCATGCAATCGCAGGCATCTTTAAAAGGCTGAAGATATATCTCGCCGATGTGTGCAGTCTTTGATCTGAATGAGAATGTCCATGCATCTGAGGCAGCTTATAGCCTTTCCCGAGAGATACATTTTGCTAGTGGATTTACCAAGAATGCATGTAGTTGCATGATTCCAAGCTAGCAATATGCTATATCATGTTGTTGTCTTGTGTTTTGTGCTTGTGTGGAAAAAAATCATGTATGGACTGCATGGATATGTGTGGCAAGTGCTACGTATGCGCAAATGTAGAAGTATATGACAATTATATACTGCGCCCTCCATCAACTTTTGTCCGCACAATACACCATAGACGGTTCATCTCTATTACGTGGTATTTTGATTTTGTTCAGCGCATCTTTTCACCGCGTGTTTTCATGGCATGGACACTCGATGTGCACAGCGCGCTCTGTCTGTTGGACTTGTTGGACTCCTTCTGATGTTCGGGGTTTTGGGGGGTGATAGCGACATATAGCGACCGCGTGTGTTCTGTAATATGTTGCCTGTAGATTCGAAATGCAGCCGGCACTTAGTTCTCAAGCCCATTTTCGGTTACAACATGGTTTCATGATGTTTCATGGTATTTGTTTCCGTTTTGCATTTTTCACAGTGCCTTGGGTGCATTGCTCGGTGCTGGGTATGTAGTGGCTGTAGTGGCTGCGGCCAGTGCGTTGTTTCAATGCGCCATGGCTCAGCAACTCGCCTCGGTCCCTATTTTGGCACCGAGGCACGGACAAACGACCTCCAAGGGGCTTCAAAAGCCTTCAGCTCTGGGGCCAAGTTTCCATCTCAGATCTCAGATTGAGTGCAGTGCACGCATGCATTGCTTGAGCATTGCTTGAGCCGAACCGGAAAGCCATGAGGAAAGAGAGGCTTTGACGAAAATACGTAGGATATCCGGAATGTTGATATGTCGAAAATGTCGAAAAGTCAAGCGGACACATACGTTGACACATTCAACATGGGAGGGGAAGTAGAACATGTCAAGCAGAATATCAAGACTTTTTTTCCCCACCTGCCAGGTCCTCTTCCTCTTCTTATTTTTCCCCCTCGTCCTCCGAACACCACACCGCCAGCTCCAGATGCTGTCGGGCACGCCTGGGGAATGCCAAACAGGATGCCAGAAGAAAATGTCAGAATAAATGCTAGAAAGTATGTCAGAATAGATGCCAGATAGAATGCCTGATAGAATGTCAGAGCAAATGCCAGCAAGAATGTCAGAATACATATATATATATATATGTGCTATATATATATGCCATATATATATGCCATATATACTTCCAGATGGTATGTCAGAATGGTGTGTCAGGGTGGGGATCACTCGAAGAAAGAGTAATTTCATTTATCTTCAACTATTTTCAACAGAGCGTCTGTCAATAAAGATGCTGCATCGGTGATGTAGAAACTTAGCGAGACACAACCAAGACGACAGAAAATCATTTGTGAAGCATGCTATCAGTACAAGCATCTCTTGGTGTTGGTTTCGACACATTGCTCTTGCTCAGAATGATTTATTCCACAAAAAAATCGCCCTTCAGAACCCCAATAGGCTAGTAGAAGTAATAGCGAAGATGTAGGATGCAGAACAAACCCGAGCAAAGGGACAGAGACAAGCACAAAACCCAGATGGAGAGAAGTGCATGCTTTGCCATCAACTTCAAGACGAGCAAGAGGCTACATATCTGGTAGTATTTTCATTGTTGCTCAATCATATCCATGACATCTTGCTTCTGTTTTCAAGATGTCGAAGACATGTGACACCACACAAACCAGATGCTCTAGTTTTCTGTCTGTATTCATTTGAAATGACAGCAAGATGGCACCTAGGTTTTCTGTGTGATGGGTCCATAGCTGAGGCGTTTACAGAGACATTATCAGTGGCAGAGGCCAGGGACCTGCGGAGCAAATAAGACATGACAGCAGCGTGTCAGGTTGCAAAACATCAAGCTTTTCCTGTGGCTGTGACACGCATGTTCCTAACTGCGAAATATGTTGTCTTTGCTTTGCCGGTTGTTTATTGCTTTTACCATTTCGGCTCTTCTGAAATAGAAGGTGCCTGCATCTGTTTTCCCTACAGCTTCCTGAATTCCAGTTGTACTAGGTCAACGCCCGTCCATAATTTGTTTCTTTTGTCGTCAGAGGCTTCCGGATGACCATATGATACCATATGTTGTCCGGTCCATGCTTGGCCTTGGTGTTGAAACCGACCCTAAGATGGAAGTGGGTGGAAACATGTGGAAACTGTAAATCAAGCTGTTCCGGGCTAGCAGGCTAGAATCAGGGTCGCAAGGTTCATCCTTTTTCACCAATCATGTTTGCTTGATGATGGTGCATTCTACGTTCAGGTACAAGCTATTCATTGTCATCGGCGGATCATTGCTCTGGGTGTCGGCCTCAAAAAATCTAGGGAGGCCATTTTAAGATCCACAATTTCAAGTTGACATTCGGCAAGAAACCATCACCACGCAAAAAATCTTGGAATAGCAAGTGCACAGATCAAAGAATGGGCAAGACAGAAAGACTAATGGAAAGTAGGCAGCCAGGAAGCTTTTCACCACACTGTGTACTTGGGAAGGAAGTAAAAAGAGTACTGAAGTCAGTGTTTTAGCAAAAGATTGACGGGACCAGATTTTGCGATTCATTGCAACCCCAGGCCGTGGCATTAGTGCTTATGCCCCGACAGTATTTTTGGTCTGAAGCTGAAGAGGTTTGTAGATGTTTGTTTTTGTCAAATTATGTCACGTTCTTGCTTGTTTTGTTGTTTTGTTCCGCTTGAAAAAGCGATCAATGCCTCAGTCTTCAGCTGTTTGCTTTCCATTTTTCTGGGCCCGTGTTCATTGCACAAGCACCAGGTCTTGATAGTACAACGTTCTATTTTTCCAGTGTGCGTGTTGCGGCTTCACAGTTCGAAAACTCTTTGCGCGTTGCGTATACATGTTAAAGCGTGTTTTGTATGTTACCTATACTGCTTTGTTTATTTGGCATGTATATTTTTTGCGCGCGGATGTCAAGGTGCACGTAATTGAGCAAAACCACGATTGTGGCATGGTTGGCATTGTGGGCCATTTCTTGGGGAGGCGGAAAAGCTGGGTACAGCACATCTCAATACAGCTGATAGTATAATGTGCACGCCTCTATCCGCCACCTATCGCACCGCATCTGCCACTGTCCTTCTGGCCATTGAGCCTGAGACTTTGTGAGTCGCCTATTTGCCTTCCATCTGCGCTCTATGAGTTTCTTGCTTAGGCAGTTCATGATAATCACGGCAGTCCTCGTGGGTGTGGCAGCGTTGATCAATGCAGCTTTCTGAGGATTTGGCAAAGTGCATTCGCTACCAATGGTAGTTGTAGTGATTTTCCGGGGCGACTTCAACTGCGCAAGTTCTGCATGGTTCAGCGACTTTTTTCTCAAGTTTCGTATGTTTCATATGTTTCAAGTTGGGGTCTTTCGAAAAGGCCCTCATGAACCGCCGGGATCAGCTCCAAGCTGAAGCCGAAGCAGAAGCTCCAGCCGCAGAGTTTGGACCTCACGGCACTGCTCTGTGAAGTTCCCTTGCTGAAGGCACCTGAAGTTCTGAAGGGAAAGTTCAACAAGGAAATTTCGGAGACATTCCAGGACCTGTTGAACCATGTTGAACGCGGTTGAACATTGAATCATGTTGAACGACGTTGAACTTGCAAAGTGATGTTTGAAATATCACTGGTTGTAAGTGACTTGCAAAGTGATGTTTGAAATATCACTGGTTGTAAGTGTTAGTCGTTGCATCCTTTGCGTTTTGCCCTTCAGCCCAAGGCTGGGAGAATCATTGACCCGAGATGGCTTGGAATGAAGTGGGCGCCTCTGAGAAACACTCGCTTAGCGGCTTAGCCTGACGAAAAATTTGAAGAAACACAGCTTCAAAGTATTTCAAAGCAGCCAGGAAGAGTCTTCTCGCATCTTCTCACCTTGGAGCGGATTCAATACGGCTCTAAGGTGTGAAGGAAGCTGAGAGACCTGAAAGGGCACAAGGATGTGCATGACTGTGCACGCGACACCTTTCAAATGGACTGGAGAAAGTCGCCTTGGCTTGGCCAAAAGGGAAATGTTCGGATCAGAGCTGCATCCGCTCATAAGGTCTTGGGACAGTTGCACCATGTTACAACTATTCGCGGCAGCCTTGTCTTTTAATATTCGTTTCGTGACCCAGTTCTTGAAATGGCTGTTGCAACGTCAGCATTCCTCCTCTTTCCTCTTCAAGTGCTTGTTAGGTGTCTCTTTCCTTTGCTTCTAAGCTTCTCTGTGTAAAAGCTGCTATTTGTGTAAATGCAAGAAATCCTCAGTTTAAATAGCTGGTTCTTGTAAAGCATGCCTCTGAGTTGCCAGCTACGCAAACCCTGCACCGCTAGCCCTATAGGCTTTGGTGAAAAAGAGTGAAAGCCGTTTTCTCATGGTAGCGGAGCTGGTTCCGGGCCGTCCTGGGACCAGCCTGTGGGTGGCACCACTACCTGCGGGGAACACCGCGTAGCCTCCATAGGCGCGCAGGTGGTTGGGAAACTTCGAGAGGAGCGGCCGCTGGTGGTGAAAGAGAAGAAAGACCAGCCGCTTGAGTAGCGGCGACCACAGCCCGTCACTACGGGCAAGCCCGGCCAGAAAGGCAAGGGCCGA
>Ga0126342_10003525_pt1 | contig 25912 bp, 24 predicted proteins | sample Cyp1metagenome_FD_92528 | JGI IMG/M metagenome (GOLD analysis project Ga0126342, IMG submission 92528) | Coral microbial communities from Lord Howe Island, Old Settlement Bay, Australia - Cyphastrea 1 metagenome | ecosystem: Host-associated > Invertebrates > Cnidaria > Coral ... | reverse complement strand
TGCTGGTTTCTTGCTTGTGATAATGCATTTGCCAAAGTTTCTCGTCACACAGCTTGCCTGTTTCACCAGCAATCCCCGATTCTTTACCGGGGTCGGCGGCAGGGGCGGCAGCCCTTAAATAATCATTGCAATAAAATATATGAAAGGATGAAACTAGAGCTGGAAATTTGAGGATATAATGATGATAATAAAATGATAATAGGATGAACATGGAAGGATAGATCACCACTTCTGGATTTTAAGAGGGGGATTCTGACAAGGAAATCTCTAGGATAGCTAGCAGCTCTTATGTTTTCAATAGGATCATGGGCCCAAAATCCGCTCCGATTCGATTCTCGGGGTCGCACCACTGACACTGGCAGGAAAGTGAAGTGTTGAACCTCAAAGGAGCTTTCACTGGGCCCAACGGTTGGCTAGTAGCTGATGATTGTAGCTGGCTAAAACTTTTTCTTACTGGTGCGTTTTACGCAGGGAGTTTTCAGGAATGATTCACAGTAACTATCAATAATCAACCCAGCAACCCGCTAAACGTAGGGAATGGGGCCCCCATTCCCTACGTTTAGCACCAGTAAGTTTTGTTCCGAGCATTTCTCTGGGCATATTTGATTATGCATATATGGCCAATAAACTGACTAAGCACTTTCTGTAACTCCATGGCCGACCGGAGGATGTTGTTGGGCAGGGTCAAAGGGCTGGCCCCCTTACAAGTTGGTTTAGGAAGTCCAGCATCGTCCAACTGTAGCTATTTTATTCCCCATAAATCCTAGTCATTATGCGATCAAGTTAAGTACCTATCTTGGTGGCCCCGCAATTGGAAGACAAACGGAAAACTCTTTGCATCTCCAGCTAATATCATGGACACTTTATGGACTAAGCTGGACATTTGACGAAGACACATGTGGGTGTAACAAACAATGCTAGTAAAATACACTTTACAAACCAGTATTATATATATATAGATAAAGATGTATGCTTATGAGTAGTGTGTTGCACGCAGCACATATAGACCGTCCGCATACCACTACATGGCCTTCCCCAGATTTCATGGACGCAGGAGAAAACCGACTCCACAAACTGTGAACAGTTCAAAATATCCATTGATTCACCATTCAACTTATCATTTTTTCAGATATGTTCAATCTGGGTTTTATCTCAATTCAGAAATGATGATGAAATATGAAGGCCATATATTTGGTAACTGGTCATCTCTCTGTGATAGTTCACGCAGGTTATCACTGGCATCTGGAACTGGATTTGAAAGGCATGTGATTCACTACGTTGAGGTATAGTTGGTTGGCTATCTGACTGTGTAAGTCTGAGTCACTCAGTTATCTAGATTCAAAATTAGTGTATCAAATTATAGCATCTACTCTCAGTGGACTTTCGTCTTAATTCATCTTCAACCATATATATATATATTTATATATATATATATATATACATGTTGGCTACTGGTTTTCTATGATTTTCCCTGGTTTTCTAAAAAAATCAATGGTTTTCTATGAGTTTTCTATGGGTTTTCCCTGGTTTTCCTCAAGCTCCCAACCTCCCGGGTTTACCAAGGGGCAGAAACCAAGCATCGTGTCAAAAAATCCACGCGTGTGCCAGGCACATCCAACTCCTCGACAAAAATCGCCCCGGGCAGCATCTACACTTAAAAAAAGCCATGCAAAGTGGGGCTAAACCATGGGAAAATCATGGAAAATCCTAGGAAAACCATGGGAAAATGGGAATTTCATGGGATTTATAGCTGATTTATGATAGCTAAGTTGGCGAACATAATTCCAATAACTATGGTTTATGATACATATAACTATAGTTAATGGGTTTATAGTTTATAAACCAGCTTACAACTGGGGGGGGCCACATTGTAGAAACCAGTTCAAACTGACTTATAACTGACTTATCAATCGGATTTTGACTTTATTAGTTATAAATGGTTATAAAGTTATGAATGGGTTTATCATTGCATAAATAGGGTAACTTCCTGACTTCTAACTGGTTTTCGGGCCAATTTGTGGACATAAATTGCCTGGATTGCCTGAACTAGCTCTGACCACCCCCCCTACTTCCCTGTGGATCCCACGTGTTGCGCGCCGTATCCGACCGGAGGCGCCTTTTTGGAGATCAGCCAGATGGGTAAATAGTTGAACTGTGGATCTTCCTGGCTTCGGCAGGATTTCAGGAGGGGATCTTGAGCGGTGAAAAAACTATTCTCAGCCCTTGGAAAATAGGAAACTGATGATTTTTATGCGTGTAGAGTTATGGCCCTTTACCAGTTGTAAGTACTAACAAAACCCCATTTATAGAATGTATAATCCCACTTATAACCAGTTATAACAGATAAATGGCCATAACTGTAGAATCACATGAAATCACCATTTTTAACAGCCCAATTGACATCCTCCTTGTCAGGGGCCTGCGCTTGCGGTTTGGATCTTGGGGAATTTGAGGGGACTGTTTCAGTTGGCGGACGCAAAAACGGAAAAGAAATCAGTTTCACACACCGGACGGACAGAATCAACACGGAGCCATTCGGGTGCAGAAAGCAAACTTTTCGTCTAACCAAAGTGGTTTCTCTACCCGGAAAAGGCAAAACACCCAAACTGCTCAGCGAATGACCTCGGCTGTCGAGGTCACTGGGCCTCACTCGCAGGATCATCAAACTTGATGAGAAGGTGCAGCACTAAGCCTTGTGAACATTTGCTGCAGCCCATCTGGTGGCTTTCAGCTGACGCTCCATGGCCTAGGTCTCAGCGTGTGCCCATTCTGCATCATTCTACTTTTTTTTGGGAGTTTTGTGTTGGTTCTTGAAGATCACGGAATCGCGCTGCTCTATTCCCAACTTCAAGGGCAGGTTTGCCATGACAACACGCGAGTAGCCTCAGGGTAAAGATGGCAATCGAAAATCCCCCAGCGAAATGGGCGTTTTAATGGGATCATAGTGGTTAATGCTGGCTAATAAACCGTTGATAATGGGCCAATAACCAACAGTAATAGATGAATTATGGATAATTGGAATACCCTCTGGCAATTTGTTACATAGCTATTGAACATGGCCCATTTATATTTGATTTGCATCTCAAAGATATGGTGATTTTCCACTTCGCAAACTGTAAAGGTTTACCAGAGGCATCCAGCCATCTCCAACTCGGATCTCTCGGGAAACCCGGCCCAGTCCCACACCTGGCACCATGAATTCAAAGATTCTTCACCAGATCTTTCCAATCTCCATACATTGCCCCCCTATCCAGTTCCTCAGTTAACCCCGAATCCAATGGTTTTGATAAGTGAGTTTTCTCTCCGAAAATTGCCATAAGCACATGATATTGAATAGGTTGTCAATTTTCCATGAAATATCTTGAAATATCACAAAGATCAGTGTAGTGGTTGGTTTAATACCTTTTGTTGATTACATCATGGTACATAAGCTTAATGAGAATTACTGCACTATATTTTTATCCCGCTATAAAACTCCATGTACCCTCTGGTAATTCAACAGAACCATGGAACATGGCCCATTTATAGATGTGTTTACATTTCATTATGTCTTTTGTTCAGTTCACAAACTGGACCAAATTGTCAGCGTTGTTCTAATTATATTCAAATTATATATATATATGCATATATATATACATATCCATTTAGTTCCATGATGTTCTCATTGAAACATCATTTTTGTTGATATCTTAAATTGATGCTATGTAGCTTTGTCTTGATCCATATGGCACTTCTAAATCCATGGATTTTAGTCATCATGTTCCACATGAAATGTCTGGCCATGAAGGTGCCCATTTTCAGACCCATAGATTATCATCTGAAAATGGGCACCTTCTAAATGATTTTTTTTTGTCATTTATCATCTTGTTGGTTACCCTCTGGTAAACGTTTACAGTTTGCGAACTGGATGTTTTTTTTCTCATGAACATACTGTTGGATTTACCCATGAAACATGGTGATTTTCCATAGATATCCATAGATATGTTAGTTTGAGGGTATATAATGTTATATTTCCCACTAAGTTCCATTAAGTCAGAAGTACATCCCATAAAATCAACCATTCTCCCCATGGTTCTCCCCAGCATCTCCTGGGGGCGCAAAGTAATCGCGTGATGCAACGAATGCTCCTGGCCAGGCAATCCCTGCCCTGCCGGAACGCTGTACCCTGAAGGTACCCTGAAGATCCATCTTCGGGAAGTAGCCAATGACTTGACCAATATCACATATGTTGTCGAAAACCGAATCATATACCTGTTTTCCACATTCAGGCCTCTTATATGTATCCTTTGGGAACAACATTCTGATTTCCAAAACGCAGCATTGCCTGTCAAAATGATGTTCAATAGCTTAGCACACAGGAAACCGAGGATGTACAACCTTTGGACATTACAAGGTGATGCCCCCCAAGTCAAAAGTTGGTTTATAATCCCATGAACGATAGATATATCACCTATAAACTATAAACCATAGTTATTGGAGTTAAAAACCATAGCTATCGACCGGGGGCACCACTTTGTATCTATTTAACTTGCGATTCCATTTCTCATCAGATTCCCAAATCAGCTGCCAACATTGTGAGTGAAATATCCGAGTCATTGACAGTATCAATGGATTGGAAACCATGGTTTTTACCATCAAATAAAAGGGTTCCTGTAAATTTTCCCATCATCCAATTCTATGACAGTATCACCCATGATGGCTAATCAACGTTGCCCCCATTTGGGATTTCTTTGAGAATGGGATTTGTATGTTGGAATCCCCATGAAAACCATTAGAATGCCGGTTCGGCCTATAATCGTTTCAATATCATGTCAGTTCGTCATACATACATAAATACATACATACATACATACATACATGCATGCATGCATACATACATACATACATGTATATGTATATATATATATACACATACAATAGAATAAAATATTATATATGTACTACATATATATTATATATTATGTGTAAAAATATATATATATATATATATATTGTATCTATATATATAATATGTATATATATATGATGTATAATTATATTAGATATATTATGTGTATATATATATAGTATGTATATGTGTATATATATATTGTTTAGCATGGCGCTCTACCACGTTTTCTTTAGAGCTATTTTGTCCAAGTTTGCTGATTTTTGTCCCCAACTTTTGTCCCCAACTTTTGGTGAATTTTTGTCCCTAACTTTTGGGGAATTGTTGTCCCCAACTTTTGCCAACAGTTGGGGACAAAAATTCCCCAAAGAGGCAAAAGTTAGGGACAAAAATTGCAAAACAGTGCCTAAAGAGATAGCCCAAAAACATGGTAGAGAGACATGCTAAGATATTGTGTATATATATATTTATCATATGTATATGTCATGCTGTATGATCTTGTATTGTTACGTTGGTGAGATCTTTCCCATGGGGCCAACTTCAAAAATATGCTCTATATATATATACGTATATTCCTTCACTGATGCTACAAAGGGGCCCATATGAAACAAAAACACCGGTGTTTGCCCATCATTTAGATACTGTCTTCCCATTGTTGTTGGTAGCCTCCCAATGTGGTAAATCCGATCAACAAATGTTATATATTATAACTGCACCACTGTACCATGTTTATGGGTGCTATAAACCATCCCCCAATAGTAGGTTCTGGCATCGGGTTTCCCACATTGTACAATGTGGTGGGCCCCCCCCAGTTATAAGTTGGTTTAACACCAGTAAGTATAGTTATAAGTACCATAAACCATAGTTATTGGAGTTATAAACTGACTCAGCTATCGTTTGGGGACCCCACTTTGACTTTTTTCAAGCACACACAAAATCCACGATTCATCACCGTGAAGCATCCTCCTGATATGTTTTTACCAAGAAGCTCAGCTATGGTACCCATGACAAAATAGGCTAAACATATAAGGATAGCACAGTACACTACATTTTATGCTTCTGTCTGGAATATCCAGATGGGTTTGTCTGAAAATATGGCATCCCTAAACTACAGCTTGACATTGGTTCATCATCATTGTGCGCATTAAATTGTCATTTTATGAATATATCGCATTTTCAGACAGACCCAGATCTTTCCGAAAGACTTCTCAGATTGAAACAAGCTGATGTCCCCTTGTTATGTCTATCACTTTATAAACCCAACAACTATAGCTGGAATCAGCATAAAGCCAACAGTTGGGCTAGTCATGTCCACCAACTAAGCCAACTAAATCCCAGAATTTCCATCCAAATCCCACTACCTCCCATAACAAATCACCATATCTTTTTCATGGCCAATCTTAGATACCATGCAAACAATCTAATTTTGAGCTGGTTAGTGGATAATCCCATTGATACCAAAAGACTGACTAAAGGATTGGCTTCTATCCATCTAAGATTGACCTAGTTTTGCTGCTATAAGATGCTATAAGATCTCCCTTACATCGAAACAAAAATCCCACCTGAAACACCAGCGAGATCAGAGGCCCAGAATTGGCGCACCTCATTCCACATACACCGAGAGATGCCGAAGAAACAACTCGCCAGGAGCCACCTGCAGCCAGGCTGCAACGTGTTATGGCCCTGTAGCCAGATCGGAAGGAAAAATCATGGGAAAATGATGAAACAAATCACGAAATGATGGGATTATCAGTGGTTAATTCATGATATTTACATATATGTATATATACACATACATATATATATATATATAATTTAAATATATATATATATAATTTAAATAAATATATATATATCATCATATAAACCAACTAGTTCCAGGAGTTGGAATCCCTGTTAAGGGCCATAAGTATAGGTTTCTGTTCAAACACCAGTGAACTCACCCCAGCAACTGGTTCTCGCACGAGTAGCACTTAAAAAAGTATCTGGAACGTTCCTGGTTTGAATAGCGTTTTAAATAATACATATATATATATATGTCTACAACTAAGTTCTGTCTGTTTAAAATATGGCAATCTTTTCATGTAGACTTAAATAATTACTCAAAATTCAGCCCGAAGTAGCGATCTGGACGGAAATCCCGCCATGGCCGGCGTGCTGGGAAACTCATAGAACCAAACTCAATCGATAGCAGAGTGCTGTCAAAGTTATACATCAAATTACTTTGAAATCATACAGTTATGGCCAATTATTAGTTATAACTGGTTATTTCAGTGGGATTATACATTCTATAAATGGGGCTATGTTAGTACTTATAACTGGTATTTCGGGCCATAACTGCAGAAAATCCATGACTTCAACCAATCAAATTACATCATCCAACCCTACAATGGATTGGTTGAAGTTTTTTAGGGACAATCCACAGGAAATCAATGGAAATCTGTGGGATGAAGTTTGGATTGTCACCATGGAAATGATTAAATGTGGGCTTCATCCCACAGAGGGGTGCCCTGTTGAGAAAAAACAATATTGTTGGAAAGACATCAATGGGGCCCCGGCTACACCATGTCGTTTATATATGTAGATGTCTATATATATATATACATACATATTTATATACATATGTATATGTATACTAATTCTCTATATATATGATTATATATGTATATGTTATCATTTAATCACTGGGATGAACCATGTTAGTACTATGGATAACAAGATTAGGCACTGTAACGACTCCATTTGTGCGAGTCACTTCTTTTTTAATCACGTGATGTGTTGCTGCAGTCTATATGGGGATTTTTTCAAGTGGGGGATCACCAAAAAGATGGGTTTCAATTTCAATATCAAGCCATGGTCATCCATAACTTGGATAATTTTGGGTATCCCTATGACTTTGGGTGCTCTCCCCACATCCCCACAGCCACCAAATATCGTTGGAAGATGTTGGAGAAAGAAACACACCAAATCGACAATTTCAAATCACCCCAAAACTCCAGAACACATCAGTTTGAACCATCAAATATTTGCTGTATGAGGCCGCCAACATTAGATTCTACATCCCAAAATAAAACCGATCATTCGCCAAGCTGCGCCAAGGGATTATTAAACGAACTTCCACTTCGTGGAGTCGTAATACCTTGGTCGTAATACCGTTTTCAAGTGGAATGACAGGTGCACATGTGTCACGACAATGAAATCTACTTGGCCAAAATCAAATGGAATAATTACGCCCGAAGTTGCAATGTTGAAGGAACAACGCTAAGCTTTTAGACCATGAAATCAGTTGGTATTCTCAACATGTTCAAAGAAACGATAATATTGCCAACTAGTTATCTAACAAAAACGTTTTATCTGATCAACCATCAGATTGACCAGACATATAATCATATAATATTACGATTGCCCAATCAATCATTAAGCCAAATATATATATATATATATATTATAATCAAGTATCATCATATATTCATATAATCAAACATAATCAAATATAATCAGATTAAATCGTATACAATCATTAAAATATGAAAAATACTGAGAAGAAGAAGAATAGTAATATATATCTATATATAAAATAAAATGTAATCATGTATAAACATGTACATGTATATCATCATATTAACAAATAAATCATATTAAATCATATATCATCACAAAAAAAAATATCAAACAACGCCTTGTTTGAAACCGAACCATCGATGCCTAGCTGCCATAGTGGTCCGCATCATGAGCCATGAAGGCGATCTGCTGCCATGCAATGCCTAAGACCTCGGCAGCGGATGGAGATGGCGACAGCCATGGCTATGGATACAAGGTGGTGCCCCCGGCCGATAGCTAAGTTGGTGCAAATACCTCTAATTTCACTAGGACTTGTGGTATATATATATATATATGTATTTATATATATAAAGTTAATGGGACAATAAATCAACTTGTTATTGGGGGGCACAACTTTGTAGAAGAAGATAAATAAATGTAATGACATATGATGATGATCTATACATGATAAATGACATATATATGATATAATCGGACTATAGGTTCTATAATCGGAATGTAGGATAAGTTAAGTAATCATTAAATTTGATAAACAAAATCACCATACAACCACTGAATCATGTAGATAAAATGAAACTGATCTAATGATAATAAAATCTATATGTTTATTGAGAACAAAGGGGATAATTGGGATGATTGGGATAATTGGTTTGATGATATGAACACATAGCTAAGAAGTTTAGGGAAAATTAAGGACGACTATATGCACAAATAATTGAGAAGTTTAGGGAACATAGGTATGATTTGAACAAGGCTTCAAGAAGCTAAATGGTAAAATGGGAGGGTTATATGAGCAAATAGTCAATACATGTGAGAACATATGTATGATGATATGAACATAATCAACAAAATGTGAACGGGGAAATTGGTTTGATGATATGAACACATAACTAAGAAGTTTGGGGAAATTGTGGTTGATGATATTAACAAATCATCAAGGAGTGAAAAGGAAATGTGGTATAAATATATGAACACATGATCAAAAGGGTGTAGGAAAGTTAGGGATTATCTGAACAAATCCTCAAGGTCGATGGCGCGCCGCTTCCTCGACGCAGTCTGTCGAGTTCCTCGCGCTCTTCTTGGCTCGTGGTCCTCTGCGCCATGGGCGCTCTGGCCCCACTGGCCATCCAAGCTGCAGGGTGTCTCAGCTCGTTCCAGAACTCCTCGTCCAATGCCAGCAGTCTGAAGCGTTTCGTGGTCCAGGGAGCTGTTTCGTCGTGGAACGGTCAGCTGGAACGGCCGCCAGTCTCTTCTCCCGTGCCTTGTCTTTCGCTAAGGCCAGCAGTCCCCAGCACTTCGGCCACTGGAGTAGTTAAAAGGAATTTTGGGATGATTATATGAACACATATTTAAGAAGTGTAGGAAAAAAATGGGATGATGATATGAACAAATAATCAAGAAGCTGAAGGGACAATTAGGATTATTATATGAACAAATACTCAATAAGTGGAAGGGACAGTTGGGATGATTATATATAAGCAAATAATCAAGAAAGTGAATGCAAAATTGAGATGACTATATAAACACAATTAAACACATAATTACATAATCCATAAGTTTAAACAAATCATCACCTATTTAAGAAAGAAACACCAGCTTGATAAATCATCAAATCCTGTCCGAAAAAATAGATGTTCACCTCGGATTTCGAAAAAAAGGTGAGGAAATCCCTCCCTCTTGGGATAGCTAAGTGGATGCACAGTTTACTTTGTGAAAAGCTGTGGCGTTCTGGGGGATCTGATTATAGATATACACCAACATATCTTTTTGGGGGTTGTGAACGAAAAGGATGCTCAAATGCTAAAATGGTCATTTGTGATAAATGCTGCAATAAATGGCAACGGCGTTGCGTTTGCCGCAATGAACATCCCTGGCTCCGAACAGAAATCACCAAAATCACCATTCGGGGGATAACTCAAATGACCATGATTTTCTGAACAAACATCTGGACCAGTCAGCTTAGAAAATGACAGCATTGAAGCGTCCTCTTGAATTGGTTGACAGGATCTGCAGAAGCACAGTTTGGAGAAAAACATCGATGGTTTCCTGAAGATGTTGATGTGAAAACCCTTTCAAAAGGGATGTTTCTCCCAGAAAAATGCCTGACAGAATGAGGAAACATGGGGAAGTATCTCCATATATTGGACCCTTTGCCTTGCAACATTCGCCGGGACTCCCGGCTGCACCAGCCAGCACTGTGCGTGAAAAACTCCAAGCCGAAGGCAAGGACGTTGCCATTCCTGACTGGTCAAGGAGGATTCTGGATGATAAACTAGGGATCTAGAGTGATCTAGATCGGGGCCATAAAATCCAGAATTATGGCTAATTCACGTTGTTTTTTTGTGTGGGGGGGATGCAATAAGTATATTAATCATAGACAGTTTCATGGGATATGGGGCAACCCCCGCTCAACATGACCCAATGCAGATCTGGTCAAATATGGCGAGACAAATAGCAAAAAAATTATGGATGTTCATGCACATGGGTCATTAAATGTCCCCTTTTTTCACATCACCCAACCATGAATGGTATATGGTCAATGCCATGGCTACTTTTTTCAGGTGATGTCCTTTATATTCCCAATTTATGGGACAGGCAAACCAACCCCTGAAACCACCATGAACCCAACATATATCAAAATATGGGATCCGATCATTACAAGCTGAAGACCTTGCGCCAGACTTGGGCTTGTTATCTTTGATTACAGCTGATGACCGAGGAGGCCTTTATGTGCCTTTACTGGCCTATTTCATCTATTTCCGGACAAGTTTCTCTGAATTCCATGGGTAAATCATATTTTTTTCCAAAAAAAACAAGTAAATCACCATTTTCTCCATCATTTCTCCATCATTTTCCCATGGGTAAATCATGATTTTCTCCAAAAAAATGCCACCCCAAAAAATGGATGACAGTGGTGCATCTGACACCATTCCTCAAGAAGATCCCAAGCTTCACCCACTTATTTTTAAGCGATAAAAAGACGAGCCATTTTTTAACAAGATTGTTTATAATGGCTAATCTGAAAAAATCGGTCCAACAAAAAAATAGTTGGTTGGTATGTGTATATACATATTATATATAAAGTTTAGATATCTAATGTATATATCAATCTATACATATGTATCTATATATATGCATATTTTATATCCATGTAAATCCATTCACTTTGGAAAAAACAAAACTGTATCAAACGAAGCTTCCAAAAAATGATCCATGAATCTTGGAATCGTGGGTTAGTTCACTCCAGTTATTGACTGGACTTTGCCTGCTTACTGAACCAACATCTTATAACTGGGGTTTTCATTAACACACCATTGTATAAATCCCATTAACACACCATCAAATCCTATTCACATCCATTAAATCATCATGCTTGTTGCTTAAATCCCATGAAATCACCATTAAGTCCCAGTAATTTCGATTAAATCACCATTTTTTGTTACTTAAATCCCCATGAAATCGCCATTTTCGGTCGCCGTTTTCCTCACCGGTCTTCCTCTGGCGCCACCAAGCGGCCGATAGCCAGGGTGAAGAGCGCCACGCACACCGCAGCTTTCCCGACCTCGGTGAAGGTGGGAGAAACCACCGGAGTTCTGGATGATGGTGCCCCCATGGCCGTGTTGTGAACGTTGGTTTAGATTCACCCCATACTATACTGCTTGGTGGTGCAATTTCACCATCTTGAAAAATCATGGAGTGAAAGTCAGTGGGAAGGATGACATCCCATATATTTGAAATGGAAAATAAACGCCATGTTTGAAACCACCACATTTGTTCCACATTTGGCGCACGCGCTGTCTTAGTAGTCGAAGACAGCCCTCTGACTGTGGCACTACGCAGCTGTAGACACACCCAGCACGGTGGGGTGGTCCAGCTCCTTAATTTGCCTACGGAATGAACGTAACCCTGTCGGATTAGCAATCCCCAAAACAAAAGTGGCATCACCAGGGCCAGGATGCAAAACCTCATTCCTATCCACACTGAAATACATCAGTTGCGCAACACGTCGGAAAAGCTCGGACGAGTGCACACACAGCGGTGGCGATGCAATCCCCATAAACCATAGAGTCAAAGCGGACATCGAAGCAATGCTAGTCAACCCTGCAAGACAGTTCCTGGAGCGAGCTTGGCTAAAAGTAAGCACCCCACCAGGACCTTTCTTCTTCGCAAGTCTATCCAGCTGTTGAGACATAACGGCGTCAGATCGAGCCGGCACAACACGTTCAGAGACCAGGACCATGACCTGCATCAGGTGAGATGCCCTCAACAATTTGGAGAGATTCATTGCACGGGGATCCAGACTTCCACATTGAGCCCCAAGGTTGGAACACAGTTGGCAAGAAAACCCCGCAGACATCATTGCGGCATTGTCACGCTGTCTCCAGACCTCAGCCACTATCTGGTGGTCAGCTATGCCACCCACGACACACTCACTGCCCTCATGAGACTTGTGAATCTCAGTCATGCGCGAATCGAACTCAGTAGCCACAGTTGTCTGCACACACACCGCCAGAACACCATAAGCCACCCCTCCAATACCGCAGCAGGCATCGATCATCCTGTGGTAGTTAGACCAAGTGTGCCCAAGATGGTGGAAGACCTTTGTATCAAGACTTGTAAGCACAGGTACTGAGAATTGTAGAATGACGATGGCATCAATCAAGGTCACAGTAGCACATCCTCTTGCAAGCAACCCATTGTATGTCACCAGTCCGTCAATAGGTTTGACTCTCAGCACAAGGGAACATCACCCAATCCGTAAAGACCACTAAAGACCGCTAGATCATGGCACGAAACCGGACCACAAAGCTGCTATCGCGCAACCCAAGAACAGTTGCGCTGGCATTCTTGCAGCTTTCTTCAGGCAATAAAACCAGCAGTTTGCAAAATGCTTCGCGGAACTCAAAGTAAAATGCTTTGCTTCCGGCTGGCTGACAGCTCAACACACACCTCCGCCTGCTGCTCACTAACCTACACAAACGTGATTGAATTTACCCCCGGGCACTCAGATGGGTCTCCTTCATCGCTCCTGCAAGGCTCTGAAACAGAATGCAGATGCGCAGCAGCAAATCGAAAATATCACCCTCATTGCTTTGGGTTTCGGGCCGAGATCCTCTAACAAGTAACTGGCTGGAGAGCCAAGGGCTGAAAAAATAAGATGACATGAACCACAAGCCAAGCAATTGACTACTTGTTGTTTTTTTGTTCTTGTTCTTGTTGTTGTTGTTGTTGTTCTTGTGGTTTTTTGTTATTGTGGTTGTTGTTGTTGTTGTGGTGGCGTGGGTGGTTCTTGTTGTTCTGTGCCTTCGCCGGTGCTTCAGTGAGGTCCTTCCTCTCTCGCCTCTTCTTGTTTTTTTGGCTCTCTGTGCGCCTTCTTCTCTTTTTCATTCTCGGGTTCTTTCCCTTCCTCTCTATCTCTATCGCTGTTTTCTGAACGGTAAGATCACTTCGATCGCTCCGCCCTCCCGGCCCTGTTGCTTTGCATCATCCACATTGTTCAATAAACCTTGCAACCAAGTGGCTCAGGACCTCCCTGTGTGCAAGTCGCTCCCTATAAAGCAAATCCCAGCATTTGGGCAACAGGCATGGTGATGGCCTTGGGACGCTTGGCAGCATATTCCGATGGCTTGCCTCAATCAGCAACGTACCCCTGAGCCTAAAGCCTTTCATCGGGATGGGATGTTCCTGCTGTTCCGGGGGTTGCTTTCTATCTGGGGTTTTGGCTTTTTGCCATGCCAGCACACTATCAACTATCCCAGCACACCCCCCTCAGCACATCAGCCAATAGCTGCTCATGGCTATGCCAGCACCCTCAGCACATCAGCCAAAAGCTGCTCATGGCTACGCCAGCACCCTCAGCACATCAGCCAAAAGCTGCTCATGGCTATGCCAGCACACCACCCTCAGCACATCAGCCAAAAGCTGCTCATGGCGCTCATGGCTATGCAAGCACAGCACCATCTGGCTGGTCATGCCAAATATAATTCTTGTTGCGCTGGTTGTAAGGCCTAAGACCAATTGAGCAAGAAACAAACCAAAAGTTGAGCCAAAAGTGTTTGATGATACAAGGCTGATTTGGCCACATATAGTATATAATATATTGTAGTAATAGTATAACACGTACATAATGCTGTGATGTGCACACGTGTGCCCTTTGACCTTGCCATGGTTGGTTGGCAACACTTTCCTTTTTTTCAACCCAAGAGCTCCAGGTTCTCCATCAGCGGTGTTCACGTTTTCACCTTGAAAGTGAAAACTTTATCCATTTGGCATCTGACATCAAAAACGGTGATTTTGCTGGACCAAGGGTCTGTTGTGACCTCACTTGAACGCACGACAAAGCGCAACTCTTCTTCAAACACTATGTCAGAGCCAGGCACTTTCAGCACCTTAAAATCATGGAACCATTTCAAAATTTGCGAAGTCGCTTCATCATCAGCGTCAGCAAGTGTTTCCCACTCAGTAGTCACTGGGGTCAAGGAACAACAGGAACAGCAATATAGATATTTCTCTGCTGGTAGGGTTCCTCCGGGCCATTCATCTATGCCTGAGGTGTTGAAACATGTTTTCAGCCTTAATAATTTTTGAACATTTTTGACCCCTAATGTGAATCAAACACTTAAGTTTGAACCAAGTTGCCAAGCCAAAAAAGGGTGGCCATGTCGACAGTCCCAAGGGTTGTCTTTTCAACGTGCCAAAAGGCTGCACTCGAAGTAAAGAAAACATAAGAAAACCATCATCAACTGACACATGTTAAGAACAACAGACTGGTTGGTTCCAAGAAGATGCACCTGAATAATTAACTAGTGGTTTGGCTCAAAAGATGGGGTGCCAATATGCGCCAATGGAACCACAAATTTGATCATTTTGGGGAATAAACCAAACATTTTTTGGGGTTGATAGTTTTGAGCCATACCATGCCATACCCATATTAAATACAGGAACGCAAATTTATCCACCCTTCTGACGCGAACATCATCTAACGGAGTCATGTGTTCAACCGTTTTTATGGTTGATGTTTCCTTGGCATTCTGCTAGCAATGAACGGCACGTGGGACATGCAAAACAAATAGTTGTCCTTGGAAAATAGTAATGGAATATAGTAATAGTAATGGAATAGTAATGGAATAGTAATGGAATAGCAATGGAGTGTGAATGGAATGTAATAGTAACGGAAAATAGTATTGGTTCACTGGCCGATTTCATGCAGGCAGGCGTTGAAATCTGAAATCTAAGTTTCAGCGTGCCACTCAAAACTCAACGCGAGTCTGCTTTTGGCCTGTCATGGGCTTGACTAGTGGGCAGATTACTCAACAAGAAAAACAACAATGCTTCAAACGGCTTAAAATGAATGGGGTTGATGTATATATATATATATGTTGATATGGGTTGCTCTAAGACGTCACCGACTAACTTTTGATTGTCATGTTGATCAAGCAGCTATTGGCTGGATAGTAGTTTCAAAGGGAACTGTTTGTGACTCTTTTGAAACATATCACCAAGAGTTTTTCTTTGAAAGAAAAACTATTGATGATGCGGGTTCATTGATTGAGTTGCCTCACTCTTCAGGGTCATCTTCGCGCAGTTCTTCTTCGCCCCCTTCTTCAGGATCGATCTGAGCTAGGGTATTGTCATCAGCACCGTCATCATCAGCTTCCATGTAAGCCTTCTTCATAGATTCCTCACAAAGCGTGACCAAGCGAAGAGACATGACAGTAATGACAGTAATTAACTGTGACTTTTTATGGCAGACAGTTTTCATACATAACATGTCAAAATGTTGGCAAGGCACAACCAAATCGGTAGCCATCTTAATGTTGCCATTCGTGCGGACCAGCTCAGCCTTTGCGGCATCCTGGGACCACGCTGGTTGTTTGAGACATATTGGGAAAATATGTTTATCAATTTAGCTGTGAAAATCTTGAATCTCTGTTGTTGACTTGACATGATGATTCGATTTGAAAACAATGTGAGTCCATTTTCCATGTTACGAGCCGAGCGGCTGCAATGGTTTCCATGACTTCGGCAGAAAGGCCTTCCACGGGCTTCACCTGAGCGAGAGGGGGTTGGAGTAGTGCAAAACATGTGAACAAACGTATGAATCAAGCATTTTGATTTGCATACATGTGCATGATTGCGGTGTGATCCCCTGACCCTAAAATATGTTTTAAAGCCTAGTCACAGTCATTCGCTGCTGGCCATCGATCTTGAAGCCCCAAACTTGGGTGTCCTTGTACAAGTATTTGTAATTTTTTTTCACTGTGCTCGTTTTTTTTTCCACGGGCTTGCTTTCTTTGGTGGCAGCTGCTGGGCGTTTCATCCCCTTGGTTGGCTTGGACTTTGGCTTTGCAGCCGGTTTCTTGCAGACCTCCTCATCCACTTCCTCCGACACACTTACCTCCTGCTCTGGTGAATGAAGCTGAACGCTCATCAGGTTCAGTATCTGTGGGTTTCTTATTTCCTGTTTTCTTCTTCTTCGGAGACGCTTTGGGTTTTTTGGCCACTGCTTTGTTTTTTTTTTCACCATGCTTTGTGCTTTTGCCTGGCTTTGTGGTTTTCTCGTTTGTCTTTGACCCTGCGCTCTGTTCAGGGGCCCGTGGCTGGATATCCTCATCGGAGAGGGCATCCACTTCTTGCAGCACCATGGCTGCAGCTACAAACCTGTGAAACCCCAATCCTGACATAGATGTTGTTTTTTTCGGAAAAACTATATATGAAAAACTGTATGATGAATTAATAGTGACACGCAGGGCAATTCAAATGGCAACGGTTTTCAATGAACAAAATGTCAGTCACTGCTTTGTATCACATCTAACTGCAGCACAATCTGAATGAGGTGCAACATGGTGCAATCCTACGCATCGCTGATTTCATCTCGGCTCCAACTTCAGGCGCTGAATCTTGTAGTCGCAGCGCCAAGCCCCAAGAGTTCTGGGTTATCCCGAACTGGTCAAAATGAGAGTGCACCTACTGACTTGTGAAAGGTGGCATGGGGTCCAAAGTAAACCAGAAAATGTTGGGTTATGTTCAAAATTATTTCCCATGAAGAAATGACATTGCAGATGTTTGCAGATAGTTTGGCAATATCATGCAGCATCATCCCCTGAATCCACCACATACAAGCCTTGCACTCAAATCCCAAGCCTTCACTTCAATTTGACGGCCGTGCCAGCACTGATTTTCAGCTGGCCAAGTAAGAACATCTTTGGCTTCAGGGGCACGATCGTACATGGAAGTCCTTCCGTAACCTTGACCTGGCAGGCGATTGGCTGTGTGGTGGATGTATGAGAATGGAAGACGCTTGGCACCCTATGGGGGTTGTGGCTTTCTGTGAGTGTACTGTCTTACCCATAGGATCCATGTATGCTATATATGGTAACATTTACCATCAATATACCCCCAATGTTAGCATATATACCATACATGGATCCTATGGGTTAATGAAGGTCGAACCAACCAATTTCGAAATCGTTTTTTATGTTTTTTGGGGCACCCCCAGCCTCCCATACCAAAGTACAGTAGGAAGATCGGGGCAATTGGCCAAAACGACCATTGTAAAGGGCTCCAAATTGAGCCGCCCTCAAGTTCAGCTTGTCCTCGCTGGACAGATCCTTCGGCTTGAAGGCATTGACCTTGTGGTCCGGAACCACTTTGTAGCGGTAAGAAAGTGGGATTTGACTTCCGTCACCCGTCACCTGCATGAGAGCCCCCCAGAGGATTAAGCATGATTAAACATAGTATGGTTCCACATGGTTCCACTTTAAATCATTGTTATTTGTTATCCCATTTTTCAAACTGGGGACAACCGAAGCTTTAAGAACCCTACCGACCTGCATCTTGGGCTGCAGGGCATGGTCTGTCACCCGAATTTCGGTGACGCCACGGGTGCGTGTGATATCGCACATGGTATCTGCCACCGTACTAATCTTCTTGCCAGATGCAGATACCAAGCACACCACCGTATTGTCGTTGGTGACATGCCATGCAATGGTCCCGCTCTGCACCATGCACTGATCTAGCAGGGTCACACCAAAAGCATAGAAAGATATTTTGGGTGGCAAATCCAACATGTGGGTTTGTCTCAAAATGGGGTACCCCCAAAATCGATTGTTTATCATCATTTTCCCTATTAAATTGTCATCTTGAAATATCCCCCATGTTGAGACAAACCCATGTTGCAAGTACAGTGTTTACTAGATCCAAGCCTGACGGGACTTCCTGGAAAGTTCCTGTATTGAATCCAAAAATTTCCCCTGCTGGTAGAACGATGTCGTTGCCACTGCGATTCACCAACCACAAGCTTCCCAAAGAGGTCAAAACAATTTGGATCTGGGGCTCACGGGCCAGGACACCACAACCTTCTGGCCTTAAAGATGAGTTGATGTGTGATGTTGGAATCACCCCAATGGAAAAGTAGAAATCCGAACATCTTAGAATCACACTAAATCCAGCTAAGGGCACGTGTTTCCAGAATCGAAGTCAGCCAGTGCAATACCAGTGAGTTGCACTGACTTCTGCCAGTTGACTGGAGCATCCGGGCCCCACTCTGGACTTGCCAACGTCCTGCTTTCCGTTCCGGCTGAGGATGTTGGAGTGGAAAACATCTTCACCGACTTCTGCATAGCGGCCTCTTGGCTGATCGATTCTGAAATGGCGTTGAGGCCATCACTGTGGGTTGTGGCATACTTCTGCATCACCAGATCGGGAATCCTGGGATTGGGTAAGTTCATATAATTTTCAAAAACGGTCCTGGAGGGTTTTGAAAACAGTGGATGAAAAAAACAAAAACAGTGTTCAAGGTTTAAGGGGTTTTGAAAACATTTGAAAACAGTGGATGCAAACAAAGTGGCTTGACCGACCCATCAGCCACTGTCAAGCATTCCAACTGGGGGAGGTCCACTGCAAAGGGCTCAGAGCTTCTTGCAGCAGGGCCCGATTCTTGTGATTGATCCCACCACTGACTCATTGCCCTTCCAGTGATCAAATCTTTGGCCTGATCCATGAAGTTGTCGCTGTCATGATGCAGTGACATGAAGTGACAGTCCCAGTGCTTGCAACTTTCGTCTCCAAGCAAAAATCCACGTTGGAGGTCCCATGCAGCTTGAGACCATTCGGAAAACCTATCCAGGGGCGGTTATACTTTTGAAATAATTATGCGAAGCACCCAAATTAGTTAGTAATGGGAACATACCCCAAAGCCCAAGAAACAGTAAAGAAGAACACGCCTTGATGGCACCATGTCCACCAGTAAGACCTTGTGGCCATCCCGTTCGTTCATGCCATCCAGCAGCTTGAGCAAAATCTCTTTGGTGGCAGGGATCCCGCGTTGTTGAACCTCACATGTCCAATGAGAATTGTTTATTTTGTGACATTATGATATCAATTGTTCCCATATTGTTCCCCACTGACATGTGAATTAGATGTCAAGAAGGCGAAATCATTGTTTGAAATCAGAGGGTGAAATCATTTTTTGAAAACATGTGACAACAACCCAGTAACCCTCCAGTGTGGAGCAAGGGCTTTGTCGGGATCTGGGTTCTGAAGCTCCTGGACCCTGCTCCTCTCCACCCCGCTGATCGTGCCAAGGAGGCTCTTGGAGTGAGAAAATGCCACATTGGTTTGGCCGCTGGAGACCCCAGCCAAACCTTGGTCGGGGGATTGTTTTGGGGAAAAATGTTTGGAACTTAGATATGACATATTATGAAATCAGTGTTTGGGACGGCGTTGTGCCAAAATAATGTTGGGATCTTTTGGGAACCCCCACCATAATAATGGGGGAACCGTTTGACATTGGGAATTTCCGATGATAAAATCCAGAGTTAAAACATTGATGGGTGCCTGAATCATCCCAAATCATAAACCAAGAAACATTGCTGCGACTTTTTGCGGCGATCTCCCTGGTGACTGGAATCTTGGAAATTGAGGGCGATTTCATAGACATCCATCGACCTTGAAACTAATGATGGGACACTGAATCACAGTTTTTTTTGGGATTTCTTCTTTGGTTGGAAAAATACACAATGTGTAAAACAAATGAACATAGAACCTGGACTGGTGTTTGTAAACCTAGATGCCCGATCACCTTGTCCTCGAGCAACCTCCGGTTCTTCAAAACAGATTGTTTGCCCATGCTCGAGTGCCATTGTGGCAACAGCCAGAAGCTGACAGTGCCAGCATTCCCACTTGCAACTCCCTGGGCCAGCGTGACGGACTCATCGATGGACAGCGCTCCTCAAAATGGATCAAAATGGGTGAATCTAAATGGAAATGTGTAATTGTGGGATAATTAATTATGTGTTGTTAAATCCTTTCCATTGGGGAGTGGATTAAGAAGTTCAAAATCAAAACCGACTTCAATCAAGGGACGGGATGGCCAAAGGGTAAAGTCACCCACAAGGATGGTCAGCCTTTGTTGGCTTTGGAATGGTTTGGAAAACAAATGACAATCATAAAAGGATATCGTTAAGATCCCCTATATATCCCCATGCAATTTCAATGGGTGAATTCCAGCTGAGAAACGCAGAGGCACCCAATTCACCCTGGGCCTGGACAATGGCCGCATGAGCCAGCACCAAGGAAGAGACTCGAAGGAACTTGTGCTTGGAGTTCATGAACTCTTCGATGGAGGTGCGTCCCTTCTGGTACCGGTCATTGATGTATTTGAAGTCAAGGGATGCCTGACAGGGAAACCACATTCAGAATAAAGCTGGTGGTTTATTTTTTTTGAACAACCAAGCCTGTTTGTTGGCATACAAATCAAATTTGGCCGCCCACTCACGCAGCTTGGCCAAATCGCTTTGGCACTGGAGCTCCATTTGCTGGTAAGTCGTTTGAAGTAGCTGGGCTGCGAGCCTTTTACTCTGAGAGCCCCACCCAAAAAAATATGTTAGGGAAATCACGTTTGGGGAACCAAAAAACATATACAGCCAAAGAGCTGCTCTGCTTTCACTGTGGACTCCTTCTCAACCTGATGGGGCCCAAGATCCACAGAATTAAACGGTGTCAAACTTGTTTTAGTGTGGGGATGTTTTTATGAGGGGTGGTTGGCATGGTGATTACAAGTTCATGGTGTCAATGGTCATTGCAAAGTTAAAATGGTCATGTTCTTTTTGCCCAGCACACCTCTTTGTTGTACTTCCCCAAGGGTTGCGAAAAGATTGCAACCTTCGTGATGTCTGCCGGAGGCACCGTCGTCTCCATCATTTGCAAGATGTCGGCATCTCCATGCCGCATTTCGAACCTCAAGGATCTGAAGGGGGGATCCCCGGTCTTTGGGAAAGTTTTGAAAGGATTATGATGGGTATAAAAAAGTAATAAAAAGTAGAGGGGACAAAGCAAAGATTAAGAAAACAATACGATAATTATTGTGATAATAAGGAACGCCTTGTGAATTTCGACCAATGCCTGGCTGGCAAATTTTGCCGGCACCAAAGATTGGAACTGGTCAATGCACGCTAGGAAGCCACCACAGGCTCTTTGTAGCTGGGCCTTCGGGAGTTCAAATTTCATACGAAAAAAGAGTTTGGGATGGATTTGGGATTCTTTAAATTTTGGTGTTGATACCCTTTACCAATAGAATGGGGACCATGAAGAAGTATGTGCAACCATGAATCAAGATCTTTGGAGTTCCATGGCTTTCGCATCTTCGGTGCGGTGGCCATAAAGTCCTTCTGCATTCGAACCACTAAGAGCTGTAAGAGCGGATGGGTGTTGCAAAGGAATTGTTTCCAGGGCTGAAGAAATCCCGTAGCAGTGTTGTGCCCATGGTTCAACAACCCTTCTGCCAGCGCATCATGATTCAGAAAGCGTGGTTGGGTGTAAATCCTGAGGCTTCCAGTTTTGTTTCGGGCAATCCCACAAAAAAGTGAGATAGATTTATTGAGGGAAAACCCCAACCCCAAAAAAAAACATACAATGTAATACTATAACTCAAGACTCCGCACCAGCTCGGTCAGGGCGTCCTTGGTGTCCTTGGGGATATGTTTCAGCAAGTTCACTGCTGCAGCTGACTCCTTCTCCCCCAGTTGGTAGGCTGCAGCAAATGCTGATACACTCTGATGTGCCTCATTCGGAAAGATTGGATGAAGTGGATTAAGATGATGAAGTGTTCACAAACTCTGGCCCCCTCTGAAAGAAACACGTTTTACTGATAATTGTGATGTGGTTGTAATATGTTGTAATCATGGCTGAACCAGTTTCATTAATCATTGGGTTTCATTTCAAAACTATACTGGCCTCCAGCGACTTGATGGTCATATCCTCTGTCATCCCACTCCTTTCCAGGAACTCCAATTGATGGAGCAGGTTGAAGGCGTTGGGGCGGCGCCGGAGTTGGCTTCCGAGTGTGACACCTTAGATGGGAAGTTGATGGAATTTCAATACGTATTTGGGAAGTTGGGGTTGTGCCAACATGACTCACTTGCAGCTGGATGACCCCTGTTCGTCGACACAATCATGTTGCCGTCAGATTGAACCGCAGAGGCATAGATTGTGCTGAAGGACCTATATCAAAAATAAACAAAAAAAACAATGGGAATCAATGAGATATTTCAAGGTATCACTCAAATTGCCAGCCAACAGTTTCAGTTCATTTCAGTCCACTCAGTCAGTCAACATGAACGCACTGAATTTGAGCTAAGTTGCGCTCGCACTTCTGGTGGCATTTCCTCCCCGGAGAAACGCAATTTACAATGGGTAATCACAAGTAATGGGTAGTCAGCAGTTCAATGGGTAGTCAGCAGTTCAATGGGTAATCAGCAATGGGAAATCACAGTGATGGTGTGTCCCCAATCCTTCAAAAGCTCGGGCTTCTGAAAGCACGCCATCAAGACTCCCAAGCAGCACAGGGATCTGTTCCAGCCTTTGACCAGAAACAAAGTCCCTGGGTTGGCCAAGCTCCCCTCGCCAATCTGCGAAGACGCGATCGTGGTTGGCTTGTTGTAAAGCCATTCTGTTCTCACTGAGCACCCCACGATCTTTTCATTTCCCGGCTTGTTTGGGTCTGTCTGGAATCCATTCAACAACACCAGTTGGGCAAGGTAATGCTGCACTTCCTCAGTTTGGCAGAAAACACGCATATGTTAAGCATTGACATGTTATTTCAGATTGTCATACATATCTTGATCATTCCTAATTTCAACTTTTGAATCTGACTTTCATCAAAGGTTCTCCATCGCTTGTCCCCCGGAGCCCGTAGTCTGCCCTGTGTGGCAACTGCCACGGTCGCAGGAACAGCGATGTCCCTTCCACCTGGAGGTCAGCTGCCGTGCTGTACGACCTGGGCATGGGACAACATCATTGGGTCTTACAATATTAAGCTAATGTTTTTTTTTACTAAGGGCCTTACACTGCTGGATCTGGTGGGAACTCAGCTTCGATGAACTTGTAAAAGGCTTTCGCTGCTGCCTCCCAAGGTGATTTATAATATTCATAATGATTCATACGGTGGTTGATCTATGATAGAATTATGTTGATCTGACATCATCATATAATCTTCATAAGTGCATTTGCTATGATATGGCCTCCTTTCTGAGCTCATGTGTGAGGAAGACATCCAGGGTCTTGTTGACCGAGAACAGGTTCTCTTGCCTGGGTCGATGAAGGTGGTTCATGTTTTCAAAACAGTTTCAAAATCAAATAAATCAATCTCATTATTTGCTGAAAAGGTGCGCCCAGTCATCATAGATTCGAAGATGGGGCAACTTCATGGCATCAGGTGGAACACTCACGGTAGCATTGTTACCTTTCTTACTCGCCTTGGCCTTAGACCCAGCCGTTCCAGTGCTAGGTGCCTTCCGCTTTGGGCCGCCCATTGCCTGGCATGAGGCAAGGATGGTGGGGAGGAAAGAGATGGTACAGCAGTTGGAAAAACAGTTGGTCAATGAGTGATTTGTGCATGCCCGATTCTTCACAAAATTGAAGTCTCAGTGAGATGTTCATTTTGTGCCGAATCACGACCCGATCCTGCACAAAATCAAAGGTTTTCAGTGGAATCACTCAAGAAAATTTAGGCAACCCCAAAATTTTTAGCTGTCCCACTGTGAAACCTTTGATTTTGTGCCGGATCACGACCCGATCCTGCACAAAACGAAGGATATCCAGAGGCACCTGATTTGTGCAGAAAGGCCTATGCACAAAACGGTATTTTTTTCTCCCAATCCCGTTCTGGTTCTGGAGGCAGGTGATGTGAAACCTGGTACTGGTAAAAGTATGTAAAGGCCCACAAATTGAAAGACAGCTGTAATTTGATATTGTTTGGATTGTATTGGGCTTGGTTTCTGAAACGAACATGGTTTTGGAGATTTTTGGATTTGAAGGCCAATACTATCCCCCAAAGCTATGGCTACGCAGCAGCCTCTTCCACAGCCTCTGAAACTATCTTGATGGCATCAGACATGTTGATTCCTTTCAACCAAAGCTGACTTGCAGCCCTGTACAAAGCCTGATGGCTACGAGCTCTCCGAAACCTGTTGGCCTCTTGAGCAGGAGGTTTTTCTCTCACAATTTTCAGCTGGTTTGCCGCCTAAGCATCGGAGGCCATTGGATAGTTCAAATGTAAAAAGGATGGAAGGCTAGTTTGATAATTTATCCAAAAGATTCCAAAAGACTTGGTTCCTGACAGCCTCCAATGAGCGACCTTGCACCGTTGGCCAGGCAGACCGGCCAACCGCTGGTCCCAGTTGTGGCAAAGCCCTCAGAACCGGGGGAATGACTGAGACTTGCGAGAATGCAACAACAAAATATAACAAAATATATGTTCATCCAAACCTCAAAATGCTTGGGAATCCCCACCAGCTTACATCCAAGAAATGAGGACTGGTGATCCCATAGGACAGATCTTCAAGCTCTTGCGCAGCACTGTGCATGTCGAAAGGGTCTTGACCTCAAATAGAATGGATTGAAATCCATTAATGCAAATCCAATGATGAAAATCCAAATGATGAAAATTGCTTTTGTTAACACAAGCCTGGGGAAAGGACGCATAAGCTGCGCATATTTCCGGAGGGACTTGCTCTCATCAGACTGGGGGTTCACTGGCTTCTCCATGAAACCTGCACAGTTGAGTCAGCAACCGGAGCATTGAGATCGGAAACCCTCGACTACTATAACCACCACCACCACCATCATCATCCTCATCATCCTCATCCTCATCCTCATCCTCATCATCATCATCATCGTCATCATCACCATCATCATCATTGGCATCATCACCATCATCATCATCATCACCATCATCATCATCATCACCATCATCATCATCACCATCATCATCATCATCATGATCATCATCATCATCATCAATATCAATATCAACATCGACAACAACAACGACGACGACGGCAACAACAACAACAACAACAACAACAACAACAACAACAACAACAACAACAACAACTACTACTACTACTACTACTACTACTACTACTACTACTACTACTACTACTACTCCGCCTCCTCCTCCTC
>Ga0126342_10003524_pt1 | contig 25913 bp, 23 predicted proteins | sample Cyp1metagenome_FD_92528 | JGI IMG/M metagenome (GOLD analysis project Ga0126342, IMG submission 92528) | Coral microbial communities from Lord Howe Island, Old Settlement Bay, Australia - Cyphastrea 1 metagenome | ecosystem: Host-associated > Invertebrates > Cnidaria > Coral ... | reverse complement strand
TGCTTGTCAGGGCGTGTTTATGTTCATTTCGCTCACTGTAGCCAGTGTTTCGTGATGGTACGTTGAAGTTGTGCCCGTCAGTTAGAAGTTGTGCCCGTCAGTTAGAAGTTGTGCCCGTCAGTTCGAAGTTGTGTCCGTTAGTTAAAGTTGTGCCCGCATGACATTTTATTATTTTTGGGGTGGGGAACAGGGGGGGTGGGGGGGTGTGGGGGGTGTGGGGGGGCACACTCACACACGCGTGATGTCACGTAGTAACATCTTCTCTGGCAGGTCAAGTCTCTTCTCTGTTACGTAGTACAAATCACTCCCGTCTCTTTTGGGGCGCAACAGCCGCTGAGCTGCTTGCTGGGGCTAAATGTTCTGCATCCTTGGGGGTGTCGTGTGTTGGCAGCAGAGGTGGCAATGGATTTGGCTTTCTAGAATAGATATATAGATGGATAATCGTTAGGCAGCTAAATCAATAGGTCAATAGGTCGATAAATCTATGTCTCAGGTTGGATGCGATCCCCCAAAAAATGGGAAAGTGTCAGATGACAACGCGTGGCTGAAGATATGAATAAAAAGTTAGCATGTCGGCGCGCGCCCACAAAGGACCGAAACGTTGTTTGTTGTTTGTTGTTTGTTTGTTTGTTTGGTTGGTTGGTTGGTTGGTTGGTTGGTTGTTTGGTTGTTTGGTTGTTTGGTTGTTTGGTTGTTTGGTTGTTTGGTTGTTTGGTTGTTTGGTTGTTTGGTTGTTGTTGTTGTTGGTTGTGGTTGTGGTTGTGGTTGTTGTTGTTGTTGTTGTTGGTTGTGGTTGTGGTTGTGGTTGTGGTTGTGGTTGTGGTTGTGGTTGTTGTTGTTGTTGTTGTTGTTGTGTTTGTTTTTGTTTTTGTTGTTGTTTTTGTTGTTGTTGTTCGTTTAGATTTGTATAAAGAATTTGATGTGTTGAGAAATTTGGCAAGCATGTTTTTATTGAATCAATCATATTTTAACTCATATTCTGAAAACCATCAAGCACATTGACAAACATGTTGAAAACGTTGAAAAACGTGAAAACATAAGCTGAGAAAAACCAAATTTGACACAATACAATACCAACCCTCCACACTAATCAAGATCCAACGTTAACCAATATTCACCAGTGGGTTTTGGGGTACCCTATATTTGGACACACCGTATTGGTGGTTTCAACTTGAAGTTTTGTATTTACCATTCACCAAATGGAATGATGATTTCCACTCCATACTTCTGGCATTGGTTGAAAACACCAGCCACATCAGATTGTAGGGAACTTCAGTAGTTTCAAGACTAGCCATGAAATGACTGGGGACTGGGTAAATGGAAAATGATGTTTTTTGCTTGACGCAGTGGCTTCGGAAATCAGTTGTGGAACCAGATCATCTATGGATAGTGCCAGGAATATGCTAAGATACTGTATATACTGATAAGATCCTTGGGCTGCAAGAGTTGGAATGGACCGAATGGTTGTTTCTGGTTACGCTGGAATTTGGGGTGCCTAGCGGTTTCATTTGGATGCGAGTGAAGAGAATAGTTCAAGAACGGTCGGTTTTCCTGTTGGTTCGGCTCAATGAACATTGACATGATTCATGCTCTTTGGACTTTGGTGGTGAAAAACGCGTGAAACTAAGTGTTTTGAAGTTAGGGCCGCCCGCAGGCAACACAGGGCAACATGGCATTCTTGCTTTAAGAGGTTCTTGGTTATGAGTTGTCTCGTTTCCCTGCAGCAGGTTCAGATGGCACCAACAATAAGACCAAGTTGCGGCTTTAAAGGGGGGGGAACTCAACTTGAAGCCACTTCAAAATATCCAGTCACGTAATCCATGTGATTGTTGACATCTCAAAGCCAAGGCAGCATTAATGCAGCCCAAACCCATCTACAGATCTACTCTATGCTTATCTTTGCGCATCTATACCCATATATATATATATATATATATGTAAATATATATATTATAATGATTTTGTGCAACTACTATTCTTTGATAGTGATAGGATTTGTCAGATGCAGCATGATTTCCTTCCCAGGAAAAGGCCGCCGCCGATGCGAAGGCCAAATACCTTGACGCTTTGCGCAAATGATTTCCCCTTTTCTTCGTTGGGGTGGCACTCATGCCCGGTCTTTCCAGAGGCTCTTGATACCTCGCATTTTTCTCAAATTGTTGTGTTCAACCCCTGTAGCCTACATTCGCATGAAAAGAGTTTCTGTTCATGGACATGCATTCCTTGTTCCAAGATGTCAGCATCACAAGTTTTGGCCCATCTCCATATATCTTTCGATGATGCTGGTGTTGTATCAATGGCCTTTGCTGGTAGAGATGGAGTGCTTCAGACCTCCAAAGGTGCCCAAATCAACAATCGATCCATGAGTCATCATGGGTCCATGTTCAAAGGGCACTTTTAAAACAACTAAACCATCACATTATATACATTATATATGCGACCTCCCCCACCAATAACGATAAAATAGCTTAAATCTTGATAAATGCAACGGTTGCATAGCTATGACCCACTGCGTGATCTAAAGCAAAGAGATCAGATATGTTCAGAGCGGCAAGCAGAGTAGCAAGACTAGACTGTTGCAGGCTTTGAAGAATTGAGCTTGTCAAGAAATTGCAAAACAACTAATAACAGGACGAGATGTGCGCACACTCCGAAAATTGCAGTCACGTTGTGAAGCTGATCAGTGACGTACTGTATCAAGACTAGATACGCTGATGCTCTGCAGGATGACCTTCAATGTGACATGAGTTTGTTGGCGTATCGGAACACATTGGAGAGGTGGCTTGAAGTCTGTACTTATGTGAATGAGTTTGTTGGTGCATGGGAGTATGTCCTCATCGGATTCTTTGTCAGCATCTTCCTCCTCGTCAGTGCCGCACCCTGCGAGGTCCACCGCGATAGATTCCCTCTGATGATTACCCTGTGAATCCCCCGTTGCTCCCCCGGCCTGTGTTGACCCAAAGGTTCTCTGCAGGAGTCCTCAGCAATCTTTGATCTTTGATCTTTGATGCGGTCAGGTACTAGTACCTCTAGTCAGGTACTAGTACCTCCCCTTACCTGCCTTTGTCAGAGTCATTAAGTCCTTGTAGTGGCATATTACCCTGCAAGGATATTAAACATTGGCATGTGTATATGTACCCCCCTGGCCCCACGAGAAAATTGACATATGTGTATGTATGGCAACCCCCTTGGACCCAACCATGTGATAGTTACGAAACACAAACTATTTTATCGTTATATATATAATATTATAAATGTATGTATATGTTTATGCATTTAAATTCTGGTATGATTGAATATCTTAAGTTTATTAATGGTAAAGACATGTACATGCTCCTTATGCACACCATGCACGGGGCTTACGGATCCGCTGAATTCCCAGTGGCGCAGCGAATACTAAGGAAGAGATGGAAGAGTACAAGGCAGAATCCTAAGTGCTGTGCTGACACATCGCAAGGCCGGCCGCAGCGTCAGCGAATGGGGCCCCATCTCCACACCTCTGGTCGCTGACTGTGACCCCGGTGCAGGTGGGATTAAACTTCAATGCTGCCTGCCTGGGTGCCACAGCAGCATCGCCAATGAATCTTAAATTCAGGGTGCAAGCGCCGATCCGTATGGAGTGAGATTTCAATCAGATGGACTTGGAACTTAAATCTGTTTTTTTTGGGCGCAAAAATTGTGATAAACCATTGGATTATCGTACAATAAGTGCAGATTCTTATCAGCGTCTCAGTCGATGTTGCAGAACAAAGTGAAGTGGGAGACGACCGTTGGTTGATCTTCCCAGTGCTCCATTCAACTCATGTCTAGAATCCTCACTTTTTGGTCACTCCAAGATCGACTAATTAGAGGCGAGTAGATGGCAGTGCTCACAAATAGCACTGTACTTTTGCGCGTCAGACACACATACGGTAAATTTAAATGCATTAAATTATCCCTGGCTTTTAAGAGTCTAAAATGTTTGAGTTTAATTTCATCTTTTTTTTTTCGGTTCTCTTGGGGCTTCAGATTTCATTCACACTGCCCCGAAGCGACCCGGAGTCCTGCGAGGTCAGCTGAAAAAGGGGCGCAAGGAGAGACACATTTGAAATATATGTCTTGTAGTATTATCTTTCAAGTCTAGATGTAGAAATTCGAATTTATGTAAATGTAACTATGTATGTATTACATATTTATGATTTATAGTATATGTATGTTTGCAAGTCAACAAAGACCCAGACACACACATAATATATATATATATCTCTGTTAATATCAACTTCATTTACACATGCAATATACATTTAAGACATAATAAATTCTACGCGCAAGCAATATATTATATATAATGCGATCTGTATATATATATATATAGATAGATAGATAGATAGATAGATAGTTAGATAGATAGATAGATAGATAGTTGATTTGTTATATGCTACAAGTGTGTACATGTGGGAAGATATGCACGAACCAAAACTTGCTTTGTCTCACAATGGGAAAACCGGAAAACCGCTCATTTTTGGGATGGTTTAAATGGTTGGTCAGTTTATTGCAACAACGAAAAGTCATTTTGAGGCTATACATTGTACATGGCTATACCCCATTTTCAGACATCCATATGGTATGCCAAATTCGTCATGTCATGTGCAGCTGCAGTCCAGGTTCGAGCCCGCCACGGTGCTCGGTGCGTCGTGCGATCGGTTTCGGCCATGGGTCGAACGATGCGGCGGATGGGAGGTCACTGGCCAGATCGGATGTCACGTTTTTTTCACAGCCACCTGATGACCCGGTGAGTGTGCGGGTTATACCGGTTTTACCCCATGCAAAATCCCAATATAAACTGGTTTTAGTTGAATACCAGCATGGATTGACAACATATTCAAACTTCAAACCTTTCTTGGATACCAAAACCCCTGCCCCGAAAGTTCTATGGATAACCAACAGTGTCAAAGACTGACGGTCTCGGACCACTTTTGGGCGTTGAGATGTCGAAAAAGCCCACGCTGCTGTGGCGCGAAGCACATCAACTACAACTACAACTACAACTACAGGAAACTACAACAACAACTAGAATTTAACTACACTACAACTACAACTACACCACACCTACAACTGCAACTACAACTACAGCTACAGCCAAAATTACAACCAAAACTCCACTACACTACGCTAATCTACATGACGCTTGTTGCACTACACTTGTTACACTACACTAATAATTACACTATGCTACTTACAGTACACTAATTGCACCGCACTCCAACCCCAAATCGAACTATAATTACAACATCCCTGGTGATTGGACCTCTTTAAAATGCTGATCATTTAAGGGCTATGAAGTTCAAATCCTATGTAAAAACCTAGTCATTTATACGCCTGGGACCCCCTGGGACCTGCACTAAGATCGGTATAAAATGCATTTTTTTCAGGGCATGCGATTGAGTTTTTTGGAGCCTTTTTTCCTGATGTTTGATGGTTATAGGGTGCTATCAGAAGGTAGATGTAGGAAAACTGGATGAAGCATTTTATGCAGATGAACGGTGGGTCATAGGAGTACCTTGAAAGAACATGTCATGACCTGGAAGGAGCATTTGAGAGACTTTTTGGATGGGTTCCTCCATAGATCCTGTCGATCCTAATGGAAAGCCAAGGGCCATTTTTATACAGACATGACTGGACAAATCACTTTACTGATCCTCGCCGCCTGCCTCTTTTTTTCATAGCAACAATTTTACAGTATATATTCGTTTATATGTGTTTCTCTTCCCCCCAAAATCATCCCAATATATACATTGCTTTCTTTGACGCTTCGCCTGGCTTTTTGGTGTCGCTGGGCTGGTCGGCATTTGAGAGGATGCAGCAACATCATGAAACCCGAGCATCTCAAAATTCTGATTAAGTCCTTCGATTCCGCCTCCGTTTCATCGAAGTTGCTCATTCATGTTTCTCAGGCGTCCAAAGTTCTGCCCAAACAAGATGGCATGACATGCTGCACTGGAGAGGGGGCCAAAAATCCCCCGAAGAATTGTGTATGAAATGCTCCATCGAGGTGCCAAATCCCTATTGTTATTGGCAAACTACAACTGCAACAACAGCACAGCTAGAACTACACTACGCTACATCAAGCAGGTGTGCATCCGGTGACCACTGCAACCACTCCAAAAAGCACAACTCCAACCACGTTTCGGTCCATCAGTGGTTTGCTCCGCCATCCATGCATCGCAGCAACTCACCTCCCATAGGTTTCCTAACTTTGAAACTTCCGCCACCGCCTTGTGCGGTACTACTGGTAATCCTCTTGGTGGTTGTTCCCATTCTCATATCAGATGCATTTGATAGTATGCCATGTATTACTACCATCAAACGCCAACACTCATCTTGCTTCTGCGAGTAACCCAAGACGGTGAAAGTATCAAAACGCCAGGAAAGATGAGTTGAACATGGGTTGGAGATGTTGGAGTGCTTCTAAGTTCTTCCAGCAACAATGGAACTTCCATGGATTGGTTCATAAATTGGTTAGTTCCTGGGGGTGGTTCAAGGGAAATGTGGCATGTTGAGGGTAAAAGCCAGCCAGTTTCCTCGAGATGTTCCGTTGGATCAATCGGACTTGGTTGCTCAAATCCCAAGTTTTGGTTGGTTGAAGCCCCATTGGTTGGTTCCATTGCGTTCCATCTTGGTCAGTGATGTTCCCATTTTGGTTGATTCAATCTCCATTTCGTTTGTAAACTAAGATGGATGTGGAAAACCCGCCAAAAACCTAGATGATTTTCCTAGCAGAATCGTTGGTGTTCCACATCCATATAAATGTTTACAGGGGGAAAAGTCATTTTTCGTTGAATCAATCCAATGAGTAGCGCGTCCAAAGCTTGGCAGGTCCTTTGCCTCTGCTCCTGTCACTGGGTGTGACACTGTGTGCCCTGCGCAACGCTTTTCTCATCACCCAATGTGTGCCAAATTCGCCGCCGTTGATGGTGCGCAGCGCGCGAAAAGCAGCAGGTGCCTGGATGGTTCAAATCCCTAGTTGCATCACCAAATATTTAGATATGGATGTAATATATCCCGAAGCTGAAATATAAAAACATACTGAGATACATGGATATTAGATATGTTCACATAAATTCCCTAAGTTGCACCACCCAATGATAAACTTACTTTTATGCCTTGTGGCAAACATACAAACAGATTTGCAAACACATGGGAAGCCCGTTCAAAAATTGATCTACTTAACTGGTGGGTTTTCCACCCCTATAACATCTCTACAGCTAATGTAAATTTACAGTAGGGTATAATATAGATTATAACCTAATGATAAACTAAAAGTTTTATAGTTATTCCCCGGACATTGCGTCCACACTGAGGGGTTCTTAGATCAGGGTACGCGTTCTGATCCCTGGCATTTTTCCTGTAAATTCTCGTTTAAAATTGCTCTTGTGAGATGTCCAAATGCATTTCGACTGCGCAGGCTCGCACAAAACGTGCGCCTACAACTTCTGGGCCCCGGCATTTTTCCCGTAAATTCTCGTATGAAATTGCTGTTGTGGGATGTCCAAGTGCATTTGGATTGCGCAGGCTCGCAAAAAACGCGCGCCAAATTTCTGGGCCTTAGCATTTTTGCTGCAAATTCTCGCATGAAATTTCCCTTGTGTCGTAACCACTGTGCGTCCCGTTCTTGGAGCCTGGCAGTTTTCCCGTAAGTAAAATCTTGCATAAAATGGCTCTTGTGACGTAACCATGTGCATTTTGACTGCGCAGGCTCGCGCAAACTGTGCGTTCCGGCCTTGGGCCCCATATTTTGTCGGTAAATTTTGGCATGAAACTGCAGATGTCAATGTGAATTTCGACTTGCGCAAGCTCGCACAAAACGGTTGTCCCGTTCCTGGGGCGCGGCATTTTATGACGAGCTCGTGAGATTCTCTTCGGGGTCCTGGCGTGAAGCTTTCAAAATTCCTTGTGACACCAGCCTATGGAGATCCTAGTGGCATGCTGTCAGAAGCCTTTGCATGATCTTGTACAGGTCCTTGTGAGAAGCTTTTGAAGAGGTCCTGGCGAAATCCTCTCGGTGTCCTTACATGATCTGGTATCCTATATCCTTGTGGGAAGATCTTGCGAAGATTTTGTTGAAATCCTCCTCACCAGGTCCTTGCGTTACGATCTTGAAGATGCGTTGCGTTGATGCATGTATGAAATGTCTTCTGGGGTGCTCATAGGAAGCTCTTGTGTGAAGATCTTCTGAGATCCTCCATGTAGATCTACATAGAAGGTCCTGCTGCGCTTGCGATGATGTTCAACCTCGTTTGTTATTTGTTGCTGTTCCATAGTTACTGTTGCTGGTATCTGGTACATTGACTTCTACCGCCCACTCTGTTTGGGGTCTCCTGCCGGTGTAATTATTTGTGTGTATGTCAATAAATAAATAAATATATATATATATATATTTATGTTTTTTTTAAAGTTCTACCGTACCTAGAGCGCCGTATAAAATTGTCTTTTTTGGGTTGGCCAAAGGCGATTCCCTGAGCTCATCCCAGTCCCAGGCGATGAATTGGTTCCGCCAAAGCGACCAGCCTCCTCCTACATGAGCGGCGAGCTCAGTGAGATCACGAAGGATCTGTGGGGAAGACTAAGCCACTGGTGATTTCACTGGCTGGATATTTTACTTGGAAATCAGTGGGGTATCCACATACATTAGACAAAACTATAGTACTTAATGGTGCCACTGTGTTGGGGTATTAAGCATTAATATTGTGTGAAGCCACGCATCTAAGACTGGCTAGGATCTGAAAAGATGGGGCAATGGTGGGATTTAGCCATCAAACAGTTTGAGATTTAACCCTTGAATCATGAATTGGGAATGGTTTGGGTTTGTCCAAACCCGCTGGAACCCAAACGAATTGACCATTTCAGAGAGAAGAATTCCTAGACTCCATGATAACCCTTTGTGCTTGAGGCTAGCCAATTATCCAGGAGGTATGTCGGACACTAACCTCACTGAACGTGACTAGAAGCATTGGGGGAATCATCCCCGAAATTAGTTTGTTTGAAAATGTTTGAAATGTTGAGAAACACACCAAATTTGATGGTTACCCATTATGTTCCTTTCCAAGTTGCTATTATATATTGCTGGTGCATCTCCGTGTTCAGACATAAAAGGCGGATGCTTTTTGATTTTCAGAAATTTGAACAGATGTTCCAAGCTAGAAGCCGCATGAACCTCACATTGGATGGATATTGGATGGTGAATTCGCTCTTTAATGGGTAAAAACAGCACACAGTTCATTGGATTGGCTTATAGTGCAAGAAATTACTAATTACTTTCTTCGAGTGATCCCCACCAACTGATGATGTTCTATCCGACACATATTCTGACATCTAGCAGTATCTGACAAGTAATTTTGACATTCTATCATTCTATTTGGCATTCTGTCTGGTATATATTTTCTGACATTCCATCTGGCATTCTATCTGGCATTCGGTTCGGCATTTTATTTGATATACACACACACATATATATATATTCCGACATTCTATCTGGCATTCTATCTGACGTCTAGTCTGACATTCTATCTGGCAGTCTTTGTGGCAGTCTCTCTGACATTTGTCGCTCGCCGTTGAGGTCCGGCAGTGCCCACTGAGATCGGGCGCTCGCGGTTGAGGTCCGGCAGTGCCCACTGAGATCTGGAGCTCGCAGTTGACGTCCAGCGGTGCCCACTGAGATCGATCTGGCACCCGCACTTGCGGCCCGGCAGTGCCCGCTGAGCTGGAGCTCGCGGCTGGCTTTGCGGTTGAGCAGTGCCCACTGATATCTGGAGCTCGTGGTGAGGTCCGGCAGTGCACAGGCAGTGCCCACTGATCTCTGGAGCCCGCGGTTGAGGGGAGGAGAGGAGAAGAAGGAGGAGGAGAAGAACGCAACCGTCACGCGAGATGAACCACGGTTCACAAAGAAGCGAGGCGTAGTCCATCGTAGTCCTTTAGGACACGAGGTCCGATGACGAGAAGAGAATCCCCAGCTGGCAAGGTCGAATTTCTAAAACAGACGAACATGTTACATTAACCCACCAAAGCCTCTATTCTTGGTTGATCATGTGCTAGTATTAGTTTTTGGGTTTATACTACCTGACTAGTTACTTGAAGATATCATTGCCAGCTAAATTTATCGATTTTTTCAGCACCCATTCAGCCCTTGTGAGTTCCATAAAGCCATGAATGGGTTATAAGATGTTACTGTCACTTCCTGTTACAACTGTTTTCTTGGGCAATGAATTTATCTGGAAAACATGGGTTATGAATGGTCTTCACGCAGCTGTTTTTTCACATCTTCCCAGACAAACTGGTTCAAACTGGTTTCAGGCCAGTAAATCACAGATGCACCTGACATCTTTCCCTCCAGCCAGGTTGGCTTAGCAAGTAAGTAAATCCATATACCCACTATGTTCCCATCATATCACCGCTAAAACGTTATATTACCATATACTGCTATATTCCCAGCAAAAAATATGAAATATTTATCTATCTATTTATCTTGTTTTCATTTATTTATCTAATCTATCTATCTATCTATCTTTCTTTCTTTCTTTCTTTCTTCCTTCCTTTCTTTCCATCTAATCTATCTTATCCATCTTTTCTATCTTATCTATCTTATATATATATATATTATCTATCTTATCTACCTTATCTATCTTTTATATCTTATTTTTTTTTCTGTCTTATCTATCTTACCTATCTTATCTATATTTTCTATCTTATCTAGCTTATCTTTCTTATCTATCTTATCTATCTTATCTCTCCATCTATCTAATTATCTAGCTACCTTATCTATCCTATCTATCCTATCTATCTTATCTGTCCATCTATCTACCTACCTAATCTATCTGTCGATCTATCTATCGATCTTTCTATCGATCTATCTATCTGTCTATTTATCTATAAATCACTTTCTCAAAATTAAACATATAATCTTGGATCTTTTCAACAGGTTTTTCGATTTTGAGCACGCATCCCATCAATCCCCAGGTTGGCTGAACGACAACCGCGAGAGCATCGTGAAGAAACTTGGCACCAACAGCGTCTCGTTGGTGGCCAAAGAGGCCGGACAACAATGGAAGAAACTCAGCGCAGCGAAGAAGAAGCCCTACGAAGCGGCAGCTGGGATCCATTTTCAGAATCCATTCATGTTGTGTCCCTTCAGCTTACGGGGTAGGATGGATTATGAGCAGTGGCTGCGAGAGAACCCTGTTGGTTCGACGTTTCTCCGAGGCCTGGGTCAAGGCCAAGGCGAAATACGCCAAGGACCTGGAGGATTTCAAGGCCGCGGGCGGCGTCATCCTGAAACCCGAGAAGAGGACGCGCGTGAAGCGAGCGGCTTGGCGAGAGACGAGCTGTGTACAACCAAATTTCATTCCCCCCAAAAAAATTGAGCAGTGTAAAAAATTGGTTATGAGAATCCATGAAGTATCACCATGAGCTGTGAATCTTTGTAAGCCTTTAAGCAGATCAATCGCCTAAATGCTCCTTGGGTACATCCCGGGCCATCCTGTGATCAGACCATCCCGAGGTGAAACGTGATCCCAACATGCCCAAGCGGCCCCTGAGTTCGTGGCTCGCTTCGGAAAGGTAGTGGCGCAACCTTGGAGCAAGGTGGGTGTAACCCATAGAACGCCATATAGAAATATAAATATATATATACATATATATATATACATATATATACATATATACATATATATACACATATATATATATATACATATATATAATATATATATACATATATATACATATATGTATATATATACATGTACATAGATTTTCTATATATATATATACATATATACACATATATGTATATGTGTGTGTGAGCTGAAGAAACGCAATACTTAGCTATGTTTTGCGTGATCCTTGGATCATAATTCGCCGCACCGTCGCACCTAATTCTGGGCTTCAACTGTTTTGAGGGTATTCCATGTAGGTGGGGAACGACATCCTGAACGACATCTGACATCCAAACCCGTCATAGGCGACCATATGCCAAACTTGTTTTCCTTGCTTTGCAAATTTATAGGTAAAGGGGAAACAACAGAGTCAGAAGGCAAAGGCTGAACACCGTTTCCCCGCACAGGCCATTTTGGCCACGAGAGACGTTGCAAAAAAACACAATCAAAGAATGCTCTGGAGTCTAGAGTAGAAAAAACAATGCCAGGCTGCAGAGACGAAAGCAGCAATTGGAAAGATCGTTGCCAAAGTGTCGCGCACTCCCCTCAGATTTCTGTTACATTTTTACGATGAATTTCAAATCTCGTGAGTGATGAAGATTTCAACTGCCAAGTAAGGTTTTTCCAGTATGTGAGATTCGATAAGAACATGTGCGTCCCGTTGAGAAGAAGACCGCCGAATGGAATTAGGATGATTTGTGGTTGGGATCAGGATTTCCGAACGGCATTTTTTTTGGCGACTCAAGTGGGGATATTCCATATATATCGAATATAGCCCATTTACTAAGTGGGCACCCCCAAATAGTTGCTAGCAATGCCATACACACCTGGTTGTGCGGCGATAATTTCTCGGGAAATTGCGGGTCTTTGGCGATTGTTTGAAGTTTCATGTCGGGGGGAGTGGTCTGGATGAGTCCTTTTCTACGAGAATTCATTTTTCGCCATGTGGATATAGTTGGATTTGGGCTCATTTATGGTCATTTTTCATCATCCTCAACAGGGGGATACCATATAATACCCCCAAGTGGGGGTCGTTCTTAGGTTTAACATACCTTTGCCAACACAGCGTTTCTGACATGTCATGTCCCATTCCTGGAAATGTGAAAAATCCAAGTGATGGTGTTTGCCAAAGGAGTTGTCAAGTTAAGAAATCGGTTGACGTTGCAGTCACTGAAGGCTATCCTCAGGCAATCAAACATGGCATGGGAAATCCTATATACATGGCTTAATATAATCAGAACATCATTACATGGAGGATTGTCCATCGCCGCGTTTGATTGCCAGAGGCTATTGTTTCAGTGCCCTTGTCAGCTAGCAGTCAACATCTCCGTTTTGCTTCAAAAATTGTATGTTGTTCTGCAGAGTCTCAGGTATATGCTGTGGTTGCAAGACAATCGTGCGAGCATCGTGACGCTTTGGTTTGCAGTGTTTTTTCTGCTGGGAACATCCCCATGTCCTGTTGTGTTTGCATAAAACATGATACGACCCGTAGGAATCGGTACCGGTTTCTGCTGTTTTAGACATACTGATCTCCTCCTTGAAATACACATCATCATAATAAATAAACTAATAACATCTAACAACCATCATCATCCATCTCCTGTTTTGGTGGCGCACCTACGTCTTGACTTCATGGCCAGTCTCGCTGCTAGATAATCCACATGATTGTTTCCCAACTTTGGGGGGGCCCAAACTTCATCCACTGGTTTTCCTTACATATGAAGTATGGTCAGTGAAACTTGGATGATAATTTGGGCTCACCATGGACCGTGACTTCGGACCCCCAAAACCCCATATTGAGGGTAAAACAGTCAACCCCTATGTTTGAGGGCTCAACCCCCGCAAATGTACCATGGTCAGCAGATGGATTCTATGCCCATATCATGAATGGATCATGTGGAATGTATATTATATACCCATTAGAAGGAACCCCGTTTGTGATGATGGGATGATCAGGGGCTCCATTCATCCCATGTCGCCACTAGCACTGCCATGGCTCAGGAAGTCAATGCCTGCAGGGCACAAAGTCACCGACGTCAGCCGGGAAGCAGGGGCGCAGTGGAGCAAGCTGACGGCCGCCAAGAAGAAGAAATACGTGCCCCGGCCGGACGAGGATGGGCGGATGAGGATAAGTTGTGAGTTGTGTGTGTGTGTGAGAATCCCGCTAGGAGTCATGCGGGTAAGAATAATTAAGAACTGGTTGAATTTCTGTCATCGACAAGCAGGGGGCCAGTGCATGACATCACGACACTGGCCAACGAAGGTAGTGATGTCATGGGAAGCGGTTGGAGACGTCTAACCGCGTACCTGCAAAAGAGTGTGAAATTTCAAGCTGTTGCAATAAGGCTGTTGTAGGTTCATAGGTGTCTACAAGTGCATGTCATAACTTCTGATCATCAGGACGACTTCTTAGGGAACATCAAGGCAAAGACGATGCCATCATTGCAAAGATCCATTTCTACAGAGTATTTTTTTTACTCTGTCAGAAATGTGTTCTGGGCACAGTCTCTCTGACTTGTGAGTGCCGTCTGTGGCGTGCATTGAATTGGAGCCGCAGTTGGGTACCGCATTACCCGGGAATATGACGGGACTTGGTGCCCGTGGGAATTTGGCTTCAAGCTGGAATGTACAAATCCTGTCTGCTGCAATAAGTCACAAGGCAGCAATATGTCACAAGACAGCAACAGGCCGTAGGGCCAGGTGGTCATTGGCTATGGTCGGAAGCCCCAGTTTTCGGTTGTGACAAGTTCAAGTGTTACGTTTCAAAGCTTTGAAAGTTTGATATTTCTTTTTCTATCAACGGGACGGAAGCGATGTCGTCCGTCACATGCTGTTCCTGATGTTCCTTCTGCTTTTCCGAAATCGAGATGTCCTCCAAACCCAATTCCTCCACCCAGTTGTGCTACTGCTACTCCAGTGAGTTAGCAAACACGAACTGCTAGTTCAGAAATTTTTGGACGCTTGGGACACTATCGGATTCAGAGTTTGAATCCACAAGAAGCCAAATGGATGTTGCAAGTGGTACTTCAAACTGAATCTCATCATGTGCAACAAATGCAACAAGTCCAAGTACATCAGACGGTTGGACCTGCATTCTGTGGCATTGGTAGTATTTTTGGTCACATCGTTCCCCCCAATTGATGTGCAAACAGTTTGGATCTGATCGCAGCTCGAACCTTAGACGACTCGAATCAAGACAATCAGCAGTGGGACGCATGCACGAGCTCCGCCCTTAGGAGAACGTTCTCTAGTGATCGGAACGGAATCGCTGACCGAGTTCCGCCCTCAGGATCAACACTCGTGGAACTGTCTTTGATTCAGATGATCATCGTCCTCAGTCAGATTTCCGATTACGCGGCATGTTTGCACATTGTTTGACATCTCACACCGGACAGAAATTAACTTTTACCAGTGACCGAATACCAGTAGGGACCAGATCAAAGATGATTACCAGAATTGGTCGACATCCATGGATTGTCGAAATTGTTGAATTTCTGCATCCACAAAGTGATCAGATATCATTGTGGACTCTTCCAACCACGGCGCCCTTTGTGTGTGTGACTGTCTGAAAGCAGATCAACCAGAGAAGTCAGAATGGTGGTACCCGTATCCATGTATGGGGTGCATTCAAAAAGAACTTTATCGAGATTCACAACGTATTCAGAATGCTTTTGAAACCGGTGCTTTGGAATTGGCAGGTGATAAATGGAAGCCATCTCGGACTTTCTTTTTTAGAAACATCCTTCGTTCAAACCCGTTCATTCAGGTGCTCGCTTGAAGCAGTATTTGGTGACTGAGCACATGCAATTTTTCAAAATGACCTACTCCTACTCAGAATTGCTGGAAACATATTCGACAATTGTTTTTACTGCTTTGTAAGTGTCGATTTGCACGTTCCTTTTGCATTCAGAAGTCTGGGCCTTAGTTGAAGTGATCGATCTCGTTATTCACGACAATCAAAAGAAACTTGTGGCCATTGCTGCCAAAAACCAAGCCCAGTGGAATTTACACAAGAACCGACAGGTCCGATTGCGGAATACATTTGCCATGCTCACAGCACCAATATGTTGTCAGCTGCAGGCAGCATTTTGCATGGATATCTTCGACCATCGTCGACAGATCTTAAGTCTCATCATGGATACCAGCTTTGACAATTTTCTGTCGTGGGGTCACAGTGGCTCGACCCATTTTGACCAAAACAGTAATGATATCTGTTTTTGAAAAAGGCTCAGCAATGCGCAAACTATACAACTGATCGGTCCACATGTCTTTTGGGAATGTCTTAGTCGCGACAAAAGCATGTCACCAATATTGCTGGAGGAGTTATTGGAGAACATGCTTTTACTGACTATTTTGATAGCATTCATGGTCGAAACAAACGCTGGGGACTTCGTTCGCATTTGAGTCCACTGACCCATGTAGCCTGTAATTCCATCGGGATAGAGAGTTGTAAATGATGGCGGGGCGCTTCACAAGACACAATCGCATGCGCATGGGAGTTCAGAAACACTTTAGCAGTTTCTTGCTTCAAGTCTTCGAATGCCTTTAAGTCTTCGAATGCCGTTACGTTTTGATGCTTTTAATTGTTCGAATGCTTACTTCAAAAGCTGATTCAAATGTTCTGACAACTTGAAAATCAGTTTTCACTTGCGCAATAGGTGATGTTTTGTTGTTGCATGGTTGTAGATAAATTAGACTGAACAGCATTGCAGTGATTTGATGTGCGCTCGTCTTACATGATCAGTACAAAAACGCAATGCGATATTTATCCCAAACAATATTATTCAACATCGACAACGGATGACATTATACACATTTCGGCATTTGCCTCAGAGTGTTTTCCTCAGGATCAGATTTTGACTGCTCATTTGGATGATGAAGTGTCAGCCACTTGGACGACATTTCTCCATCACAATACTGCGCAAATTGAACAGTGGCTGAAACATTGGAAACTGCGAAGTATTCTTCTTCAGTATTGGCAGCCTTTCTGGCACGGACTGTGGGAACATCATGCAGTGAGGGAACATTAGTATTCTCAATGCCAAAACAAGCACGTCGACGTTTTCAAGGGTTTATTACTTCTCCTGCAGATCATTTCCCAACGTCTTTGACATTGCATTGTCCAGTACAGTGGCATACCTTGTAATGCAAAAGAACTCAGGACGAATCAGTTTTTCGGCGTTGCATCATCGACCCTCGCACCATTTTAGTCAATATCAAACAAGATGTACCATCCTGGATTACAGAAAGATACCCGTGTGCTTTCAATTTCAACAAACCTTTGAGCGAAACTTACATTTTGCCGAAACCCTCCCCGAATTTTGCAAAAGCTCGACCCATTGTCAATTATAGCCGTTCGTGGCCGAAACAAATGGGATTCGTTTCGTCTATTGTTCTCCAAGACATTCTCAAAGTCGTTTATACTTCTGCACTGTGTCATCACAACATTTGCTCAGTAATGAAAGAAATTGCTTATGTTTTTCATTCTGTCTGTCAATGACTCCAACTTGTGTTTACTGCAAACTGACACTGGTGGATTTTACAATCAAGTCGAACATGAAAGAATTCTTCAGTCTATTGACTTTGCTGTCCAACGCTACATTGTACCAACATGGTCGACCCTCGAGTCTCTGTGACAAGCGCAAAGGAAAGAGTACTACGAGTTTTCTGAGGACAGTGGCGTGCGAAGACTTAAGATGTATCGGTCTCTACGTGTTGGCGACATTGTTCCTAATTTGTAAATAATTTCTGCTAGATCATAACTTTTCATATTGGTAAATTTCTGCTAGATCATAGCTTTCTTTACAGGGGGACTTACAACCTATCTGCAGACTCGTGGTGCCAGCATGGGAAGCCAGTGGGCTCCAATTCTCTGTACATTTGTTGCTTTGATGCGTGTATAGACATTTCTGTCATATTTTTCCTCATTTTGTGCCAGTCAAATTTTCCATCATCGGTACGTTGATAACAGAGTTCTACTTCTTCCAGTTGATCGCTGGGATTCGGAACTGGACCTTTTAACTTACATTTTATTCACTTCATTCTCCTCGAAAAAGTTCAAGGAGATGAGCTGTTAGGATACAATGTCGATGCTTTGCAATGAACAATCACATATGTTCAACCTGCTCAGAAGGTGTTTCGATCTGCGAACAGCAACAGTACCACCAAGGCAATCGTGTCCGGCATCTTGGCTCGACTTCGCCCTATGCTGATGAATGTCTGGCCATCGTCGTTCCAGACTTCTCAGATACAAGACCTTCTCGCCATGATTGTCCGACAAGACGATCATATATTTTGACTTCTGAAATCGCAAAGAAAGGACCAGGATTATTCAAGCAGTTCGCATTTTTCATCCACAGATTGATGTCTCAGAGCTTTTTCGTTACTTGCCGTGTCGTGATGTTGTGAAAATAGGTGAAAACAGAGATTTACTCCAATTAGGATCTTTTTCACATGTCATCTTGCGTTTTCAGATGTGTGCAGTGCATCATCTCACATGATGAAACAAACGAAACAAACTAAACTAAAACCCAAATTCGTGCATGATTATATGCTAAGTTTTAGGCGACATTCTCATGTCTTCTATGGCATCAGAGTACGGACCATCTCGAACAAGACACGTTTGCCATATGTCGGTTGATCAGCACAACGTTGGATCTGGCGGGGGCCCTAGGGCCCTAGGATGACAGAATCTTTGCACCGTCGCCCACGGTCACCAGTTCCAGTTCGGAACGTCGCCCTATCCACTGCTCGATCATCCGAAACTGTTCGGCCCTTTACTTGAGTATCTTCTGAACCTTCGGGGACCCTATATGGTGTATGAAGACTTTCGTGAAAATGATGCGTCGAGTGCACGACGCTCTGCCCATTGCGATCGGCCATGATTGGACCCACTGAAGCAACTGACATCAGACAAAGTGGAAGATCGATGCATTGGGATCAAAACCTCTTTCAGAACACCTGTGCCTCCGTTGATGTCCTGATATATGAGAGTTATCATACATGTTCGTGGCACGGATCTCTGGTTGTACAACTGACAGCTTATCCGATGTAGAGAACCTAATCAGAGAGCCAGATGCTATGTGAAATCACAAAAAGTTTGTGCGTGCCCTTCGACGCGTTTGTGGGCGTGAATCCCGCTAGGAGGGGGTATATGGGCCCGTGCATGACATCACGGCACTGGCCAACGAAGGTAGTGATGTCATGGGAAGCGGTTGGAGACGTCTAACCGCGTACCTGCAAAAGAGTGTGAAATTTCAAGCTGTTGCAATAAGGCTGTTGCAGGTTCATAGGTGTCTACAAGTGCATGTCATAATTTCTGGTCATCAGGACGACCTCTTAGGAAACATCAAGGCAAAGACGATGCCATCATTGCAAAGGTCCATTTTTACAGAGTATTTTTTTTACTCTATCAACAGTGTGTCTGTTTGAACATGCGGTATCAAAAAATAACGGGGGGTAGAAATCAAAAAGAATGGGGATGTAACGGAAAAAAGTAAGCTGTAGTAAGCTATACAACCAAGGTGATACAAGTTTTGGGTTTGTCTGCAAATGGGGGCTATCTCCCTCCCTGAAATTGTCAGTCTTTGGGGAACATATGATGAGTGATTGACCAATATTTACAAGTGTATTTTGGATATTGGTGGTTTCAGATGAAAGTTTTGTATTTACCGTCAAACAAATGAAATGATGATTTCCAGTTCATATTTCTGGCATTGGTTGAAAACACCAGCCGGGCCAGAAATAGTAGCTTTCAGCAACAGGCATGTGGATTTCAATGATTTTAGGGAGCTTCTACCGGACATCTATGAGTTTGCCGTGAGGAAATCTCCCACGATCCAATTGTAGGAATGGTAGGAGTCTAATTTGTAGCCGCCAACTGGGTTTAAGATTAGCCATAATAACTAGGGACTGGGTAAACAGATGACCCAGTGCCTTCGGAAATCAACTATGGGACCAAATTATCTATGGGTAGTGCCAGGAATATGCTAAGATCCTGTATATATTGATAAGATCCTTGGGCTGCAAGAGCTGGAATGCACTGAACGGTTGCTTGTGGTTACGCCGGTTTCGCTGGATTTTGGGGTGCCCAATGGCTTCATTTGGATGGGAGTGAAGAGAATTGTTCAAGAAGGGTCGGTTTTCCTGCTGGTTCGGCTCGACGTGACTAATGCTCTTTGGACTTTGGTGATGAAAAGCGCGTGAAACTAAGCGTTTTGAAGTTACGGCCGCCTGCAGGCAACACAGGGCAACAGGGTATTCTTGCTTTAGGATGTTCTTGGTTGTGAGTTGTCTCGCTTCCCTGCACTTTCTAGAATTTCTACACAGGTTGAGATGGCACCAGCACCATGATCAAGTTGCGGCTTTAAATAGAGGGGAAACTCAACTTGAAACCACTTAAAAAAATCCATTCGCGTAATCCGTTTGATTGTTGACATCTCGAAGCCAAGGCAGCATTGATGTGGCCTAAATCCATCTACGTCAAAGCTCAAATACTGTATGCTTATCTTTGCGCATCTATACCCATGTATATAAATATATTTATATATATATATTATCATGATTTTGTGCAACTACTATTCTTTGATAGTGATAGGATTTGTCAGATGCAACATGATTTCCTTCCCAGGAAAAGGCCGCCGCCGATGCGAAGGCCAAATACCTTGACGCTTTGCGCAAATGATTTCCCCTTTTCTTCGCTGGGATGGCACTCATGCCCGGTCTTTCCAGAGGCTCTTGATACCTCGCATTTTTTCTAAAACTGTTGTGTTCAACCCCTGTCGCCTAGCCTACATTCACATGAAAAGAGTTTCTGTTCATGGACATGCATTCCTTGTTCCAAGATGTCAGCATCACAAGTCTTGGCCCATCTCCAAATATCTTTGGATGATGCTGGTGTTGTGTCAATGGCCTTTGCTGGTATAGATGGAGCGCTTCAGACCCCCAAAGCTGCCAAAATCAATAAACGGAACGCATGTTTAAAACAACTAAACCGTCACATATATAATTATATATAAATAATGTGTGTGTACATATATATATAGGCTGGAGCCGCGAAATGTGGAGCCACCCATGACGGTTGTCATTTCCGGTCCAGAAAGGGATGATCTAAGGTTTTCGTTCAGATTTTGATTTAAATTCAGGTTCTCTGATATACTTGGGACCTTAGGTTGTAACTTCAGGGTAGGATTGAACAACACATTTTCTCAAGAAGCTGGTGGCCAAGCTTTCAACCGCAGACATGGATAAGTGATTTCATGTCTTGTCCAACCTGGAGACCTAGGGTGTAACCTTTAAGTTCAGCAACAACATTGAACGATTCAAATTCCTTTTTTGAGAGATCACATCATGGATTTGATTGAGTTGGCAACTAGTTCTATTTAATTTTGGAAAGGGTTGTGTGGATGCAGATGATGCGGCGCTTTCGCTTTAGCAGTGTGACGGCTCCTGCTTCACGAGGACAAAGTATTCCTTCTTCACCACCACTTCATTCTTGATAATCGCTGTTGATGATGTTGATGCATCCTGCACCTGTATCGGTTGAGAGGCAAAACGAATGTTTCACACAGATATAATATACACATTTTTTCAATGTTTGTGATGCAAATATATATAAAACAATGGCTCTAGCAATGTTGGCACTAATAACAAGGCCATACCAGGGATGTGAGACTTTGGAAAAGCAGATCGAAACACCAAGTGGAAAATGAAAACCTCGGGGCTCAAGCTATGTTTTAAAAAACAACATGGCCAAACAAACACCGTGCAATATCCGGAAGTCTATGTCTCAGAGATTTCAGAGGCAATGTGTTTTTTCAAACTTCCTCTTCAAAAACGGGGATTTTGGAGCTTCTGCGCCCAATTTCAACTTGATCCCTTTGGAATATGTTTTGCCATCTTGATTCCTGAAAATGAAAGCCTCCGGCTCCGGCTACGTGTATTCTGAAAACAACACCACACGCAACAACTTCCGGAACTCCACTTCTCAAAGATTTCAAAACTGTTCATATGTAGAAGAGTGAAAAAGATGATTTTGAGACTTGTTGTTCCCATGTGGGTTTAGGAATCTTAAGACGTCTTACTGTAAGAACTTTTTTGTTTGAAAGCATGCTCGAAGCCCTTGGCCTCTTCAGACTTCTTCAAACCTGCTGCCCCAGATCTCTACTCGTCGTCTTTGGCCTTTTTTGGCCAGGGATTTGACTACCCCGGACCCGGCTCAAAGGTTTCCACCCGAAGATGTTGTTCAAAAGGATGTGCCCAATGGTTTTTATTCATGAATCAATGTGCATCACGTCACCCTGAAACCTTTCAAGCATTGAAGACCGGGCAAAAGCCAGAAAAGCGGATCGAAACTATTTCAAAAATAAAAACTCGGGCCTCACGCTATGTTGACAAAAGCAACGAAAAGCAACACGGCCAAAATTGCTCCACATTTTTGGTTGATGTTGGTTTAAACCTTCACCCCAGTTCCAAGTTTTCAATATATGTCCCTTCAGATTGTGCCTTGTGCATCGTCAATCCTGTGCCTCAGGTTTTCATTGCATTTCTGATTTTACATGCGTGTTTTTGATTTGAAGTGAAGCCTGGGTTTACATTTCTGCCTGGTAAACCCCACGCCTTTGGGTGTTCATTTGTTTTTTTGGACCCTGCTAAATCTGGTATACTTGAATAAATAAATATATATATATATGATTATATATGTTGTTTGATGGTATAGTCATGTGTATATATTATATATTCCTTCTGCACACCATGCATGGGGCTTACGGATCCGCCGAATTCCAGTGGTGCGTCGAATGCTTAGGAAGAGATGGAAGAGTACAAGGGGCAAAATCCTTAGTGCTGACTGACACATCGCAAGGCCGGCCGCAGCGGAAACAAGATGCAGCCCACGGACCTGAATGCAGTCACGTAAAACACTTTTGTAAAACAAGTTATATAATTTGAAACAGAATGTATTTTTTCCCATGTTACCGTACCAGTGCACTGTAGACTGTGGAATGTGGAATGGGGTGGAATGCAAAGTGTGGAGTGTGAAGAAAGTGGAGTGTTGAGTGGGGAATGTAGTGTGTAGAGTTTGGAGTGGAGATTGTGGAGTGTGGAGTGTAAAGTGTAAAGTATAAAGTGTGGGGTGGAAACTGTGAAGTGTACAGTGTGAAGTGCAAAGTGTAAAGTGGAAAGTGGAAAGTGTAGAGTGTGGGGTGTAAAGTGTGGAGTGTGGAGTGCAAAGTGTAGAGTGCCGTGTAGAGTGTGGAGTGTGGAGGGTAAAGTGTAAAGTGCAAAGTGTAAAGTGTGGAGTGTGCAGTGTGGAGTGTGAAGTGTAGACTGTAAAGTTTGGAGTGCGGAGTGCAAGATGTGTAGAGTGTGGCGGGGTGTAAATTGTGGAAAGTAAAATATAGGGTGTGGAGAGTAAAGTGTAAGAGGCGGAGTGTTGTGGAGTGTAAAAGTGTACAGTGTAGAGGGCGGAGTGTGGAGTGTAAAGTGTAAAGTGTAAAGTGTAAACTGTGGAGTGCAAAGCGCAAAGTGTAAAAGTGTGGAGTGTGAAGTGCAAAGTGCAATGTGGAGAGTGTAGAATGTGAAGTGTAAAGTGTAAGGTGTGGAGTGCAAAGTGGAAAGTGTAGCGTGTGGAGTGTAAAGTGTAGAGTGTGGAGTGCGGAGTGCAAAGTGCAAAGTGCAATGTGGAGAGTGTAGAATGTGAAGTGTAAAGTGTAAGGTGTGGAGTGCAAAGTGGAAAGTGTAACGTGTGGAGTGTAAAGTGTAGAGTGTGGAGTGTGGAGTGCAAAGTGACAAGTAAAAAGTTTGGAGTGCGGAGTGTAAAGGGTAAAGTGTGGAGTGTAAAGTCTAGAGTGTAGAGTGTGGAATGTAAAGTGTAAAGTGAAAAGTGAAAAGTGTGGGTGTAAAGTGTAGAGTGTGCAGCATCAAGTGTAAAGTGTGAAGTGAGAAGTGGAATGTAAAGTGTAGAGTGTGGAGTGGAAAATGTAGAGTGTAAAGTGTAGAGTGTAAAGTGTGAAGTGTGGAGTGTAGAGTGTAAAGTGTAGAGTGAAAGTGTAGAGTGTGGAGTGTAAAGTGTGGAGTGTAAAGTGTAGAGGTGTAAATAAAGTGCAAAGTGTAAAGTGTAAAGCGGAATGTGTAAAGTGTAGAGTACGGAGTGTAAAGTTTGAAGTGTAAAGTCTTCAGTGTACAGTGTAGAGTGTACCGTGTAGAGTGTGGAGTGTGGTCAGTAAAGTGAAGAGTGTGGAGTGTGGAGAGTAAAGTGTAAAGTGTGGAGTGTAGAGTGTGAAGAGTGTAGAAGTGTAAAAGCGTAAGAGGGTAAAAGTGTAAAAGTGTAAAGTGTGGAGTGTGGAGTGTTGAGTGTAAAGATTAGACTGTGGAGTGTGGAGTGTGGAGTGTGGAGTCGAAAGTGTGGAGTGTAAAGTGTAGAGTGCGGAGTGTGAAGTGTAGATAAAGTGTAAAGTGTGGACTGCAAAAGTGTGGAGTGTGGAGTGTAAAGTGTACAGTGTGGAGTGTGGAGAGTAAAGAGTAAAGTGTGGAGTGCGGCGGAGTGTAAAGTCTGTGGAGTGCGGAGTGCAAAGTGTAGAGTGTTGAGTCTGGAGTGTGGAGTGTGAAGTCTAAAGTGTAGAGTGTGGAGTGTAAAGTGTAGAGTGCGAAGTGTAGAGTGTGGAGTGTGGAGTGGACATTGTAGAGTGTAGAGTGTGAAGTGTAAAGTGTGGAGTGTCAAGTGTAGAGTGCGTGTGGAGTGTAAAGTCTGGAGTGTAAAGTGTAGAGTGTGGAGTGTAAAGTGGGAAGTGTGGAGTGTAAAGTGTGGAGTGAGGAGTGTGGAGTGTAGAGTGTGGAGTGTAGAGTGTAAAGTGCAGAGTGTAGAGTGTGGAGTGTAAAGTGTAGAGTGTGAAGTGCAAAGTGTAGAGTGTAAAGTGTGTGGAGTGTGTGGAGTGTGGGGTGTGAAGAGTAAAGTGTGGAGCGTAAAGTGTAAAGTGTGGAGTGTAAAGCCAAGAGTGTAGAAATGTAAAAGCGTAAAAGTGTAAATGTGTAAAGTGTAAAGTGTAGAGTGTGGATTGTGAAGTCTGGAGTGTAAAGTGTAGAGTGTGGAGTGTGGAGAGTAAAGTGTAAAGTCTGGGGAGTTAAGCGAAAAGTGTAAAGTGTAGAGTATGGAGTGTAAAGTGTGGAGTGTGGAGTGTAAAGTGTAAAGTGTAGAGTGTGAAGTGTAGAGTGTGGAGTGTAAAGTGTAAAGTGTGAATTGTTGAGTGTGAAGTGCAAAGTGGAAAGTGTAGAGTGTGGAGTGCAGAGTGTAGAGTGTGGAGTTTAGAGTGTAAATTGTAAAGTGTGGGCTGTAAACGTGTAAAGTGTGGAGTGTGGAGTGTGGAGTGTAAAGTGTAGAGTGTGGAGTGTGGAGAGTAAAGTGTAAAGTGCGGAGTGTGGAGTGTAAAGTGTGGAGTTTGGAGTGTGGAGTGTGGAGTGTGGAAAGTAAAGTGTAAAGTGTAAAGTTTAGAATGTAAAGTGTAGAGATGTGTAGAGTGTACAGTGATGAGTGTGGAGTGTCCGGAATTGTGCTCTTGCCACGCAAAATATCATTCCGCACGACGGATCTGAACCGAATGCTGCGCTTGCCACGCAAAATGACGATGGAGGTCTCTAAAGTGCTGAGCCTGCCACAAAAAATGCAACTCATCTTCTGAAAACGACGCAAAAGTATTGCGCCTGCCACAAAATGACTTTCGACACGTTTGCAGACACATGAGAGAATGTCACCAAGTGCCGCGCCTGCCACGCAAAACGACATTACAACCTGCTTTCCCCCATAGACAAGGCAAGGCCACAGGAAAACCAGAGACTCGAGACGAGAGACGTGGGAGCATCAAAACGAGCATTTCGTGCGAGACTTCCTCCAATTGTGACACTTTTGTGGCTTCAAAATCGATGTTTTCCTACGAGTTTTCCTTAGAACCTGAAAATCTGCAACCTCAAAATCGATGTTTCGTGCGAGGCTTCCGTTCATTTTCAGCACATCTCACAAAATGCCACGCCTGCCACGCATTTTGCACCGTGTCGCCACTTGACGCAGCCTGAGAATGCGATTCGTAAAAAACACGCGACGCGACACGTCTACTTACATTCCTGGCTTTGTTATAAGGAGTTAACATAATTAACTTGAGTTAGCTAACTTTTATATCTTTTTGCTAACTCTAGCTAACTAGTTATAACTTTTTTTGGCTATGTAAAAAAAGG